>ENA-OWPM01001819-OWPM01001819.1-human-gut-metagenome-genome-assembly--contig:-NODE-1819-length-15149-cov-7.055320_pt1 | contig 15149 bp, 9 predicted proteins | sample MGYA00248267_ERZ651852 | MGnify/ENA primary metagenome ERZ651852 (study PRJEB26924, sample SAMEA4378228) | human gut metagenome | biome: human gut; feature: human-associated habitat; material: faeces...
GCAGACCGCGGACGCGGTGCGCGCCGCGCTGCGCGGGGAGGGCTGAACCATGCCGAACACCCTGACCGGAACGGAGGCCGCCGCGGCGATCTATGCGCAGGTGCGTGCGCGCGCGGCGCGGCTCACAGAGCCACCCTGCCTCGCGGCCGTGTCCGTCGGCGCGCAGCCGGACGACCGGGCCTATCTGCGCAGCATCGCACTCTCGGCGGCCGGCTGCGGCGTCACCGTGCGCCCCGTGCCCCTGCCGGCGGACTGCGCGCCCGAAACACTGACGGACACCCTGCGCGCCCTGAGCGCGGACGACGGCGTGCACGGCGTGCTGCTGCTGCGGCCGCTGCCGGCGGCGCTGCGCGCGCAGGAAATTCTCGACACGCTCGACGCGCGCAAGGACGTGGACGGCATGACGACATGGTCTCTCGGCGCGCTCGTGACCGGGGCGGCGGGCTTCGCCCCCTGCACGGCCGAGGCGTGTATGACTCTGCTGCGCGCGCACGGCATCGACCCCGCGGGCAAGCGCGTGACCGTCGTGGGCCGGAGTCTCGTGATCGGCCGGCCGGCCGCGCTGCTGCTCACGCGCGCGAACGCGACCGTGACGCTCTGCCACCGGAAAACGCCCGACCTCGCCGCCCGCTGCCGGGCCGCCGACATTCTGCTGGCCGCGGCGGGCGCGCCTGGGCTCATCACGCCGGAGTGCGTGCGCCCGGGGCAGATCGTGCTCGACGCGGGCGCGACCGCGCTGTCCGATGGCACGCTGCGCGGCGACGTGACGCCCGCGGCCGCCGCCATCGCCGCCTGCACGCCCGTGCCCGGCGGCATCGGCAGCGTGACGACCGCGCTGCTGCTGCGGCATACTGTGCAGGCTGCCGAAAAATCCCACCATTTTTAAGCAAATATTCACAAACTGTTGTTCCATTCCACCGCGCGAGACGCTATAATATTGGGTATTCTCATTCTGGAGGCAGACCTTTGGCCAATCTGATCGAAAAAATCAAAGACCGGCGCGCGCCCGCGCCCGAGACGCCGGAGCGGCGGGACGTGCCCGTCGCGCACCCCGACCCGCAGCAGGGCCTGACGAGCGCGCAGGTGCGCGAGCGCGCGGACGCCGGCTGGACGAACGCGCCCGTCGACCCGCCGGGCAAGACGGTCAAGCAGATCGTCCTGAGCAATATCTTTACCTATTTCAATATGCTGTTTTTCCTGCTGGCGCTGTGCGTGATCGCGGTGCAGCAGTGGCTGAACCTGACGTTCATGGGCGTCATCATCGTCAACACCGCCATCGGCATCATTCAGGAGATCCGCTCGAAGAAAACGCTCGACAAGCTGAGCATCCTCGCATCGCCCAAGGCCGTTGCCGTGCGCGACGGCAGGCGCGTGACCGTCGACACCGCGCAGCTCGTGCGCGACGATATCGTCGTCTTCGCCGCCGGCAACCAGATCTATGCCGACGCCGTCGTCGCGCAAGATAGCTGCTACGTCAACGAGGCGCTCATCACGGGCGAGTCGGACGAAATTAAGAAAAACCCCGGCGACAAGCTCCTGTCGGGCAGCTTCGTCGTCAGCGGCATGTGCCGCGCGCAGCTGACGGACGTCGGCGCGGACTCCTACGTCTCGCGCCTGACGCAGGAGGCCAAGCGCGCCAAGAAGCCGCAGCAGTCGGAGATGATGCGCTCGCTGCAAAACCTCGTCAAGTGGATCGGCATCCTCGTCATCCCGCTCGGCGTGGTGATGTTCGTCAAGGAATACGTGTGGCTCGGCCGCGCCGTGCCCATCGCCGTGACGAGCACGGTCGGCTCGATCATCGGCATGATCCCCGAGGGGCTGTATCTGCTCACCAGCCTCGCGCTCGTGGCCGGCGTCGTGCGTCTGGCCCAGCGCAAGACCCTCGTGCACGAGCTCGGCTGCATCGAGACGCTCGCGCGCGTGGACACGCTGTGCGTGGACAAGACCGGCACGGTGACGGAAAACAAGATGATTGTCGAGGACGTCTGCCCCCTGTGCGACGACCGCTTCACGCTCGAGGACATCCGCATGATCATGGCCGACTACGTCTACGCCATGCAGGCCGACAACGACACGATGGCCGCGCTGCGGCGCTACTTCACGGGCGAAAAGACGCAGGACGCGACGGCGACGCTGCCGTTCTCGTCGGCGAAGAAATACGGCGGCGTGTCGTTCCACACCGAGGAGACGTACCTGCTCGGCGCGCCGGACGTGCTGCTCGCCGGGCGCGAGAACCCGTATCAGGAGCAGATCGAGGGCTACTCCGCCAAGGGCTGCCGCGTGCTGCTGCTGGGCATGTATGACGGCGCGCTCACGGACGAGACGCTCAGCGCCGGCTTTCTGCCCATCGCGCTGATCCTGCTCTCGAACAAGATCCGCGCCGAAGCGCCGGAGACGTTCGGCTACTTTGCCAGCCAGGGCGTGGCCGTGAAGGTCATCTCCGGCGACAACGCGCGCACGGTGTCCGAGGTGGCCAAGCGCGCCGGCATCGAAAACGCCGACCGCTTCGTCGACGCGCGCACGCTCACGACCGAGGAAGCCATCCGCGACGCGGCGGGCAAGTACACGGTCTTCGGCCGCGTGACCCCCGCGCAGAAGCGCAGCCTCGTGCAGGCGCTCAAGGCCGACGGCCACACCGTGGCCATGACGGGCGACGGCGTCAACGACGTGCTCGCGCTCAAGGAGGCCGACTGCTCCATCGCCATGGCCTCGGGCAGCGACGTGGCGTGCCAGGTGTCGCACATCGTGCTGCTCGACTCAAACTTTGCCTCCATGCCGTCGGTCGTGGCGGAGGGCCGCCGCGTCATCAACAACATCGAGCGCAGCGCGTCGCTGTATCTGGTCAAGAACATTTTCTCGTTCTGCCTCGCGTTTTTCACGCTCTTTGCCACGCTGCCGTACCCGTTCAGCCCCGCGCAGCTCACGCTCGTGAGCGCCGTGACCATCGGCATCCCGTCGTTCATCCTCGCCATGGAGCCGAACGAGAGCCTCGTCAGGGGAAAATTCCTGCGCAACGTGCTCTTCCGCGCGCTGCCGGCCGCGATGACGGATCTGGCGATGGTCGTGGGCATTCTGCTGTTTTATATCGCCTTCCAGCTCGACGACACGGCCATGATCACGATCTGCACCGGCGTCATGGGCATTGTCGGCCTCATGATGGTGCACCGCACGTGCCAGCCGTACAACACCATCCGCAAGGTGATGATCGTCGTGCTCGGCGTGCTGTTCGTGATCGCGTATTTCGGCTTCCCGACGCTCTTCAACCTGCAGAAGCTCGATCTGCAGAGCGCGCTCATCCTCATCGTGTTCGGCCTGCTGTCGTGGCCGGTGATGAAGGCGTTCTGCCGCCTGAACGACCATATGCGCACCCGGTTCGAGGCGTGGCGCGCGGGCAAGACCGCGAAGGCCGCGTGAGAAAGGCTGCACGGTGGCCGCAGGCACATAGGAACGGCTGCGGAAAGGCCGCCGCACAGGATAGCCAGCAGAAAGGCAGCCGGAAAGCCAGCGAAAAGGCAGCCGCGCCTGCGCGGCTGCTGTCACAAAACTCCGCCCAGCATCGGTTCGATGCGGGGCGGAGTTTTTCGTCTCCGTTTTGCGGAGGGCAGCGCCGGAAAGGCGCGCGTCGGACGCACAGCACATGACCGAAGTCGCCGCGACGGATGAGGTGGACGTGGGATGCGCACACCCGCGGGGGAGCCCGAGGGGGGCAAGGCCCGCCTCGGATGAGATCGTGCATCGCCTTTGGCGATGCGGGGAAGGTGGCGCGGCGGCCACGCCGCGACGGATGAGGTGGACGTGGGATATACGCTGCATGACCGGCGGTGCGGGCGATGCCGAAGTCCGTCTCCGGCCGCCGCCTGCGTGATCCCCTGTTTCCAGTTTAGTATGCTTTTGCATAACTTGTCAAACATTTTTCTCTCGGTAAGAAAGCAAGCCAGCGCGCCCTGCGCTGCACCCGCGTCCCGCACCGCACGGCCGCCACAACGCGCCAGCCAAAGGCGTCCACCACACCCGCACCGGCCGAAAGCACCCGCCGGACCGCACCCGACCAAAAGCGCGCGCCAGACCGCACCCGGCCGCAAGCCAACACCGCACCCGCACATCCCCCTGTCGGCACTGCCCCATGCTCCGCCGCGCCCGGCCGCCGCCAGAACCGGCGTCTGCCCCACCGCATCCACGCCCTCGCGCACCGCCCCTGTCCACCGCTGCGCCCCCGCCGGACCACGCCCGGCCGAAAGTACCCATCAGGCTGCCCGCCGCACCCGCGCCCGCCCGCACCGGCCTGAGCGCCTTGAAACAAGTTCTCCACACGCTTTCCACAGAGTTTTCCACATTTTCGCCGGTTTCCCACAGCGGCTTTCTTTCCCCCTGGCTTTCTTTGAGAGAGACAGGGTAAGATATGCTTTGCCGTATGTTCCTGCTGTAAGGTAAGACACAGTATGGTACGGTACTGTACGGTACGGTTGGGTACGGTGCCGCGAGACGTCCGCGTGACGACACCCGCGACAGCGCCGCCCCGCCGCCCGCCATGCGCACCCCCGCGCACCCTCTGCCGTCATGCGCGCAAGCCCTTGCGGCCGCAGGCTTTTTCGTTCGCACGTCAGGTGTTATGTAAACTGCTCATCGCCGCCCGTGTCGAATCCGCGCGAATGCACGATTTCATGTCGACAAAAGGGCCTCAAAATGTTTCTTAGCGGTTTCTTAGCGCGCTCTTGGCGCGCTTTTCCCGCGCTTTCCGCGCGAAGAAAACGACATTCTGTCGTCTGCCGCGCGCGCAAAAAGGGCCGCCCTTTCGGGCGGCCCTTCGCACGTTTTTTCCCTTTTCCCGCCCGCGTCACGCCGGGTTGACGTGCACGGTGCAGTGCTTGACGTCCGGGTAGTCGCGCTCCAGCTCGTGGTGCACGACCTCGGCGATGACGTGCGCGTCCCGCAGCGGCAGCGCGCCGTCGACCGCGATCTCGGCGTCGACATACGTCCGGCTGCCGAACAGCCGCGTCTTAATATCGTCCACGCGCACGACGCCGGGGGTGCGCTGCATCGTCTCGCGCATGGCGGCGACGGTGTCCGGGTCGCACGCCCGGTCGACGAGCCGGTCGATGCTCTCGTGGAAGATGCCGTAGGCCACCTTGAAGATGAACAGGCAGATGACGATCGACGCGATGGGGTCGAGGATGGGCACGCCGAGCCGCGCGCCGAGCACGCCCGCAAAGCTGCCGATGGACGACAGCGCGTCGGACCGGTGGTGCCACGCCTCGGCCTTGAGCGACACGGAGCGGATGCGTTTGGCCGCCGCGATCGTGTACCAGTACAGCCCCTCTTTCACGCCGATGGACACGACCGCCGCGATGAGCGCGAGCACGCCGGGGGCAGCCAGCGTCTCGCCGCGGACGATCTTCATCACGCCCGCGTAGCCGATGGCCGCGCCGACGAGCACGAGGATGTTGCCCAGCAGGATGGACGCGATGCACTCGAGCTTTTCGTGCCCGTAGGGGTGGCTGGCGTCGGCCGCCTTGTGGGAAAAGATCGCGCCGATCATCACGATCAGCGAACCGAGAATGTCGGACGCCGAGTGCACGGCATCGGCCACTATGGCCGACGAGTGCGCCACGATGCCGGCGACGAGTTTGAACACCGTCAGGGCCGCATTGCACACGATGCCGACGGTGGACACCTGCATGGTCACGCGCTTGGCGTCATCGGGCGCGGTGGAAGTGCGTGTACGCATAAAAAGACTCCTTTCGCACAAAAAAAGCGCCTGTGGGGCATATGAGTCCCACAGACGCGGTGATATCCTGTCTGCTGCGGCGCGGACGCCGCCCGGCCTTTCGGCCTGTCATTAGGAGGGAGTATAGCACGTGCGCGGCCGGCCGTCAAGCGGTATTTTCGGTTTTTTCACCGGCGCAGCCAGTGCACGCCGGCGCGGTGGAGCTTCGTGCCGAGGATGAGCGCGATCTGCACCGGGACGCCGACAAAGAACACGGCCCAGATGTTATACTGCAGGTACTGAAAATAAAACGCCGTGATCGTGCTCCACACGAACAGCGACGCGAACACGCACTGCAGCGTCGTCTCCCCCTCCCAGTGGCGGGAGAAGAGGAACGCCACGGCGAACGACACCGGCACCGCCCACACGAACGCCATCCAGTACATCTTGCCGATGCTGAACTGCGAATACAAAAACACGACGACCGCGACGACCCACACCATCGTCACCCACATGGCGGCGATGAGCACCTTCGACATGAGGTAGGCATCGTGCTGCTTTTCGCCGCCGGACTCCGTCGCTGCGGCGTATGCGGCCGCCACGCCGCCGTCCGTCAGCAGATCGTCCACGCGCAGACCGTAGAGGTCGGCGATGGTCTTGAGCATCACGACGTCGGGCAGGGAATCGCCCCGCTCCCACTTGGACACGGCCTTGTCGGAGTAATTGAACTGCGCGGCAAACTCGGCCTGGGTCAGGTTTTCTTCTTTTCTCAGCTCGGCAAGGTTGGCGGCGAGCGCGCCTCTCACATCATCCATGCTATGAGTATACCACGCCGGGCGTTCGGCCGCAAGAGGCACGTTCCGCCTAAATCCTGTCATTCTCCCGTTGGTAGAATCTCCTTCTCCCAACGTTTCTACCGCTCGCGCGTGCGGAGGATGCATTTGAAAAGTCCCCGTCGTATAATGAAGCGAAGCCATGAAGAAATGTGATTTCCCTGACGATGTGCACGTCAGGCATCACCTGCAAGGGAGACGGATATCATGAGCAAACAGACCTTCCATCTGCCGACCTGGCGGCGCAAGCCGACGGCGGACGAGGCCGCGCCGGACATCGCCGACAGCGAGCTGGTGCCCTCGGAGAGCGCCGCGCGCCCGACACGCCGCAAGCACGGCAAGCGCACCTATGTCATCGGCGGCGCGCTGCTGGCGCTGGCGATCGCGGCGGCGATCATCATTCCCGGCGCAGCCGGCGGCGGCGATGACGGCGCCGGCGGCGCGAGCACGACGCTCACCCGCCCGGACGGCGACCCCTCCGGCCAGACCGCAGAGGACAATATCTACATTACGACCGGCGTCATGGATCAGGAGACCTACCGCTCCGAGACGACCGGCCAGACGAAGGCAAAGGTCGGCTTCATCGACTACAACCAGGCCGTGCACAACGTGCGCGTCGTCACGAGCGACAGCGTCTTTACCGAGGCCATCAGCACGAGCATGTTCGTCAAGCTCGGCGAGCAGAAGTACTTCAAGGACGGGGCGATCCTCGTGCGCAAGGCCGATTCCATCAGCGGCGACACCGCCACCTGGAGCGACCAGATCGTGGCCATCTCGCAGCAGGACTATGAGGACGCCTACGGGCAGGACCCGCGCAACCTCAGCAACTACGTCATCAGCCGCGACACGGTGCTCAACCCCACCATGACCGCCAACGACGACGGCACCTACACCCTCACCTTCGACCTCGAGCCGTCCGGCGCGAGCGCGTATTACCGCCACCAGGTGCGCACCTACAGCGGCGCGTCGAAAAACCCCGAATTTTCGGCCGTGCACATGGTCTGGACCATTGACGCCAACTGGGATCTGCTGCAGATGGACACCGTGGAGAGCTACGCCGTGTCCATGTCCGGCCTCGGCAGCCTCAACTGCACGAGCACGCTCACCGAGGTGTTCTCGGACTTCGGCGCCGTGACCGACGACCAGACCGAGTTCCAGCACTACCTCGAGACGGAATATGACCCCAACAACCTCGGCAAGCTCTCCGACGGCGGACAGGACACGCAGGCCATCGTGCGTGACTTCTTCCGCCGCACGCCGAACTACAGCCTCACCGTCACGGCCAACGGCCAGTCCTACGGCCTGACGGCCCACGTGGACATTGACCAGACCACCTTCCAGGTGCGCGGCAACGTCGCGGGCGTCGACCTCTTCGCCGCCTACAGCAACGAGCGCGTGTACGTCGCCTTCGGCAGCCAGAAGATCGTCCTGCGCGCGTCCGACACGATCGACGCGGCGCGCACGGTCGCGGGCTACCTCGGCGTGCAGATCCCGAACATCTCGCTCGACGCGGCCGGCATGACCGCGCTGACGAAAAACGTCGCCATGCAGCAGACCGACACCGGCATGACCATCCGGCTCAACGACCCGATGATCTCCGGCACCGTCCTGCTCACCGACCCGGACGCCCTGCGCCTGACGCGCGCGGACGTGGCGCTCAACTTCGGCGGCGCGCGCATGCACGTCACCGCCACGCCGTACTACGGCGGCTTCCAGGTGCAGTCGCTCAGCGGCTACACCGACCTGACCGGCGCGCTGAGCCTCGTGAGCCCCCTCATGGACGCGGCGACCGCCAAAACCGCGACCTTCAACGTCGCGCTCAGCGGGCCGCTGAGCCTCTCGGGCACGGCCACCGTGACCCGTACCTCCGGCGGCTATGACGCCGCGCTCACCACCACGGTCGACGGCGTGACCGTCACGGCCGAGTACATCGGCAGCACGGTGTACGTCTCGGCCGGGAACATCCACGTCAGCGGCACGGGCAGCGAGATCAAAGACCTCGTCGCCTGGGCGGGAAAGCTCGCCGGCGCGGGCGACGCCGCTGCCGCCGGCAATGCCTACGCGCAGTTTTTCCGCGAGCTCACGCCGCAGTCCGCCGTGAACAGCATCCAGGACCTCGCGTGGTCGAATAACGCGCTGCACGCGCAGCTCAACATCGCGGGCAACGCCGTCTCCGCCGCGCTCTCGGCCAACAGCGTGACCGTCACGGCCTCGGGCTGGACGGTGCGCGTGACGATCACCGGCACGTCCGGCTCCGCCACCACGCTGCATCCCACGAACGGCAATTATGTCACCCTCTCGCAGCTGCAGCCCTTCGCCCCCGTGCTCGAGCGCTATGTCGGCGCGCAGGCCATGGGCATGGACGCGACCGTGTCCGTCAACGGCTACAGCCTCGATACCGACGTCGTGCTCTCGCTCGGCAAGCCCGTCGCAGCGCGCGCCGTGTCGCAGATCCTCGGCCGCGACCTGACCGTCACGTTCTGGAACGACCGCGTCTATATCGACTACGGCTGGCACCACGTCGAGGCGTCCATGAACTCGCTCGAGCGGGCGCTCTACGCCGTGCTCACCATCACGCCGGGCATTGACCGCCAGACCGTGCAGAACACCATCGAGGCCTATACCTACTTCTTCGAGCACCTGTCGTTTGCGAATGTCGTCGGTGCGATCTCCGCGTTCGGCTATGCCGACGGGGCGCTGAACATCACGGCGAACATCGCGGCGTCGCCGCTGTATATCTCGCTCACGCCGAGCCAGATCACGCTGCGCACGCAGGTCGATTCGGCCAGCCTCGCCGTCACGGCCACGCCGGGCAGCGCCTACGCCTCCGCGCCGGATCTGACGCCGCAGGGCGGCAGCTACCGCAATCTCGATGATTTCCTCGCCCTGTTCGGCTGAGCAGGCGCAGCGCATAAAGCTTTGCCCCCGCAAGTCTCACCCGCAAAGTTTCCCCCAATCGCACAGCAAGCCCCCGGACATTTCGTCCGGGGGCTTTGCTGTAGTCGGGCGGCACAGCCCGCCGCCGAAGCCGAGGGGGCAAGGCCCGCCTCGAATGAGATCCATACAGAAAGCCCTCGGACAGCCGTCCGGGGGCTTCCCCTGCGCTTCATCCAAAACCCGCCGCGCAGCAGGTCACGCACAGCCGCAGGGGAGCTCGAGGGGGCAAGGCCCGCCTCGAATGAGATCCATACAGAAAGCCCTCGGACATTTCGTCCGGGGGCTTTCTGCATCCTCTTTTTCTCCTGCTGCGCATTCAGTGCACGCTCGCCTGCTTCTGCCGCAGGCTCAGGCAGTCGGCGATCATGGCGATGAACTCCGAATTCGTCGGCTTGCCCTTGATGTTCGAGACCGTGTAGCCGAAAAACTTCTGCAGCGTCTCGATATCGCCGCGATCCCACGCGACCTCGATCGCGTGCCGGATGGCGCGCTCGACGCGCGAGGGCGTCGTGTTGAACTTGCGCGCGACCTCGGGATAGAGCACCTTCGTCACGGAGTTGATGATGTCCATGTCGTCGATGGTCAGCAAGATCGCCTCGCGCAGGTACTGGTAGCCCTTGATGTGCGCGGGCACGCCGATCTCGTGGATGACGTCGGTGACGACGCTCTCGAGCGAGGGCTCGGGCTCTGCCGCGGCGAGCTGCGTGCCCGCGCCGCCGGTGCGCTGGCGCGGCCGGGCCGTCTGGCGGATGCGCTGCACGAGCAGCGGCGGGTCAAACGGCTTTTGCATAAAGTACGTCGTGCCGAGCTCCGCACACTCCATCAGCACCTGATCGTTGCAGATCGCGGAGGTGACGATCACGCGCGACGATGCATTTTTCGCCCGCAGATGCGTCAGCAGGGACAGGCCGTCCAGATTCGGCAGCACGAGGTCGAGCACCACGACGTCGGGCTGGAATTTGGTGATGAGTTCTTCCGCGCGCAGCCCATTGTCCGTCTGGGCGACCAGCTCCATGTCCGTCTCCTGGCCGATCGCCTTGGAATAGGCCGCGCGGTACTGTTCGCCGGGATCAGCCAGCAGAACACTAATTTTTGTTTCCATAACATTCTCCTCCGCAAAAATTCAGGCTTGCGGTCAGCTCTCTGCCAAATCGCTCGTTTCCCCTGTCTTGCGAGGATATTTTACCATATCTGGAATGCAAGAACAATGTGATTTTTGGCGAATTGCTCTAGTTTTCTGTTGACATAATCCGATAATAACCGTCGAAAGGTACAATTTTTCGAAGTAAACCGCAATATCTCGCCTGCGTTCGACAGACAGAATGTGTCGAATGCATATATGTGTTATGTAAACCAATATTCCGACACGTGTCTTATCACCGCGACAGCGGCCGACCCGCTGCGCACGGCAAAGCCCGAAAACCGCCGCCTGTATGCGCCCTTGGCTCCCTTGTGTAAATGGAGCTGGCAGCCGTCAGGCTGACTGAGGGATCGACACGCTCAGTTTTGTACCAGCCGCGTATCTGCACCCCCTCCGTCGCGGCGCAAAGCGCCGTGCCGCCTTCCCCTCACACCGAGACACCCCGCCCTGCGATCCGCACACACAGCAAAAACCGGAAGGAGCATCCGCCCCTTCCGGTTTCCTTCCGTATTCCGCTGCCGCGCGCTCAGTCCCGGTCGTCCTCGCGGTAGCCGCGGGCATCCGCGCGCTCGGCATGGCGCTGGGCCTTTTCTGCCAGATGATCGGCCTGCCGCTGCGCGCGCTCCGCCGCGTGCTGCGCGTGGCGCTGGGCCTTCTCGGCCGCGTGCTGCGCCTTGCGGGCCAACTCCGCCGCCTGCCGCTGCTCGCGCGCCACCTGCTTCTCCGCCTGACGGCGCAGGCGCGCCTCGAGCTGCTGCTCATGGCGCAGCTGCTGCTCGGTGGCGTGCTGCTCGTGCCGCTCCTGATGCGCGGCCATGTGCTCGGCGTGCCGCTCGGACAGCTCCGCCTGATGCTGGGCGCGGCGAGCGCTGCGTTCGGCGCGCTCGTGCTCGATGCGCGCGTGCAGCTGCGTCCGGCGGGCCTCGATGCGCGCCGCGCTCGTGGGATGATTTGCGCGGAAATCGTGGTCGAGGTGGTCGCGCCGCTCGCGCACGTGCTCGACCAGCTCGGGATAGTCCTGCTCGACGCGGTCGATGAGGCTGTCGCGTTCGACCTCGAGGTCGGTGAACACGTCGTCCTCGGAGTTGCCGAGCAGCGCGGCCAGCTCGTCCGTGTGGCCCTCGAGGTGCAGCAGCACCTCGTCGGTGTCGATGCTGCCGAAGTGGAAGTCCTCGTTGAGGAAGTGCTCGAGCATGGCGCGGCGCGCGCGCACGTCGTCCGTTGTGCGCATGCGTGCGAGCAGGAGCTGCACGTTGCGCTCGATCTGCACCTCGGCGTCCGCGCCGTAGAGCCACTCGAGCTCCTGCAGCTGGCGGATATCGTCCATGTTGTCGGGGATGCGCTGCTGCGCCCCGCCGATGTCGACGGCCGCGTCGGCATCGCGTAGCGCGCCCTGGATCGTGCGGCGCACCGCGCCGGATTCGATCAGCTCCCCGGCCTCGAAGTGCCGCAGCTGGTCGTTGACCTCGCCGATGTGCTCGGTCAGGTAAAAGCGCACGCCCTGCGCGCGCAGCTTGCGGTTGAGCACGACGAGCCGGTCGCACGCCGTGATGTCCACGCTCACGATGGCGCTGCCGTCGACGATGACGGCCTGCGTATCAGGCTGCACCGCGCCCTCGATGTCCTCCTGAAAGCGGCGGATGTTGGCGAAAAACAGGCTGCCGCTGAAGCGGTAGAGCACGATGTGCGGCAGCGCCTGCACGCCGCTGACGCGGTCGATCGGGAAAAACCCGGCCTTGCCCGGCAGCGTGCCGAGGAAGGTGCGCTGGGGCGCTGCCGCGCGCATAAGCACGTCGATGAACGACAGCACCATGCCCACGAGCACGCCCTTGATCGCGCCGAGCAGCAGCACGCCGAAAAACGCCCCGGTGAAGATGCCAAGCTCCACGCGGTTGACGCGCCAGAGCCGCCGCGCGATGCCGAACTCCGTCGCCCCGATGAGCGCGTTGACGACGATGGCCGTCAGCACCGGCACGGGCAGAAAGCGGATGAGCGGCGTGGCGACGAGCAGCACGACGAGCATGGTCACGCTCGCCATGACGGACACGAGCTGCGTCCTGCCGCCGTTGCGCTCGTTGACGGCCGTGCGCGACACGCTGCCCGACACGACGCAGCAGCCGACGAGCCCGGCGGCGACGTTGCCCACGGCATACGTCACGATCTCGCGGCGGCCGTTGAGGCGGTAGCCGTTTTTCTGCGCCGTGCCGGACGAGGCCAGCAGCGTCTCGGCCAGAATGACGGCCGCGACCGGCAGCGTCGCCACGAGCGCCTGGGTAAACGGCAGCGCGCCCAGATCCGGCAGCACGACCTTCGGCAGGCCGCGCGGCACGGCGGCCAGCAGCGCCACGCCCCAGTCGTCCAGCGGGGCGAACGCGCCGAGCAGCCCGCCCAGCACCATCATCACGAGCACCCACGGCACCTTCGGCCACTTGCGCGGCGCGATGAGCAAAATTGCCAGCGTCCCGAAGCCGAGCGCGGCGGTGGGCCAGTTGATGACTTTCGCTGCGTCAAAAACGTGCCCCAGCAGCTCGAAGAGCTCGCCCGTGCCGGTCGCGGAGCCGAGCAATTTTGGCACCTGCATGAGGATGATCTCGCAGCAGACGCCGCTGATGAACCCGCCCATGACGGGCTCGGAGATGTAATCGACGGCCTTGTCCGCGTGCACGAGTGCGAACACGGCCAGCCACAGCGCGACGTACAGCGTCAGCACCGGCACGATGCGCATGGCCTCCGCGCCGCCGGGCGTGACGCCGAGCGACGCGAGCACCGCGCCGATCATGGCGGCCGGCGCGGCGTCGACGCCGAAGATGAACTCCCGCGTCGTGCTGAGCATCGCAAACAGCAGAATCGGCACCAGCGACCCGTACAGCCCGTAGACCGGCGGCAGGCCGGCCAGCTGAGCATAGCCCATCGAGATCGGGATGGACAGCAGCGCAATGAGCGCGCCGGAGAACAGATCCGGCCCGAGCTGCGCCCGGTCGTACCCACGCAGGGAGGCGAACAGCGGCTGGGAAAGCGCTTTCATAGTATCACCTGGTTTTATATAGAGTGTCCCGCTCAGGCGAGCAGGGGGTCAAGCCCGGCGTCGAGCCGGGCGTTGCGTTTCGCCTTCGGCCGGTCGATGACCCGGCCGCGCGCGACGACCATGTCGAGCGTGCGCAGCACGCGCAGATCGTCGAGCGGGTTTTCGGCCGCGACGATCATGTCCGCGCTCATGCCGGGAGCGAGCGTGCCGGTCACATCGCCGAGCCCCGCCAGCCGCGCACTCTGCCCGGTGGCGCAGTAAAGCGCGCAGGCGTTGGACGCGCCGGCATATTTGTGGAAATAGCACAGCTCGCGCCAGAAGTCGTACTGTGCGACCCACTGGCAGCCGACGTCGTTGCCGAGCGCGATGGGGATATCGTGCGCGAGCGCGGCCTTCGCGCACGCGATCATGCCCTCCATGACCACGTTGCCGTTGAACTGCTCGACCTCGGTCAGGTGCGTGACCGAGCGGTCAAAGAGCGCGTACGGCAGCGCGGGCGAGAGCGTCACGCACAAAAACGCCCCCCGCTCGTGAAACAGGCGCAGGATCTCGTCGTCCGGCTTTGCGCCGTGCTCGATGGAGTCCACGCCGTTTTCCAGCGCCACGCGCACGCCCTCGGGCGACTCGGTATGCGCCGCCACGGTGTAGCCGAGCGCATGCGCCCGCTCGCACACGGCGCGCACCATCTCGGGCGGCATCTTCAGCTCGCCGGGCACGCCGCGCTCCTTGGCGTCCATGACGCCGCCGGTGATCATCAGCTTCACGAGGTCGACGCCCTGCGCGTGCACGGCATCCACCTGCGCCAGCGCCTGGTCGATCGTCTCGGCCGCGATGGCGACCGACCCCGCCATGTGCCCGCCGGGCACGGAGATGCCCTCGTTGGCGGCGAGGATGCGCGGGCCGACGCGGCGGCCGGAGCGGATCTCGTCGCGCAGGCGCGTGTCGAACGTGCTCAGCCCGCCGACGGTGCGGATCGTCGTCACGCCGCCGAGCAGCTCGTCGCGCGCAAATGCGCACACCATGCGGTAGGCCACGGCGCGCGCGACGGGGTTTCCGAGGATGCGGCGCACGAGCTTTTCGTTGTCGCGCTGCTTTTTCTGGATCTTGCCGCTGCCGGCCAGATGCACGTGCATGTTGATGAGTCCGGGCAGCAGATAGCGCCCGCGCAGGTCGATGCGTGTGTACCCCGCCGGGGCAGTGCCGGCCGGCACGATGTCCGTGATCGTCTCGCCGTCCGTGAGCACGCACAGTCCAGGCTGTACGCACATATCCTTCGTGCCGTCGAGAAGGTTTGCGTTGTCAAATGCGTATTTCATGCTGCGCCTCTCTTTCCGCGGCCCGGCCGCACCGGGCAAAATGAATAAAAACAGAATACCACATTTGGCAAATATGTCAAGCCGTGCGGCACGTCCGTCCCACACCCCTTGGCTTCCTTATGTAAAGGGAGCTGGCAACCGTCAGGCTGACTGAGGGATTGACACGTTGATTCTTGCACTGGCTTCGTATCTG
>ENA-OWPM01001837-OWPM01001837.1-human-gut-metagenome-genome-assembly--contig:-NODE-1837-length-15041-cov-3.248165_pt1 | contig 15041 bp, 12 predicted proteins | sample MGYA00248267_ERZ651852 | MGnify/ENA primary metagenome ERZ651852 (study PRJEB26924, sample SAMEA4378228) | human gut metagenome | biome: human gut; feature: human-associated habitat; material: faeces...
AACAGGAATATCAATGTTGTATCTTCTTAGATTCTTTACAATTGCATTTAAATCAGAACTCTTAACATTATGTCCGATAATTATAGAATTTGTAAAATATTTTTCTATTTCTGGCCACACCTCAGCAAAATTTGGACAATCTTTTGTCTTTGAGTTAGTAATATTATGAACCGCTACACAGTTTTCATCAAATTTATCCTCTGGATTAATATAAAGATTTAATTCAGGAAAAATAGGTTCTTCTGTTTCAAAATCTTCTGATACCAATCCTATTTGACAAATGCTTTTATTCTTAGGGTTTGCCCATTCAACATCTAAATATAATACTTTTTTCATACTAAAACTCCTCCGTGATCAATGTTATATTTATTATCTCATTTATTTATACTCTTGACAATAAATGAAACAACTTACCATAATATATATACTAAAAAAGACTAATTCTCGTGTTTTTCAAGAATGCCATAATTTACATCTTCGTCCATGTTATTTTCTCCATCAAAATATCTAATAATATCAAATAAAATCCCTCTCGAATCAATTAAATATATTATTTATGATTTTAATAAAGATACTGTCATAAAACATTTATAAGACTTATGTGCAATCTATATTTGAAAATAACATATCCTACAGTTTCTATAAAACAGGAATCTTTACATAGAAAAAACTGTGGCAATCCACCACAGTTTATTCCTCAAACAAGCTTACTTCTTCAAAGTCATGTTCATGTTCTTTTTTATTTGTATTTTCTGCTTCATGTACTTCTTTTACAACATCAATGCCATTTAATACATAAAAGTTCTGTAATGATTTTAGTGGCATTGAGAATGTGGAATCTTTGCTCATTAAAGAGATGTCTTTTCCAAGCATTTTATGGATTTCTTCTGCCATGATCGTAATTTCTTCATGCAAATCATACAATCCGATTTTTGAAACATAATATGGATTGGATTTTACCTTCTTACAAATCATCGTTCCTCTAGTAGGACGTCCAGTAATATCAATATCACTTGTTTTTATACGTTTTACAGCCCCATTCTCTGCAAAAATGACCAGTTGTTTATTTTGACTAGGAGAAAGTATGCAGGCAGATGCAATGACATCATCGGATAAGTTCATAGCTTTAACGCCTTTGGAACGAGGAGATGTTGCCGGAATTAATGCGATTGGATATCTTGTCATATATCCATTTCGACTGGCAAGAAGCATTTCATCTTTCTCATATGCAATGTAGCTATGAATCACTTCATCGTTTTCCAGCAGTTTCATATTGCTCATGGTTTTGTTGTTTCTGGATACTTCGTATTCAGACAGTTTTGTTTTTTTGATTAATCCATGTTTGGTCACAGAAATGATATATGCCTGTGATGAGAAGTCAGAAACAATAAAGGCATCTGTAATTTTTTCATTTGATGTCATACGAATTAACGAATTCACATGACTTCCAATTTCTTTCCATTTTCCTTCTTCCAGTGCATAAACAGGTACATATCCATAGGTTCCTGCAGTAGTAAAGAATAAAAGATGGTTAATGGTATTGCTTTGTACATAACCAAGAAGTTCATCGCCTTCTTTAATACCCGTCATGGCTTCCCCTGCTGCACCATAGCTTCGTAAAGAAACACGTTTTGCATATCCATCACGACTTATCGTAACCATAACATCCTCATGAGAAATCATCGCAGTTTTATCAATAACGATTTCTTCGATGTTTTCTTCAATCACGCTTAAGCGCGGAGTTGGAAATGCTTTTTTCACTTCGTTTAATTCCTGTATCATTACTTTGCGTAATTTTTTTGGATTGGCAAGTATTTCTTCCAGTTCTTCAATTTCATTGCATAACTGTTTAAATTCTTCATTCAACAAGGTTACATCCGTATTGGATAAGCGATACAAACGCATCGTAACAATGGCTTCTGCCTGTACTTCACTGAAAGAAAAACGATCAATGATATTTGCTTTGGCATCCGCTTTATCCTTGCTGGCACGAATGATCGCAATAATTTCATCCAGTACGGAAACAGCACGAATTAAACCTTCCAAGATATGACAACGCTCTTGTTTCTTTTTCAAATCAAAGCGGCTTCTTCGCTCAATCACGATACGGCGATGATCAATAAAAGCATCCAGCATAGCCGCAAGTCCCATCTGTACCGGACGTTTATTTTCAATCGCAATCACATTGTAGTTATAAGAAACCTGTAAATCCGTATTTTTATAAAGATAATTTAATATCAGCTGTGCATCCACATCTTTTTTTATGTCGATGACAACACGAAGTCCGTTACGATCACTTTCATCACGTACATCTAGGATACCATCAATTTTTTTATTTAAACGTACATCGTCAATTTTCTTGACCATGCTGCTTTTTACAACTTCATAAGGGATTTCTGTTACAACGATTTGCTGAAGCGTTTTTGTTTGTTCAATGGATACTTTACTTCGAACAATAATTCTTCCCTTGCCTGTTTCAAAAGCTTCTCTAATTCCACTCACACCTTGAATAATACCACCAGTTGGAAAATCCGGTCCTTTCACAAGGCCCATCAATTCTTCCAAAGTACACTGTGGATGCTGAATACGATATACACAGGCATCCAGTACTTCATTTAGATTGTGAGGTGGAATATTTGTTGCATATCCTGCCGCAATCCCAGTAATTCCATTTACCAAAAGATTTGGATAACGAGCAGGTAGCAGAGTTGGCTCCATTGCGGTATCATCAAAGTTTGCTGCCCACTGCACAGTATCTTTTTCAATATCTTTTAGTAAATATTCACTAATTTTACCAAGACGTGCTTCCGTATAACGCATCGCGGCTGCCGGATCATCGTCAATTGAACCATTATTTCCCTGCATATCGATCTGCGGTGTACGAATTTTCCATTCCTGTGACATACGTACCATCGCATCATATACAGAAGTATCTCCATGTGGATGGTAGTTACCAATGACAAGACCAACTGTTTTCGCAGATTTACGATATGGTTTATCCCATGTATTGCCATCTTCATACATGGCATACAAAATACGTCTTTGTACAGGTTTTAAACCATCTCTGGCATCTGGCAATGCACGATCTTGAATAATATATTTAGAGTATCTGCCAAAGCGATCTCCCATAATTTCTTCTAATGGAGAGGCAATGATGTTTGCCTGATGCATGCTTTGTTCTTCATTTTCTTTCTTTTTCATTATGCACCCTCCACTTCATAATCATCTTCCAGTGTAAAGGAAACATTTTCTTCAATCCAGTCACGACGAAGATTTGCCTTATCACCCATTAAGACAGAAACACGTTTCTCTGCCACAACTGCATCTTCAATCGTTACCTGAATCAAAGTTCTTGTTTCCGGACACATGGTTGTATCCCATAACTGATCGGCATTCATTTCCCCAAGCCCTTTATAGCGCTGTAATGTATAGCCTTTAGGAAATGTTTTACGCAGCGAATTCAGTTCTTCATCGGTCCATGCATACGCAACACTTTTCCCTTTTTGAAGCTTATATAAAGGAGGAAGTGCAATATACACCATTCCCTTTTCTACAAGCTCACGCATATAGCGATAGAAAAATGTTAAAAGCAGTGTTTGAATATGTGCCCCATCCGTATCGGCATCGGTCATGATGATGACTTTGTGATAATTTGCATCATCCGCATGAAAGTTTGCACCAACCCCTGCTCCTAATGCATGAATGATCGTATTTAACTCTTCATTTTTTTCAATACTGGAAATGCTTGCTTTTTCCGTATTCAGCACTTTTCCTCGAAGAGGAAGAATGGCCTGATAACGACTATCTCTTCCCTGTTTTGCACTACCACCGGCAGAATCCCCTTCGACTAGGTATAATTCTTTTTTACGCGCATCACGAGATTGTGCACTAGCAAGCTTTCCAGAAAGAATCTTTTCGCTTTTTCCTTTTGTTTTTCCTTTACGTGCATCTTCTCTTGCCTTGCGTGCAGCCTCTCTTGCCATGCTGGCACGCTGCATTTTCTTGACAAGTGTTGTCGCAAGCTCTTTATTTTCTTCCAAGAAAAAACTTAATTTTTCACTGACGATCGTATCCACTGCATTTTTTGCTTCCGGTGTTCCCAGTTTTCCTTTTGTCTGTCCTTCAAACTGTAAAAGTTCTTCTGGGATTCTCAAAGATAAAATAATTGTTAGTCCTTCTCGAACATCGCTTCCTTCAAAGTTTTTATCCTTATCTTTTAATAAACCATTTCTTCTCGCAAAATCATTGAATACTTTCGTAAAGGCATTTCTCGCCCCCGTTTCATGGGTTCCCCCATCTTTGGTACGCACGATATTGACAAAAGAAAAAATATTTTCCTGATATTCATCTGCATATTGAAATGCGCAATCTACTTTAATTCCATTTTGTACTCCGCTAAAAGAGATTGGCTTATGAAAAACTTCCTTATCTTCGTGAAGATAATTCATAAAGGCAACAAGACCTTCTTCATAATGATAGATCTCTTCTCTTTCTTTACCTTCTCGCTCATCACGAACGATCAAACGCAAACCTTCTAAAAGGAATGCATCTTCCTGAGCACGTTCTGCAATCTGTGAAAAAGAGAATTTGGTAGTTGAGAAAATTCGTTTATCCGGTAAAAAGCGTACTTTACTTCCAGTTTTTGTCGTTTTTCCCAATACTTTTAATTCACTGATATTTTTTCCTCCATCAGAAAATTTCATCTGATAGATTTTCCCATTGGTATGTACAGTTACTTCTACCCACTCACATAAAGCATTTACAACACTGGCACCGACTCCATGAAGACCACCACTTGTCTTATAACCTCCGGCAGAAGTAAATTTACCACCAGCATGTAAAACCGTAAAAATAACCTGCAAGGTAGGAACTCCACTTGCATGCATGTCACAAGGCATTCCTCGCCCTTCATCTTCTACCGTAACACTGCCATCCTTCTCCAGTGTGATCGTTATTGTATCTCCATGACCATTCAACGCTTCGTCAATGGAGTTATCTACAATTTCCCAAACCAGATGATGCAAGCCTCTGCTGTCAGTAGAGCCAATATACATCCCTGGACGTTTTCGTACAGCCTCCAGTCCTTCAAGAATCTGAATCGAACTTCCATCATATGTCTGTTCTGCCATACCTTCACCTCTTTCTATGCTTAATTACCTTGATTAGTTTACCAAATTCTTTTCATAATCGCAAATAAAAGTCGTAGAAAATCCTAAAAACTTATAATCCTTCTATTTCTTTTGATAACTGTATTTTTTCAGTCTTAGATTTGCAGGATGATACGATATCCTTATATTTTAAAGTATGCTGTATCTTTTCATGTGTATAAAATAATGATAAAATAACAAAGAAGAAACGAGGAGTGAAAATATGAATATATATTGGATTTTATATATCCTTTTAGGATATTTGTTAGGTTCTATTCCATTTGCTTTAGTTATTGGAAAACTTTTTTACAAAACGGAAGTGGAAACCTTGGCGGTACAAACGCTGGCAGAGTACTAGGTAAAAAAGCTGGTATCTCCGTTATTGCCTGTGACATTTTAAAAGTTGTTGCGGCAGTTGGCATTGTTTCTATTTTTGATCGAGAAGCAAGCATCTGGGCAGGGCTAGCAGCAGCATTTGGACACTGTTATCCTATCTTTGCAGGATTTCGCGGAGGAAAAGCAGTTGCGACAATGTTTGGATTTTTATTAAGTACTTCTATTTTTACCTTTCAAAATGCATGGTATGTCATTGTCCCGCTGATTTTCTTTTTAATCGTATTGTATCTTGGTAAAATGGTTTCTTTAGCAAGTATGATTGCCGCTTTTACAAGCAGTCTTTATATTACTTATATGCAAATGAATACAAGTATTGAAGTTGTTCTAGCAAGCTGGCTGTTAACTGTCTTGGTTATTTATCGTCATCGTTCCAATATTAAAAAAATCCGCGAAGGAAACGAAAATAAAATCACATGGCTATAAATACAAAACACTGGAAACAGCGTAGTCTGTTCTTTCTGAGCGGACTGCTTTTTATTTCTTTAGGTATCAATATCACCATTTCTAGCGGATTTGGAGTTGGTGGTTGGGATGCAGCTGATATTGGAATGGTAAATCATTTTGGTATGAGCATAGGTTTTTGGCTGAATGCATTTTCCTGTATTTATTTGTTAATCAGTTCCATATTAGTAAAAGAAAGATTGAAACTGGAATGTTTTATTACTTCCATTGTTTTAGGATTTGGTATTGATTTATGGAATATTATATTTTCTCACATTCATATTGAGCCTGTATATTTACAGCTGCTTGTATTTCTGATTGGAATCAGCTGTACAAGTTTAGGAGCAGGATTATATTTAGTAAGTGATTTTCCTGTAAATCCAATTGATCATATGATGGTTTGTATCTCTGAAAGATTTCATATATCAATTGCTGTTTCCAAATATATCGTAGAAGGAAGTGGAATGGCTTTAGGGTTGTTATTGAAAGGTCCTGTTGGGATTGGTACGATTTTAATGATCCTTGTATTTGGGCCCATGATTCAGTTCTTTAAAAACAAAAGCGAAGTTTTGCTTCAGAAAATATGTAAATAGAATAGGAGTTATGATGAAAGAATATATAGAGTTATTTAGTACATTTGCAAAAATTGGTACTTTTACCTTTGGCGGAGGATATGCCATGCTTCCATTGATTCAAAAAGAAGTCGTTGAAAAGAAAAAATGGGCCAGCGAAGAAGAAATCATGGATTATTATGCGGTAGGGCAATGTACTCCAGGAATTATCGCTGTAAATACTGCAACCTTTATTGGATACTACCAAAAAGGAATCTTAGGAGGAATTGTAGCAACATTAGGCATTGTATTTCCTTCTATTGTGATCATCTTATTCATCGCTGGTTTTCTACAAAATTTTTCAGATTTGGCTGTTGTACAGCATGCCCTGGCTGGCATAAGAGTTGCCGTATGTGTCCTTGTATTAAATGCAGTAATCAAAATGTTTCATACAGGGGTAAAAGATGTTATCGGTATCTGTATTTTTATTATTTGTCTAGGTATCACCTATTTCAGTAAAGTTCCTACCGTTTTGATTATCGTAGTATCTGCTTTGTTAGGCTTAGGGATACAGGCTATTCGTACAAGAAATGGAGCAAAGAAATCATGAGTATTTATATTATCTTATTTCTAGAATTCTTTAAAACAGGTTTATTTGCCTTAGGTGGAGGATTGGCTACTGTTCCTTTATGAAATGATGGAAAAATATCACTGGTTTACCTCTGAAATGCTGACGAATATGATTGCTGTATCAGAAGCGACTCCCGGTGCTATGGGCGTCAATATGGCTACTTATGTAGGCTTTCATACATCAGGATCTATCTTAGGTGGTATTACCACAACATTAGGTCTAGTTGCACCTAGTATTATCATTATTTGTATCATTGCACATTTTCTAAAGAAATTTAAAGATTCCCCCTATATCCAAAATGCGTTTTATGGATTGCGTCCTGCCGTTACTGCCATGATTGCTTCTGCAGGATTAGGTATCTTTATCACAACGATGTTTCAATCAGATGTACAAATAACAAGTTTTTGGAACTATCTGCAGCCTTTATCCATCCTTCTGTTTTTTATCGTATTCTTTATTTCTAAAAAATTTACAAAAATTCATCCCATTTTATTAATATTGGGGTGTGGAATTGCCGGAATCATACTGCAGTTATAAAAAAAGATCTGATGGATTCTTCTTTATCATTGATTCTATATGGAATATATTTAAAAAAGTGAGAAAACTGAAATGAAATGAACCCCGTTATTTGGACACCAAATAATGGAGGTTCATTTTTATTATGGCAAAACTGACAAGAGAACAAAAAATAGAATTATATAAAAAACGAAAACAAGGAGAAACTGTATCGTCTTTATCTAAAGAATATCAAATAAAATCTAGTAAGATTAATTATTTAGTTAGATTAATAGATAGACATGGATTTGATATTTTAAGATCTAACAAAAATAATTATTATTCACCAGAATTAAAATTAGAAATTATTAATAAAGTCCTTATTGACGGTCAATCATCAACGAGTACAGCTATTGAATTTGGTTTGACTAGTGATGGATTATTAAATAACTGGATTAACTCGTACAAAGAGAATGGATATGTTATAGTAGAAAAAAAGAAAGGAAGACCATCTACTATGAACAAAGAAAATCAATTCAATAAAAAATATGAAGATATGTCACCTGAAGAAAAAATAAAATATCTTGAAAATAAAAATCAGTATCTAGAAGCAGAGAATGAATACTTAAAAAAGCTGCGTGCTGCAGTTCAGAAAAGGAAAAATCAACAATCGAAGAAAAAGTAACGATTGTTTGTGAACTGCAGCTTAAATATTCATTAAAGATTCTTCTTAAAATATCAGGATTAAAACGTTCAACTTATTACTACACATTATCAAAGACTAACAAAGATATGAAAAATGATGAAATAATGAATATTATCATCCATATCTTTTATACACATAAGGAACGATATGGGTATCGTAGAATAACTTTGGAGCTAAGAAATATGGGTTATACGATCAATCATAAGAAAGTCAAACGATTAATGTCTATAATGGGATTATATGGACAAACACCAAAAGCAAGATATAAATCATATAAAGGCGATATGAATGGTACAACAAAAAATTTATTACTTAGTAAAGTAGTAGACGAAGAAAAACATAAAACATATTATGATAGAAACTTCAATACAACAAGATGCAATGAAATATGGTCTACAGATGTATCAGAGTTTCATATAGCAGCAGGCAAGCTTTATCTATCACCGATATTAGATTTGCATAATCGAGAAATAGTATCATTCAATATATCAAAAAGTCCAAATTTTGAACAAATAAAAGATATGCTTAAACAAGCATTTGATAAATATGACAATTTAGAAGGATTGAAATTTCATAGCGATCAGGGCTGGCAATATCAGATGCAGTCATATCATGAAATGCTTGAAGAAAAAAGAATTCAACAATCGATGTCAAGGAAAGGGAACTGTTTAGATAATTCACCAATGGAGAATTTTTTTGGAAGGATGAAGAATGAAATGTTTTATGGGTATGAATATAGTTTTAAAACATTAGATGATTTAAAGGTTGCGATGGAAGAATATATTGATTATTATAATACACAAAGAATAACAGCAAAATTAAAAGGACTAACTCCTGTCCAATACAGGAATCAATCCTTAATAACTGCTTAAAAACAAATTTAATTAAGTGTCCAACAAATTGGGTTCACTTCAATAAGCCGATACTTTTTTAATGAAACATATCTTTCTTTTTGAAAATCAATGTAGCAATAATACATGCGACTATCGCAATCAATGCTGGAATCCACCACATAGTGCCATCAAATCCATTTACGTTCATTCCATAGAAACTGAAAATGATGTTTGGAATTGCCATTACGATGGTGATAACCGTTAAAACCTTCATCACGATATTTAAGTTATTGGAAATAACAGAAGCAAAAGCATCCATTGTTCCTGTAAGGATATCACTATAGATATTTACAGTATTGTATGCCTGCTTTAATTCGATGATTACATCTTCCAATAGTTCCATATCCAGATAATCGGTGTCCTGAAAGATATTCTTCAGGCGACCGATCATCACTTCATTACCACGGATGGAGGTATTGAAGTAGACAAGAGTCTTCTGTAACTTCATCAGGCGAAGCAAGTCTTCATTGCGGATACTCTTTTCTAGTTCTTTTTCCGCATTGGCAACGTCATTATTAATTTGCTTCAGGTACTTCAAAAACCAAACTGCGGAAGAGTAAATCATCCGTAGGATTAAATCCAGTTTATTGTTGACTACGATACCTTTGCGACGTGTATGCTGGATGAAATCAGAGATAAGTTCGGTCTTATGATAACATACCGATACGATAATTTCATTATTGGTAATGATGCCTATGGGCACAGTGATAAAAGGAATACCATGCTGGCTGCTCTGCATAGGGATGCGCAGAATAGTCAGTAACCAATTACCTTCTGTTTCTGTACGCGGACGTTCGTCCGCATCAGCGATATCTTCTAAAAATGATTCGGGAACTTTCAGTTCCTGTGTGAGAAAGTCAAAGTCATTGTCATCAGGGCATTCAACATTTACCCAGCTATTGGGCATCCATTGTGGCTTTTCTATAAAGCCGGCTTCAGAGTAAAGATACGTTCTCATCGTAATAGCCTCCTTTCTTTAGGGACGAACCGAGGCATTGCGAGCAACGTCTCCGTTCGCTTTAATTATAAATACTGTTGCACGTTCGTGGGTTTGAATCGTCCATATTTCTTGTTTTTTATTTTTTTAAAGCGTGGCAAAAGTACATAAATCATTTGAAACAGTACGCTTTAACCATGCTTTTTTGTACCTTTGCAGCCGGAAAAATCGCTCTTTCTTCAAAGAACGTTTTTGCAGAGGTTAAAGATTGTACATTTAAAATCAATTAATATTATGAGTAAGAAAGCCCTTTTAATGATTCTTGATGGCTGGGGTGTCGGCGATCAGGGTAAAGACGATGTGATTTTCAATACACCTACTCCGTACTGGGACAGTCTGCTGGCTACGTATCCTCATTCACAGCTTCAGGCAAGCGGTGAGAATGTTGGTTTGCCTGATGGTCAGATGGGTAACTCGGAAGTCGGACACCTCAATATCGGTGCAGGACGTATCGTATATCAGGACCTGGTGAAGATTAACCGCGCATGTGCCGACAATAGCATTATGAAGAATCCGGGAATCGTTTCTGCTTTCTCTTATGCTAAAGAAAACGGTAAGAATATTCACTTTATGGGATTGACTTCCAATGGTGGTGTTCACAGCTCATTCGACCACTTATTCAAACTTTGCGATATTGCTAAAGAATATGGTGTTGACAATACATTCGTTCATTGTTTCATGGATGGTCGTGATACTGACCCGAAGAGCGGCAAGGGCTTTATTGAGCAACTGACTGCACATTGTGAAAAGTCGGCAGGTAAGATTGCTTCTATTGTAGGCCGTTTCTATGCAATGGACCGTGATAAACGTTGGGAACGTGTGAAGGTAGCTTATGATTTGCTGGTAAACGGTGAAGGTAAAGTTGCCACTGATATGGTTCAGGCTATGCAGGAGTCTTATGACGAAGGTGTAACGGATGAATTCATCAAGCCGATTGTAAATGGTAACTTCGATGGAACTATTAAAGAAGGTGATGTAGTTATCTTCTTCAACTATCGTAACGACCGTGCAAAAGAGTTGACAGTAGTGCTGACTCAACAGGATATGCCTGAACAGGGTATGCATACTATTCCGGGCTTGCAGTATTATTGCATGACTCCGTATGATGCATCATTCAAGGGTGTACATATCCTTTTCGATAAAGAAAATGTTCAGAATACATTGGGCGAATATTTGGCAGCTCAAGGCAAAACTCAATTGCACATTGCTGAAACAGAGAAGTACGCTCACGTAACTTTCTTCTTTAACGGTGGTCGTGAAACTCCGTACGATGCTGAAGAACGCATCCTGGTTCCGTCTCCGAAAGTAGCCACTTACGACTTGAAGCCGGAAATGAGTGCGTATGAAGTAAAGGATAAATTAGTGGAAGCTATCAACACTCAGAAGTTTGATTTCATCGTTGTGAACTATGCGAATGGTGATATGGTAGGACATACTGGTATCTATGACGCCATTGAAAAAGCAGTGAAAGCTATCGATGAATGTGTGAAAGATACAGTAGAAGCAGCTAAAGCTAACGATTATGAAGTTATCATCATTGCTGACCACGGCAATGCAGATCATGCACTGAACGAAGATGGTACTCCGAATACGGCTCACTCTTTGAATCCGGTTCCTTTTGTATATGTAACGGAGAATAAGAATGCTAAAGTAGAGAATGGTGTTTTGGCAGATGTTGCTCCTTCTATCCTTCACATTCTGGGTATGGCACAGCCGGCTGATATGACAGGAAAAGACTTGATTAAGTAAACTATAATTTACGATATTTTATAAAAAGAGATGTCCCGGGAGTATTTCTGCTCTCTGAGGCATCTCTTTTTTTATATTCCGATGGCTATTTCCCTAAAAGACTATCTTTGCAGATAATACACACAATTGATGAAATGAAACTATTCTGTTTGTCATGTTGCTTGTTTTGGGGAATGTTGCGTGTGCCCGGATTTTTCGGAATCTGGCGAAGTCGGATCATGAAATTCAGTATACCAAAAACTGCCTGTATCTGGAAATCCTCCAAGGTAGTTGTCGGTTGTGTAGGGAAGATGGTAAACTGTTGATCATAATAACATATCCCATAAAGTCCTTTTCGTAAACGTAGTTTTTCCTACTTTTGTTGAAATGCTTCTTCTTTTGACCGTATGCTTCTTTTCTTTTTCTTTTCCCCGTTAATTTTGTTGATTAGTAATGAAACTTTAAATTGACGATTATGAAAAGAGAAAGATTATTGGTAATGGTATGTTTATTTGCGTTACCGTGTACGCAAATATCTGCCCAAGGTTTCTTAGGAAAGATGAAGAAAGCAGCTGAGAAAGTAGGGGTGGTAGAGCAAAAAGATGAAAAGCAAACCGAAGCGCAGGTTGAAAAGCCCGCCGTTCTGCCGAAGCAGGAAGAAGTGGCGACTGGCTACGCTGTACCCCATTTGACGCCCGCCACTATTTGGATAAGCGGATTGGCCGTACACTCTGATATGGAATGTTTCAGCGATGATATGCTGTGGGTAGAAGATGCCGAAACTCACCTTTGGGGATACATTAATAAGAAAGGAGAACGGGTGATACCTTGCAAGTATAAGGGACGGTATGATCAGACTTGTGCTTTCGATCACGGATATGCGGTTGTTACAAAGGAAGTAAATTATAAAACGCGTTTTTTCATTATTGATAAAACGGGTAAGGAAACTCCATTGCCTGAGACTTATTCCAGAGTGTCCGATTTTAAAGATGGCCGCGCATTGGTTCGGAAGATGGTTAACTATAAAACGTCTGTAATCTATATTGATACATTGGGAAAGGAAATTTATCCCGGTTTGGCACGTGCCAGCAAAGAGTATCTGGATGATAGTGCCGTACCGCGCGATTTCTGTGATGGGTTGGCGGCTTTCTTTGATGCGGAAAAGGGGTTGTGGGGCTTTTATGATAGAAGCGGTAAGTTGGCGATAACTCCTGTGTATAAGGAAGTTGATGACTTTAGTGAAGGTCTGGCAGCTGTATTGGTAGTGGATAAGGAGTTGCAGAAAGAGCGCTGGGGATTTATAGACACTGCCGGAAATGTGATGATTGAGCCTGCTTTTAAGGAACGTCCATATCGTTTCAGTGAAGGGTATGTGGTTGTGCAGACGTCTAATGGATTGTATCAGATGATTGACAAAACCGGAAAACCGTATGGAGGTGAGTTCAACCGTTTGTGTCCCTTTAAAGATGGTTATGCATACGCCCGCGATGATAATCGCAAGGTATTGCTGCTTGATAAAGATCTGAAACCTGTGCCTGGTTTCAGTGCGGACTTTGTAATGCCGCAGCGTGACGGACTTATTGAACTGGTCTTCCTGGAGGGACTTTCTGCGGTTGGGGCAGGCAATGATTATCGCAAAATAGGCGGCAAGGCAATCATTGATCCGAAGGGAACTGTTCATATCGGGCAGGGAAAGACCAATGCCTCGATAAGGAACTTCTTTAATGGGCTGGCATATTGCTATGCTCGCGTAAAAGATGACGGTTCTTATGTGAGCGGCTTCGTGGATAAGACCGGGGCTTATATCCTAGCATTCGATAAATAGGTAATCTGTGCTTATTAATTGCGGAACAAAGTGTTATCTTTGCATCCGCAATTAATTTTTTATAGGAAATGATACAGATAGGTGATGTAGTGGTGAGTTTTGATGTGCTGCGTGAGAAGTTCCTTTGTGATCTGAATGCTTGTAAGGGTGCCTGTTGCGTTGAAGGCGATGCCGGTGCTCCCGTCGAATTGGATGAGATTGAAAAACTGGAAGAAGTACTTCCGGTAATTTGGGATGAACTCTCGCCCGAAGCGCATGTCATATTAGAGAAGCAAGGGGTTGTTTATACCGATTGCGAAGGTGATCTGGTAACCTCTATTGTTAATAATAAAGATTGTGTCTTTACTTGCTATGATGAGAAAGGATGTTGTTATTGTGCTATTGAGAAGGCTTATAGGGAAGGCAAGACAGATTTTTATAAACCTGTATCCTGCCATCTGTATCCAATTAGGGTAGGGAACTATGGGGGGTATAAGGCGGTGAACTATAACCGTTGGGATGTATGCAAAGCCGCTGTATTGTTAGGACGGAAGAAGAATCTGCCGGTATATAAGTTCCTGAAAGAGCCGTTGATACGCAAATTCGGTGAAGACTGGTATGCAGAACTGGAATTGGTGGCAGAAGAAATGAAGAAGCAGAATATGCTTTAAGATAGTGTGGAATGAGGCGGATTTTTCTATCTCGTGGGGTGAAAAGAAAAACGCCGGGCAACAGGATTTTCCTGTCCGTCCGGCGTTTCTTCGTTGTAAGATGTGAGGTTGGTTAATAAAACGTGTTATTCAGTGACTAATCACTAATTGTTAATCATTAGTCACTGTTTTTTTCTTACGCATCTATATTTGCATACGTTGCGTTCTTTTCAATGAATTCACGGCGTGGACCAACATCTTCGCCCATCAGCATGGAGAAGATGTAGTCTACTTCAGCAGCATTCTCAATGCTTATCTGTTTCAACATACGGTTTTCGGGGTTCATGGTCGTGCTCCACAACTGTTCCGGGTTCATTTCACCCAAACCTTTGTATCGTTGTGTGTGTACGGCACTTTCTGAACCACCACCATAAGTGTCGATAAATTTTTGACGTTGTTGGTCTGTCCAGCAATATTCCTCCACTTTGCCTTTTTTGCAGAGATAGAGTGGCGGAGTGGCAATATACAAGTACCCGTTGCGGATTACCTGCGGGAAGTAGCGGAAGAAGAGCGTCATGATCAGTGTGTCGATATGAGAACCA
>ENA-OWPM01001865-OWPM01001865.1-human-gut-metagenome-genome-assembly--contig:-NODE-1865-length-14836-cov-3.070631_pt1 | contig 14836 bp, 13 predicted proteins | sample MGYA00248267_ERZ651852 | MGnify/ENA primary metagenome ERZ651852 (study PRJEB26924, sample SAMEA4378228) | human gut metagenome | biome: human gut; feature: human-associated habitat; material: faeces...
GTTCGTGTGCAGTGCGCTTTCGTAGATACGCCCGAGGTGGAGGATATCGTGGATTATATCGGTGAGCAGGCTGGCTTCCAAACCGCTTATCTGCTTCCGGACTATGTACCGGAAGGGGGAGAGGCATCGACTTCGGGAGCTGTCGATTTATCAGATCGAGACCCCTTATTTGACGAGGCGGCTCGCTTGATCGTGATTCAGCAACAAGGTTCTACTTCTTTGATCCAGCGTAAATTCGCTATCGGTTATAATCGTGCCGGACGTTTGATGGATCAATTGGAGGCTGCCGGTATTGTTGGCCCGTTTGAGGGAAGTAAGGCCCGTCAAGTATTGGTGCAAGATGAGTATTCGTTGGAGCAAGTATTAAATGCTTTGAAATAAATATGAGAAGAGAACATAAAATAAGAGTGTGGCGGTGTATCGCGTTTGTCGGATTATTCTTGTGTTTCCTGTTGGGGTTAGGAGTGGGGGCGCATGCCCAGAACGCGAATGATATCTTGGGGAAGGCTGCTGCTGCTTATGAGAATTCGAACGGGATAAGCGCTTCTTTTACGATGTTTACCCGTTCTGCCGGTCAAAATGCGGGAGAGAGTTTTGAGGGAACCATCCAGATGAAAGGTGATAAGTTTACATTAGTCACGCCGGATGCGCTTACTTGGTTTAATGGTACGACGCAATGGACGTATGTGGAACGGAACGATGAGGTGAACGTGACGAATCCTACGGGAGAGGAGTTACAATTTACGAATCCTGCTCTTTTATTAAATAGTTATAAGAAAGGATTCACGGCAACATATAAAGGCGAGAGTACGGCACCGAACGGAAAAGCCGCTTACGATGTGGAATTGACACCGAAGAAAAAAGGGGATATCGTGAAAGTGGAGTTGCAAATCGAGAAATATTCAAATTTCCCGGCTCGTATCACGGTTACTTCTAAAAACGGCGTTAGCAGTACGATCCAGATCAGCCAATTGAAAACAGGTATAAACCAACCGGATCGTTTTTTTGTTTTTAACGAAGGGGATTATCCGGACGTAGAGGTGATAGACCTTCGATAATAGAGAATTGAAAATTGATAATTAATACTTAGATACTATGAGCGATTCAGTGAATGAGAAAGTACGTTGCCTTATTATAGGCTCGGGTCCAGCAGGTTATACGGCAGCGATTTATGCTTCCCGTGCAAATTTATCTCCGGTGCTTTATGAAGGAATACAGCCGGGGGGACAATTAACAACAACTACGGAGGTGGAGAATTTCCCGGGATATCCGGACGGTATAACCGGTCCTGAGTTAATGGAAGATTTAAAAAAACAAGCCGTCCGTTTTGGTGCGGATATCCGTTTCGGTATCGCTACCGCCGCTGATTTGGGTGAGGCTCCTTATAAAATTACGATTGATGGTGAGAAAGTGATCGAGACGGAGACTTTGATTATCGCTACGGGTGCTTCCGCGAAGTATCTGGGTCTTCCGGATGAGCATAAATATGCGGGTATGGGTGTATCCGCTTGCGCTACTTGCGATGGTTTCTTCTATCGTAAAAAGACGGTAGCGGTAGTGGGTGGTGGAGATACGGCCTGTGAGGAAGCGATTTACTTGGCTGGTTTGGCGAAGCAGGTTTACTTGATCGTGCGTAAACCCTATTTGCGTGCTTCAAAAGTAATGCAAGAACGTGTCTTCAAGACTCCGAATATCACGGTACTTTTCGAGCATAATACCTTAGGTTTGTTTGGAGAGAATGGCGTGGAGGGTGCTCATTTGGTAAAACGTATGGGAGAGCCGGATGAGGAGAAAGTGGATATCGCCATCGATGGTTTCTTCTTGGCGATTGGCCATAAACCTAATTCGGATATCTTCAAGCCATGGATAGATACGGACGAGATCGGTTATATCGAGACAGTTCCGGGAACTCCCCGAACGAAAGTTCCGGGTGTGTTTGCCGCTGGAGATGTCGCTGATCCCCATTATCGTCAAGCTATTACCGCTGCGGGAAGTGGTTGTAAGGCTGCTATCGAGGCTGAACGTTATTTATCAGAGATCGGAAAATAGTTGACAGTTGACAATTGATAGTTGACAGTTGCGACAAGCGGTATTTAACTGTCAACTGTCACTTGTCAACTATCAACTGTCACTTGTCATTTGTCAACTAATTTAATTTCCATGAATTTAAAATCTACTCTTCTTTTGCTACTTTGCCTGATGATGGCAGGAATGGTAGCGGCAAAGGATAACACGAAAGTGATCGCCCATCGGGGGTATTGGAAAACGGAGGGCTCTGCTCAGAACTCTATCCGTTCTTTGGAACGTGCCAGCGAGATTGGTGCCTATGGCTCGGAATTCGACGTACATCTTACGGCGGACAATGTGCTGGTAATATTCCATGATAATGATATCCAAGGAAAACATATTCAATCCTGTACTTATGATGAATTGAAAGATTTGCAATTGAGCAACGGCGAAAAGCTCCCTACTTTAGAGCAATATTTGAAACGTGCGAAGAAATTGAAGAATGTCCGGTTAATTTTAGAACTGAAAGCTCATGAGACCCCGGAACGCAACCGTGAGGCTGCTAAAGCTGTTGTAGATATGGTGAAGCGTATGAAATTAGCGAAACGTACGGATTACATATCTTTTAATATGGATGCTTGTAAAGAATTTATCCGTCTATGTCCGAAATCTGAGGTTTCTTATCTGAATGGAGAATTATCCCCGATGGAATTGAAAGAGCTTGGTTTTACAGGATTAGACTACCATTATAAAGTCTTGCAATCTCATCCGGATTGGGTGGAGGATTGTAAAGTCCTAGGCATGACTTCGAATGTCTGGACCGTAGATGACCCTAAATTAATGGAAGAGATGATCGATCTGGGAGTCGATTTTATTACGACTGATTTACCGGAAGAGACTCAAAAAATACTACATTCGCGGGCTCAATAAGGCATTATAAAGATGAGAAAGTTTTGTCTGTTGCTTATCCTGTCGCTGGCTTTACCCGTTTTTTGTCTGTTACAAGCGGTAGAGCCTCCCAAAAAGGAAATTCGTGCGGTTTGGTTGACTACGGTTTATGGTCTGGATTGGCCTCATAAACCGGCTACTACCGAGGCGGGACGAAAAGCCCAGCAACAGGCATTGCTTGATATCTTGGACCGGCTTCAAGAAGCGAATTTTAATATGGTCTTCATTCAGGCTCGCTTGAGGGGAGACGTGATGTATCGTTCGGCTATCGAACCAGTCAGTAAGACATTCTCCGGTAAGTATGGAGAATTACCGGGATATGATCCACTCGCTTTTGTCGTTGATGAATGCCATAAGCGGGGAATGGAATGTCATGCGTGGTTCGTGACTTTCCCGTTGGGAACGGAAAAAAGCGTGAAGGAGCAAGGAAAGCTTTCCGTGGTTAAAAAGAAACCAAAACTCTGCAAACGGCATAATGGGGAGTGGTATTTGGACCCCGGCGTACCGGAGACCGCTGATTATATCTTATCCTTAGTCAAGGAGATCGTGAATGGCTACGATATAGATGGCATCCATTTTGATTATATCCGCTATCCCGAAGAGGCGAAAACATTCCCGGATAAAGCGCTGTATAATAGATCCGGTAAGAAAAAGTCTCTGGCAGACTGGCGTAGGGAGAATATCAACCGGATGGTTTACCGTATTTACGATTGGGTAAAGCAAACGAAACCTTGGGTACAGGTGAGCAGTTCGCCACTCGGGAAATATAATCGTATTGAACGGGTACCTAACGCGGGTTGGACCGCTTACGAAAGTGTCTTCCAAGACCCGAAGATATGGATGCAACAAGGTAAACAAGATATGATTGTTCCGATGATGTATTACCTGCATAAGAATTTCTTTCCTTTCGTGGATAATTGGGTGGATAATTGTAACGGGCGTTTGGTCGTACCCGGCTTGGGAGCTTATCGGATGGACAAGAGTGAGGCGGACTGGGCCGTGAATGATATAACGGACCAGATCGATTATAGCCGTTATTACGGAGGAGCCGGCTGTGCGTTCTTTCGTTGTGGAAATGTCCTGTATAATGATAAGGGACTCTATAAAGAGTTGAGAGACAATTACTATAAATATCCGGCCCAATTGCCTCCATTGACTTGGCTGAATGATTCGGTACCTGCCGCACCGGAGGGGATCAAAGTGGAACGTTTGGACGATGAGTTGCACTTAACTTGGGAGAAACCTGTGTCGGAAAAGCAGGACTTAACTTATACCGTTTATTATTCATTGACAGATTCGATCGATACGGCTTCGGCAAAATCCATATTAGCTACAAATATTTATGGCAACGAGCTTTTTCTTCCTATCGATGTAGAGTCTGAACGTGGGTATACATTTTCTGTAACGGCTTCCACCCGTTACCGGATAGAGAGTGAACCTTCTCCGGATACCTATTATTACCTGTCTAAATTTATCAAGTAAAGGGGGTATTTTGATTTCGAGTTTTTTTGCTTATTTTTGCGGCATATGAGACGATTTGCCACATCCTTGTTTCTTGTAATTCTTGCTTCCTTAATCTTTTATGGGGGAGCGGGGGTTAATTTCGTATCTTATTGTTGTGGCGTTTGCGAGAAAGAGGGAGTGGAGGCTTTATTGGAAGCTAAGTGCTGTGAGATTCATGGACATGATCATAGTCGTGATAATCTTGCGAATAATACGGTGGAGTGTTGTGGCATGAACGGCTGTGGCATTGAACGGGTTGATTTTGATTGGAATTCTGTAAATATACAAGTACCGGATCTGCAACCAGTCGTACATGATTTGCTCTTCTCCTCTATTTTCGAGAGTTTACAAATCGCTTCCTTATTTGCTGATTCCTATGAGATTAGGGTGACAGGTCCTCCCGTAGCCTGTCCTCGTGTGTACCTTTCTTTATTGACTACGCTTTTGATTTGATTGTATTCGTGAGGGTGGAAGCTGCTCGCTGAATACCCTTTGGTTTTTTAAGGTAGGGGATGCTCTATCCCTGCGGAAACTGTATTTAACGATTCAATCAAATAACAACTATCATGTTAAGACAATTATATCTGATATTTTTACTGCCCTGTTTGACTTTTACTTTGACTTGGGCCGAGGATTCCGGCAAGAAAGTGAAAGGACGTGTATGTGATGAAAACAAACAACCTATTATCGGTGCAAATGTATATTGGGAAGGAACCCAAAATGGAACCACGTCCGATGTGGATGGAAATTTCGAGTTAGAACGAAAAGGTGACTCCAAGAATCTGGTGGTTAGCTATATCGGTTATATGACTGAGGTCACCCCTGTGGATGAGAAGGACGATGCTATGCAGATTTTCTTAAAAGGTGAGATCGCCTTGGATGAGGTCGTGGTTAGTGAGCGCAAGATGGGAACCATCGCTTCCCGTACGAGCGTATTGCAAACTCAGAAAATTACGTACGATGAGATTTGCCGTGCGGCCTGCTGTAATCTGGCGGAGAGCTTTGAGACAAATCCGTCTGTCGATGTATCGTACTCGGATGCGGCTACAGGTGCCCGGCAAATTAAGCTGTTGGGATTGGCGGGAACCTACGTACAAATGTTGACCGAGAATTACCCGAATTTCCGGGGGGCCGCTTCCTTATATGGGCTGGATTATGTTCCGGGAGCTTGGATGGAAAGTATTCAGGTGTCTAAAGGAACCTCTTCGGTTAAGAATGGGTATGAGGCGTTGGCCGGACAAATCAACGTGGAATTCAAGAAGCCCCCTACGGCGGATATTTTCTCTGCTAATGTGTTCGCTAGTGATGCCGGACGTTATGAAGGGAATGCGGATGCTTCTTGGCATATCAACGACAAGCTCTCTACCGCTTTATTGGTACACTACTCGAATGATAAAATGCAACATGACGGTAATGACGATGGTTTTCTCGATACGCCGCTAAGGGAACAGGTGAACGTAATGAATCGTTGGTATCATAAATTGGATAAATACGTGGCTCAATACGGAGTTCGCTATCTGCATGAGAGCCGTACCGGTGGGCAGGATACGAAACACCATGATTTCACCGACCCGTATCGGATTCATTTAAATACGAACCGGGCCGAATTATTTACGAAGCAGGCCTATATTATCGATAAGGAAAAGGTAGAGAGCGTGGCATTGATACTTTCCGGTTCTTATCATGAGCAAAAATCAAGATATGACCGTACGCCCTATAATGTATATCAGAATAATGTATATGCCAGTTTGCTGTATGAAAAGGAGTTTACGCCGATGCATAGCTTGAGTACCGGATTAAGTATGAACTATGATGGTTTCGACGAGAATCTGGTTCAATATGCGGGAGGAGAGTCGGTCCGTCATGCCTATGACCGTACGGAAGTCGTGCCGGGAGCTTATGCCCAATATACGTTCAATCTGAATGATAAACTGATCTTATTGGCGGGTGTGCGGATTATAGTACGTTGTATGATTTCTTTGTAACCCCTCGTGTACATATTAAATATAATCCTTTTGACTGGTTCCATATCCGGGCTTCGGCAGGTAAAGGATTCCGGACAGCGAATGTGCTGGCAGAGAACAACTTTTTGTTATCCAGTAGTCGAAAAATGTATATCGCCGACAATCTGGATCAAGAAGAAGCGTGGAATACCGGTCTGAATCTGTCATTTTATATACCTTTGTTCGGGAAGGAACTGAGCTTGAGCGGGGAATGGTATTATACCGATTTCTTGAAGCAAATCGTGGTGGATATGGATAGTGATCCTCATGCGGTTCGTTTCTACAATCTGGATGGGCGTTCCTATTCGAATAGCTTCCAAGTGGAGGCTTCCTATCCTTTTTTCCGGGGATTTACGTTAACGGCCGCTTATCGTTATACGGACGCGAAGACCGATTACCGGAATGAGGAGGGTGTGGCGCATCGATTGAAAAAGCCGTTGGTTAGTGATTATAAAGGTTTATTGACCGCTTCTTATCAAACCCCGTTGAAAAAATGGCAGTTTGATTTGACCGGCCAGTTTAATGGAGGCGGTCGTATGCCGACACCGGATGCGTCTAATCCGTTATGGGAGCCGAATTTTAAGGCTTATACGGTTGTGAATGCGCAGATTACGAAATATTTCCGTCAATGGTCTATTTACGTGGGAGCGGAGAACCTGTTTAATTACAAACAACCGAATCCGATTATCGATGCCAGCAATCCCAGAGGGGATAACTTCGATGGATCTATGGTGTGGGGACCGGTGCATGGACGGAAAATTTATGCGGGTATCCGCTTTAATATAAGCAGGGATTGACACGTATATACGTATAAGCCCGTACGTATATACGTGTAGGCCTATGCGTATACTGGTGTGCCCCTACGCCTATATACGTGTAGCCCGATGCCTATAGTGGTGCTTTTCTTTTGGTAGATATGAATGGATAATTAGAACTGTTAATATTAAAAAAACAATTGATTATGAGACGATTAATTATGTTGCTATTTTGTGCCGTATGTACGGTATCGATGACATTCGCCCAAGAAGCGAAAAAGAAGAAGGACTCTGTGACATTCTTTATCGAAGCGATGGATTGTGATCACTGTATCAAGAAGATCGAGAAAAATATCGCTTTCGAGAAAGGAGTGACCGACTTGAAATGTGATCTGAGCACCCGTACGGCCATTGTGACTTACAAGACGGATAAGACTTCGAAGACCCGCTTGGCCGCGGCCTTCAAAAAGATCGGTATGGAAGCGGTTCCGGTAGATAATGGCGCCGGCTGTCCGGTACCTCCGGCGAAAAAAAGTGAGCATACTCACGCTCATTAACATGGAAATTCATAAGAACATCTTATCTTTGCAGATGTTCCGTGAGGGCGGGCCGGAGTGTCCGCCCTGTTTATGAAATAATTTTTCTACGGAATGCAGCGTTTGTTTAATTATTTACATCCTAATATTGTACAGTCTCCAGAAGGGAGACGTTCAAGGCACGACTGAATGAATGAGCTACAACTGATAGAGGGTTGTCGGAAGGGGGAGAGACGAGCTCAAAAAGAGCTTTATGATGCGTATTCCCGAAAAATGATGGGAGTTTGCCTTCGTTATGTGAACGACAGGGAAACGGCTCGTGATTTGTTGCAGGATGGCTTCGTGAAAATCTTTACCAGTATGGATTCCTATACAGGGAGTGGTTCATTTGAGGGGTGGATGCGGAAGATCTTTGTTAATTGTGCGTTGGAATATCTGCGAAAGTCGGATGTGTTGCGTGAAGCGACCGATCTTGACAATACGGCGGAACTGATTCAACCCGATAGTTCGGCTATCTCGGACATGTCGGCGGCTGAGTTGATGAATCTAGTGAAGGAGTTGCCGGTTGGCTTCCGTACCGTATTCAATATGTTCGCGATAGAGGGATATTCTCATAAGGAGATCAGTGAGATGTTGAACATAACAGAGAGTACTTCCCGTTCCCAATATACCCGTGCCAAGCAGTTATTACAACGTAGAATTAACGCATTGTATTGAGATAAGATGAGTAAAAAGAAAAGAGATATAGGGGATGACGCGATCCGATCGAAGCTAGAGGATTTCGAGATGGATACGCTACCCGGCGACTGGGAGGCTATAGCCGATCGATTGCCCGGAAAGGCTCCGGTTCCTTTGCGTCGTACGCTTCGCTACTGGGTTGCCGCCGCCGTGATCTCCTTATTGGTCGTATCGGGTGGTATCTATTTATATGACAGGGAGATGGAAGATCTACCTATAGCCCAAGAAATACAGTCTTCACAAGAGTCGACATCCGTGGATACCCCGGTTGTTCCGGTAGAGAAAACGATGGAGCAAGCACCCGTATTAGCGACTATTCCTGCTGCTGCGGTCGTGAAGGCAAAAGCGGCATCTGGAGCGGTTAAAGTGGGAGCTAAGGCTAGGATGGCAGCGTTCCGGCAAAATGTAGAGAGCGCAGAGGATCGGCCTATTTCTGAGTCGGAGGTAATGTCTGCTGATATACCGGCGAATGAGAAAGATACCGTTGAGCCGGAGGTTGAAAGGAATAATGATGAGATAGTTGTTCTCAAGAATGATGTACTTGTCGCGGATGCTACTCCTGTTGCTAAAAAGAAGCCGGAGAAGACTGCGTCCCGGAAATGGGGGTTCGGTATGGGAGGTGGAGGTCTTTCTATGGGCGCTGATAATCTGGTCCCTCAGTATGTGACGAATAGCAGCGTGCTTAAGAGTGAGAATCTGATGAGCTTAAATTCGTTCGATGCGGAGAAGAAAGATCCTGCTAAGACGGATATTCATCATAAGACGCCTATTGGGGTGGGGATCTCAATTAGTCGTTATTTGAATAATCGTTTTTCTTTGCAGACTGGATTAACTTATTCTTACTTAAGATCGGAGTGGAGTACGAATAATACGTATCATATAGAGAATGATCAGCGATTGCATTTTATAGGAATTCCATTATCATTGACTTATAAGATCGCGGAATGGAATCGTTTTATGTTTTACGCCTCTGCCGGAGGTATGGCGGAAGTGAATGTCGCAGGCAAACGTAGAATGAAATTATTCTCGGATGAGGTAGAGATCGCAAAGCAAAGCGAACATATTCGAATGAAAGAATGGCTATGGTCTGTAAATGCCCGTGCGGGTGTAAGTTATCCGATTATCCGTTTTGTAAGCGCTTTCGCTGAGGTGGGAGCCAGTTATTATTTTGATAATGGTAGCGAGATCGAAACCATCCATTCGGAGAAGCCGTTTAACATGAGCCTTCAGTTCGGATTTCGTTTTGGTTTTTAATACTCGATAGATTAACAGTGTAAATACAAATACTTAAAAATAGAAAAATTGAATTATGAAAGCATTTAAATTAATTGGAGCAGCGGCGGCTGCGTCATTATTGTTGTTGACCTCTTGTCTTGGAGAATCGAATAATACGGTGACTCGTGCCGGCTTTGGTGTCGCAGGTCTTTCTGAAAAGACATATAAAACGGTACTGAATACAAATATGGGAGCATTATACTCTCCGTCTTTATCGGCACAAGTAGTTGACGGAGCTTGTTACTTGATCAACTATGAATTAGACCTAAATTCTCCGGAGAATGCGAATGCGGCGACAAATGGTTATTTAACAGCGACAATCTCTGTGGCAGATGAGATAACAAAAGGACAGCCAGTCTTTTATAATGTGCCAGATTCGGCCAGCTTACTTCAGAATGAGATACCTGTAAAAAACCTATTTAGCAATGGCGACTATGGGGTGTATGTAGACGGTTATTTATTCTTCTTTATAACAATGGATATGTTTAAGGATCAGAAAAATTCTTATACTTTATATTGGGATCGTTCAAAGGAGCCTACTATGGTGGATAATGTCCCGACATATGACTTGTTCTTGCGTGTCGCTAAAGTAGCGGACGGAACAGGTTCTGCTGCATCATCCATAGGAGAAGTCCGTGCGTTTAATGTTAAGTCTGTATTGGAGTCTGTGAATAGCGCTGAGGCTAATAAAGATTCAAAGTCTTTTAATCTTAAGGTCAATTATCTAAATACGATTAATGAAAAAGATAGTACGGATTTGAAATGGGCTTCTTATACCGTTCTATTCCAAGTCGTGAAAAACTCATAAAGAAATTAGTATAGAAGTTGAGGGCGTACCGATAAGAAGATTATCGATACGCCCTATTTTTTTGCCGTTTTTTTTATGTATATGGGTAAAGATCGTATCTTTGCGTACTTTAAGAGGAGTATTGTGAAATGAGATACAAGAATTTAATAGGTTTTGTCTGGGTGGCGGTTATCGTGAGTCTGTTTACTTCTTGCCTGAAAGACATAAATAACGTCTATAATCCGGGAACGACCGCCGCTGTGGTTCGTCAACATGGAGATAGCGCGTTGATGATGGCTAATACCCGGTTCGGCTGGATCTATGCGACGAAGCTGAGCTCATACTCAGAGGGTAAATGCTTGTTGGTGAGTTTTGATTATGATCCTAGCTTGCCGGAAAATACGGGTGCGGAACAAAAAGGGTATTATACGGTGACGATACAAGGGGAAACCGCCGTTAACCAGCAAAACGCTGAGAGTCCTCTTACGGATACGCATAAACTATTGACAAATGAGCAACCGATACTTGCGGTTAATCCGAACGACTCTGTTCTGTACGTCAAATTGGAAGATTATTTGTTTTTGCCTTCCGCCTGTTGGACAACAAAAGACCGGGCTTTAAATTGGCAACTGACTTATGATCCGACTCAACAACCAGTTGTTGAAAATCGGAAATCAATTTATTCCTTATATTTACGGGCTGCCGCTACGACCGGAAAGCCAGAGGATAAGGCAGAGGAGGCTATCGCGGTTATCAATGCCTTTAATCTGGCGAATTTTATCAAGGATATGCGAGAACAAGGTGGACGCGACGCGGATATGTATGTTCGGATTCATTATATCGATCAAATTAATCCGAAAGATAGTACCCAGTTTACATGGGGAGTAACAGATCCTTTACTTATAAACTAAAGAAGATGAGAAAGCGAATTTTATACGGCTTATTTTTATCCTTATTTTTCTTAATGACCTCTTGTATGGGGGATGGAAGTAATTCCATCAATTATCATCGAGTAGGAGTGATACGTGAGAATCCTATGCGATGTATCTACACGGCGGATGATCAAGGGGAGATCTTTATCGTCTCTTCCTCTGAGTTTGAGAATCGGACGGATTTGAAAGATGGCGATTGTTGTGTGGTTGATTTCAAGACGAATTTTAGCGAGGAATTGGGCAATGGTGTTTACAACGCTGAGATTTATAAGTATGATTCGGTCGCTGTATGGCCTTTGCATGAGACATTGACTGATACTACGGTTGTATTGGACAAGGAGCGTCTGGTTACGCTGGACTTTAAGAAAAGTATTTATTTGGAAGGACGTTTCTTCTTGCAAACCCAACATGTAAATCATCAGGTAGACCAAAAGGATATTTTCAATTTATCCTATAACCCTGATCAGGAGGTGGAAAAAGATGATGACGGACAACGGATCTATAACCTATATCTCCGGGTAACCCAAGAGGGGGGTACCGGCGATTCCACTAAATGGATCAATACGACCGCTTTTACGATCGATAAGTTTTTGGACCAAGCCAAAGCGATAGAGAGCAGGGAGGGGCAAAATGAGATAAACTTTAAAATAAATTATGCCGAACGCTATAATGCGGATACAACCGCATGTGTTTGGGGGGCTACCGACGTATTTACGTTGCGTTTTACGAATTAAATATATACTTTTGCTATTTAAAAGTAAACAGAGATGTATAAGGAGATATTTAGGTGGGTAATCGCTATCATCTCACAGCCGGCGAAGGCGTGGGTCTTGTTAGCGAAAAAAGGAGAGAAGCAGGAGGAGTTCTTATCCCGATTCGTGTATCCTTTGATCGGCTTCGTTACTGTCGCGGCTTTTCTGGGCGTATTGTTTACACGGAAGGAATTTGATGTCGAACTGGCCTTGAAGTCGTCTATCCGGACATTGGTGTCCTCGTTCGGTGGTTTTTACCTCGGGGCTTATCTGATGAACGAGATATGGCAAGGTATATTTAAACGGGAGAAGGATTTGAAACTGTGGTTGCGCTTCGTCGGGTATTCCTCGTCGTTGATGTTCGCTTTGAATATCGTATTGATGTTGCTTCCCGAGTTTTTCTTCTTGCGGATATTTATCCTTTATACATTCTATATTGTTTGGGAAGGCGCTGGTCCGTATATGGGAGTCGAGGAGAAGATCCGCTTGAAGTTCGTAGGATTTACAACCGCCATTATATTACTGACTCCGGCAGTTATCGAGATTTTGTTATCGATGCTGATGCCCGGTTTGAGTTTTTGACAGAATAACACAAGATGAAGGAGAAGATTAGTAATAACATACAGATAAAGAATAAGCGGGCGACGTTCGACTACGAGTTGCTCGACACTTTTACGGCCGGGATCGTACTGACCGGAACGGAGATTAAATCGATCCGTTTAGGGAAGGCGAGTTTGGTAGATACGTTTTGTATCGTGGAAAAAGGGGAACTGTGGGTGAAGAATATGTACATCGCCGAATATTTTTACGGTACGTACAATAATCACAACGCACGGCGGGACCGGAAATTACTTCTTACCAAAAAGGAATTACGAAAGATCGAGGGTGCGGTTCGTGCTAGTGGTTTTACGATCGTTCCCACTCGTTTGTTTATCAATGAGAAAGGATTGGCGAAAGTAGTCGTCGCGATCGCACGAGGTAAAAAGGAATATGATAAGCGAGACTCCATCCGGGAACGTGACGACCGACGGGAGATGGATCGGGCTTTCAAACGATAAGTCGAGATGGAAACAGGGCAAGGCGTGATCGGTAGGGTTTGGGGATGTATCCTGAAAGCTCTGCCTAAAGCAGGCAAGACGTGTTTATGGCTGCTAAAGATTATTTTGCCTATTTCTTTATTGGTCCGTATATTGCAATATTCCGGAATATTAGGTCAGATCTCGGATTGGTTAGTGCCCGTGTTCTCGTTGGTGGGTCTGCCGGGGGAGACAGCCATTGTTTTTATAACCAGTATATTCTCCCCATTATATGCTCCGATCGCTTTGATCACCTCGATGTCTTTAGGAGTCCGTGAAGCTACGATATTGGCATTGATGTGCCTTACTTCCCATAATCTAATGGTAGAATCCTCCGTACAGGCAAAGACCGGGTCTTCTTTCTGGGAGATGACGCTGCTCCGTTTGATCATGAGTTTCGTGATCGCCTTTTCTTTGAATTGGGTAATGCCCCATGAAGGATGGGGACAGGTCGGGATCGCTCAAAGCGCGGCTGTATGCGATAATTGGTTGGAAGTATTCGTACTTTGGTTTACCAGCTCGATGAAGGTGGTGATTTCTATTTTGATAATTGTTACGGCTTTAATGATCCTTCATTATATATTGGAAGAGTTTAATCTAATGAAAGGATTGTCCTCGGTCTTTTCTCCACTGATGCGATTATTTGGCTTGCCTCAAGATGCCGCTTTTTTGTGGTTGGTAGGTAATGTGGTCGGACTGGCTTATGGCGGGGCTATTATGGTAGAGCAAATGGAGCAGAGGAAGTTGTCTTACGGTGACGGCAACTTGCTGAACCATCATTTGGCCGTGTGCCATTCCCTGTTGGAAGATACGATCATCTTTGCCGCGATAGGGGTACCCGTTCTTTGGGTGGTGCCTACCCGTCTGTTTTTCGCCATCGCTGTGGTATGGATCCTCCGGGGATATAGTTATATGTACGCAAGAAAGGTAAAACATATTTATGAATAAGGAACGATTTCTGCGACTCTTGAATGAGCGCATTTTGATCTTGGATGGTGGTATGGGTACCATGATCCAAAGTTTCAAACTAAACGAACAAGATTACCGAGGCGAACGTTTCGCCGATTTTCCGAGACAGTTGAAGGGGAACAATGATTTATTGTGTATCACCCGCCCGGATGTAATCCAGTCTATTCATCGTCAGTATTTGGATGCGGGAGCGGATATCTTCGCTACGAATACGTTTAACGCGAATGCTATTTCCATGGCAGATTATGCGATGGAGGCCTATGTACGTGAGATAAATCTGGCCGCCGGCCGATTGTCGAGGGAAGTGGCGGATACCTATATGGCAGAGCATCCGGATCGTACGATCTTCGTGGCCGGATCGATCGGTCCTACCAATAAGACAGCTTCCATGAGTCCGGATGTAAGCGATCCCGCTTATCGTGCCGTAACTTATAAAGATTTGTATAATGCCTACAAGGAGCAAGTCGAGGGACTTGTTGATGGCGGGGTGGATATCATCCTTTTCGAGACTACTTTCGATACGTTGAACGTAAAAGCGGGATTGGAAGCGGCTGA
>ENA-OWPM01001866-OWPM01001866.1-human-gut-metagenome-genome-assembly--contig:-NODE-1866-length-14833-cov-4.027744_pt1 | contig 14833 bp, 8 predicted proteins | sample MGYA00248267_ERZ651852 | MGnify/ENA primary metagenome ERZ651852 (study PRJEB26924, sample SAMEA4378228) | human gut metagenome | biome: human gut; feature: human-associated habitat; material: faeces...
GCTTCCGCCACTTTATTGTGGGTATCGGCGGCAGTGCCACCAATGACGGCGGTGCCGGTATGTTACAGGCCCTCGGTTTCGGACTGCTTGACAAAAACGGCAATCCGGTTCCTTTCGGCGCTATGGGTCTTGAAGTCCTTGATAAAATTACCACCGACAATGTCCTGCCGGAATTAAAAGACTGTACGTTCCGTATTGCCTGTGATGTAACCAATACTCTGTGCGGCGAACAGGGTTGCAGTGCTATTTTCGGTCCGCAGAAAGGCGCTACGCCGGCCATGATTCTGCAAATGGATAAATGGCTGGCTTACTATGCCACACTGGCACGGGAAATTTTCCCGCACGCCAATCCGAAAGCGGAAGGAAGCGGTGCCGCAGGCGGTCTCGGTTTTGCCTTTATGACCTTTTTAAACGGCACGCTTGAATCCGGGATTAAGATTGTTCTTGAAGAAACCCGGTTAAGTGATTATATCAAAGATGCAGATATTGTCGTAACCGGAGAAGGCCGGTTAGACGGTCAGACGGTTATGGGAAAAGCTCCGATTGGTGTCGCAAAGATTGCCAAGCAGTTTGACAAACCGGTACTTGCGTTCTCAGGCTGTGTCACAAAAGATGCCACTGCCTGCAACCGCGAGGGCATTGATGCCTTTTTCCCGGTTTTAAGAAATGTTGTTTCTTTAGAAGATGCCATGAATCCTGCCAACGCCCGTCAGAATATGGCGGACACCGCAGAGCAGGTATTCCGCACAATACGGACATTTTCATCATTATAGAGAAAAATTGGAGCTTTGATTGGGCTCGTGATTGCAATTATTTTAATTATTAAGAAAGTCCACCCTGCATATAGCCTTATTCTCGGTGCGTTAATCGGCGGATTCATCGGCGGTGGCGGACTGACCGGCACTGTTAATACGATGATTAGCGGCGCACAGGGTATGATGTCTTCCGTTTTACGGATTCTGACATCGGGTATTCTTGCCGGTGCGATGATTCACAGCGGTGCAACCGTCATCGACTCCCTGCCACACGGCTCATTCTTCCACGCAACCGGCGGCTCTGTTAACATGGCGATTAAAGACCGCATGAAGCTGATTCCGTATGAAGCACTGGTCGGACTGACAAGTACGGTTGTATCTATTCTTATTTACATTTTATAGTTGTAATAAGCACAACACTATGGGCTTCCGTTCAAGCCCCCGCATAAAGATAGCTGAAATACCAAAAGCCGCAGAAGCATATGCCCCTGCGGCTTTCATCTATACAGAACTGTTTATTCTGTCTATACTTTTGCGCCAGATAATTTACTAAATCTGTATTTTTATTCATTAAAATGTTCTTCCAGCTTCTTAGAAGACTCCTTTAAACTGTCAATTGAACCAGAAAGCTTCATGACATAATCCGTCTGATTGACAATATTATTGCCGATTTCCGCAACCATTGAGGCATTTTCTTCTGAAGTTGCAGCTACGGTATCCAGTTCTTCCTGAATATCGTCGAACTGTCTTTTGACCTCGCCGATAACATCGTATTCTTCTTTGACAACTACTGTTGCGGATTCTGCGGAGTTGTTAACCGTATCAAGCTTACCGATTAAATCTTCAATCTGTACGGAACTGTTCTTTGCCGCATCAGCACCTGCTGAAATCTTGTCTACCACACCATTGACGGTTTCTGTCAGTGTCAGAATAATTTCTTTGATGCTGTCTGCCGATTTCCGGCTGTCTTCTGAAAGCACCCGTATCTGGTCTGCAACGACTGCAAATCCTTTTCCGTGTTCACCGGCTCTTGCCGCTTCAATTGAAGCATTTAAAGATAAGAGATTGGTCTGTCCCGCAATCGCATTAATATCATTTAAAATGCCTGTAATCGTATTCATCTGTTCTAACAACCCTGCCGTGGCATCACTTGCCTGACCGACCGTTTCAGACATTTCAAGCATCGATTTCTGAACTGTCTTTGCTTCTTTATTACCGTCATTGACTGCCTGTGTCACTTCTGCGAAGCTCTGCTCCAGCTGCTGTGCATAATCGTAATTTTTATCAATCTGCTCTTTGGCTGTATTGAGCTTTTCGCTGACCGTCTGAATTGCACGGCTGGATTCATCTACAACCTGTTCCATCTGCTCTGCGGAGGTCTTAACAGACTGTGCATGGGAAGTCACTTCTTCTACCTGTGTGCCACATTCAACAATTTCCCTGTTCAGATTAAAAGCAATCCGGTTGGCAACTGCTGTATTTTCCTGCACCTGGCAGAGTGCCGCTTCTGCCTGCCTTGTCTTTTTCTCCCCAAATTTCGTCCCAAGATATAAAAGCACTGCACTTATTGCAAATAAACAAATTTTTGAAATTGCACCAACAAATGCCTGATCAATAATCTTAACATTAATAAACAGACAGGCAACACATGTCGCCGTAAACGGAATCGCATAATACTTGATAATTTTCTTATCAAAATACCGGACTGCCATACATAATGTGATGAAATTTGCCAGAAATGCAATACTGTTGCCATTCACCAAGCCTGAATAAATTAATACTGCATAAGACGGGCATAAAACAATTGCCATTGCCTTGACAAAATCACTGACCTGTAAAAACTGGACAATCATTACAATAATCAGCGTTGCCCATAACACACCGCATCCTTTGATTGTCCGCGTTGACATTCCATATGACATGACAGTTGTAGCCGACATTGTCAGGACACATGCCAGAATCACCAGCAGATTCGCCTTGTGTACCCTTTCCATAACCTTCTCCTACCTTTCGTATTTTAATTTTCAATTTTAATCCAGTCACACTATTTAAGTAATTTTGATTATACCACATTACCGTGTAAAAGTAAATAATATCAGCAATTGTTCCTGTTTTTATACCAAAACAACGATCTGCTGGGTCCTTACATTCCGTTTCTGTCCCTTCGTTCTTTTAAAATTCGTGCATTCTCTTCCACCTTAGTCTTTCCTAGCGGATATAAAAACCATAAAGACAGTGCAAGTAAAACAAATCCTGCTGCCGGTACAATACACGTAATCGTATAAATGCCGTTTACAACCTTTTCGTCATATGCCGTTGCCGTACTATAGCCAATCACTGACAGCAAAACACCGACAAGCCCGGATGATGCCGCCTGTCCTAACTTTCTTGCAAAGGAATACACCGCATATATTGTTCCGTCCGGGCGCTGTCCGGTACGCACCTGTGTATCATCAATCACATCTGTAATCATCGCCCAGCACACGAGATTAAACATTGCCAGTCCGATATAGGAAATGCCGTAAAAAATAAGCCACACATACACATTTCTTGTATGCACAAAATATACCGCTATCAATGCCGCCGCACCGATAAGCGATCCGGCCGCCGACATTTCCCTTTTCCCGACCCGCTCCGCCAGCCGCACCGTAAATGCAGACAGCACCAGAGTAACCACCGTTCCGATCAGTGAAGCCAGCGAAAGTCCTTTGACATCACCGAAATAATTCGGATAAATGTATGCACCCATATTGGATAACGACAACTGAGAAAGCAGTAACAGCAGTGCACTTACAACAATTCCGATGAGCGCACGATTCTGAATCAGACTGCCAACCAGCCCCATAAATGAGAATTTCTGCTTTGTTGTTTCTGCTTTTACGCGCTCCGTTACCATAAAATAACACAACAGATAACAGATAACTGAACCTACAGAACACCAGAATGCTGCAATGCTCATACGCGTACCGGAAAGCACGGCGTTCCCGTTTTCATCGATGTAATAAACCACTAACGGCAGTACAACACCAATAACCGTTGCCGCAAGCGTAGCGCCGATTGTCCTCCAGTTCGATAGCGCCGTTCTGTCTTTTGGCTCTGCCGAAATTGCCGATGCCATCGAACCATATGGAATATTAATTGCCGTATAAAACACACTGCCCCAGAGCAGATACGTAAAAAACATCCAGATAATCTTAAATGTCATCGGCATTTCTGCAAACCACGAAGCATACATTAAAAATGAAGATACTGCCACCGGTCCGCACATTCTTAATAGCCACGGTGCAAATTTGCCTTTTTTATTTCCGCGGCTTCTATCCGCAATCTGTCCCATCGTCACATCCGTGAACGCATCAAGCAGCCGTGCTGCCATCATCATCGTGCCAACGACTGCCGCCGACACGCCCATCACATCCGTATAAAATTTTAACAAAAACATAGACGATAATATAAATGCAAAGTCATTGCCAAAATCGCCAAACATATACCCAAGCTTATCCGCCATACCAAATTTTCTTTTCATAAAGCTCCTCCATTTTAACATCACAATTTCAGTATGGCGGATTCTTAAAAAAATATACAAAAAAGCTGTCAGAAAAAATGTTTTACACATCTGCTTTTTGCATAAAAACGCCTCACCGTTGTCACTTGACTTCGGCTTATTTTATGCAAAAAGCAGATAATATACATTTCTGTATCTGACAGCTTTCTATTCTATATTTTTGTATTCCTAAATTGTGCGTGTTAAAGCGCCGTTTTTGCCCCATTTGCAGCCTTCCGTACAGGTAAAGTCCGCAAATCCACAGCGGGCGCATGGTTTCCCGCTTTCTGTGATGTCTTTTAAACGTTTCTTATTGGCAGTGGACAGATTATCTGCATTCTTACCAAATTTCTGTGTGAGCTGTTCTGTAATGCGCATAATTTCAAGCTGCGCCCTGCCGCACATTCTCTCTTTGCTTTTTAATACAAAATCTTCAAACAAGCCCTGTTCCGTAACGGATACAAGTGTTCCCTGCGGATATATTTCCTTAATGCTTCGCATATCCGAAAGCCACTGTTCCTCTAACGGTGTTCCCCGAAGAATTTCCGGTACGTAAAAACCATATTCTTCTGCATCGTCCCCGCTGAAATGAATTTTTACGCGCAAGGTTCTGTGGCGCTGTTCCTGTGCTACCTGTGCAAAGGAAGCAAGGAATTTTGCCGTATAGACATCACCAAAATATTCACGGTTGTCGTTATCGTCCTCCCCGTAAGCCTGTACCGGCATAAAGCGGAAGGCTTCATTTTTATTGTCATGGAAATTCTGTTTTCCGCCGACAACTAAAAGTAACTGCTCCTCTAAGGATTCCAGTTCGTCATGCAGTCTTTTATTAAAGCCGCCGGATAATTTCTCCAGATTTTTCTTCATCTGCTCTGTCCAGTCCAGCACATAGAAAATGTTACGGAACGGCAGGGAATAGACCATTGCAGTCGGACAAAAAACAGAAATCATATATCTTGCATTTTCATAGGCAAGCTTGTCCACTTCCTTTTCATCAAATTTTCCCGGATACACCTCACAAATCCGTTCTAATACCAGTGTATGCCACTTTTCATAGAACTCCCGTTCTTTTTCGGTCTGCGGCTGCATTTTGGTGTATCTTGCACTTTTTTCTGATGTATTGGATACACCGATAGAATTTAACAACATGGCAATGATTTTCGGACATTGGATTTCCATTGTCACCATGCAGTGCTGGAATACCGAATGATGTCCGCGTTCCGCCGTGCCTTCTGCTCTCTTTACCGCACGTTCCACTGGCTGGGTACGAATCGTCTGGTACCCTTCCTTTGCATAGCACGTACCGGCAAACTTGCCGCTTAAAATTGTCAGTTCTGTATTCATCTGCTCAGGAATTACATCATTACATTCCGTCGTTGCAGCAATCGTCTGAATTGTTGTCATATTTTTCTCCTTTTCTTGCGCCCTTTTATCGCAATCCAGCGATGAGCAATTCGCACGGGCGATTTCTCATCTGAATTCATTCAGTTCTGCGATAAAAGCATTTTGTGATGCCCGCAGCACAAAATGCCATGTAAAGCGCCTTAATTTTAAGGGTGCTTCACATTGCTCCATTCTTGAAATTTAAAAAATCTTTCTCTATAATAATACTGAAATCATTCTCATCTGTCATGTATTTTTTATAAATACATACTTATTTTAAAATATTTGGAGGCAGTTATCTATGGAAAATTTTACTTATTATACACCGACAAAGGTTGTTTTCGGCAAAGGCACTGAAAATCAGACCGGTGCGCTGGTTAAAGAACAGCACTGCAAAAAGGTTTTAATTCACTACGGAAGCGGCAGTGTTGTCCGCTCCGGTCTGCTCGACCGCATTAAGACATCCCTTGACGAAGCAGCGGTTTCTTACGTAGAACTGGGCGGCGTTGTTCCAAATCCGCGCCTTTCCCTTGTTTATGAAGGTATTGAACTCTGTAAAAAAGAAAATGTAGATTTTATTCTTGCTGTCGGCGGCGGCAGTGTCATTGACTCTGCGAAAGCCATCGGTTACGGTGTCTACAACGGCGGCGATGTCTGGGATTTTTATGATTTTAAACGTCAGGCAGAAGGCTGTCTTCCAATCGGCGCAGTGCTTACCATTGCTGCTGCCGGAAGTGAAATGAGCGGTTCTTCTGTTATCACCAAAGAAGACGGCCAGATTAAACGCGGCTACAGCAGTAATTTCAGCCGTGCCCGCTTTGCCGTTATGAATCCGGAGCTGACCATGACACTCCCGCCATATCAGACGGCAAGTGGCTGTGTTGACATTTTAATGCACACCATGGAACGCTATTTTAACCAGTGTGACAATATGGAACTGACAGACGGTATCAGTGAATCTTTAATGCGCACCGTTATGAAAAATGCAAAGATTTTAAAAGACGAACCTGATAATTATGATGCGCGTGCAGAAGTCATGTGGGCCGGCAGTCTTTCCCACAACGGACTGACCGGCTGCGGCACGGACGGCGGTGACTGGGCAACCCATAAAATGGAGCATGAAGTCGGCGGTCTGTTTGACGTGGCACACGGTGCCGGACTCGCCGCTTTGTGGGGCAGCTGGGCAAGATTTGTACTGGATGCCCGTCCTGCCCGCTTTGCGCAGTTTGCCACACATGTCTTAGGCGTAACCGCCGGTGCAGATGATATGGAAACCGCTTTAAAAGGCATAAAAGCCATGGAAGACTTTTATCATTCCATTGACATGCCGGTTTCATTATCCGAACTCGGCGTTACCCCGACACCGGAGCAGATTCGCACTATGGCTGAAAAATGTGACATTTCCACCCACCACAATGCCGGAAAAGTAAAACACCTGTCTGTTGAAGACATGGTTGCTATTTATACAACCGCTTTATAATGCTGCCGGGGCAAAGCCCACAGCTATAAGATTTAACATCATACAGCAAAAGGCAGGAACACAAGCTATGCGGTGTCCCTGCCTTTTAATTATACAATTTTCTGCTCTTTATTTTTCAAGTTTCTTTTTCTTCATAACAAGGCATCCTGCAAAACCTGCTGCAGCTGCCATCAGAATTACATAGAACCACATTGCAAAAGAATCTCCTGTCTTTACGCCTGTATCTGTATGATCTGATACTGCTCCGCCATTCTGGCTGTTATTCTGATTATTGCTGTTCTGGTCTGCGTTATTCTGTCCACCATTATTCTGGTTATCACCGCTCTGGTTTCCGTTATTCTGTCCACCGTTGTTCTGATTGCCACCATTCTGGTTTCCGTTATTCTGTCCACCGTTGTTCTGATTGCCACCGTTCTGGTTTCCGTTATTCTGTCCACCATTATTCTGGTTGTCATCACCAGTGTTTGAATTGTCATTATCCTTGACTACTGTTTCATCCACAATTACATAATTGCTAAAATGAGCCACTGTAAATGTCATTTTACCATCTGCATAAACTGCATTTACATCTTCCATGCTTCCATCCTCTGCAACATAGAATACTTTTGCTTTTGCAGAGTCATAACCATTTGGAACTGAAATCGTAACTGTAACTGTTCCATCCGGCTGAACGACATTTCCTTCTGTATCCAGCAGTCTGATATCCAGCAGTGAGAACTTCTTATTGTCAAAAGATTTCTTTACTGCATCATATGCATTTCCTTCTCCCAATGCTGTTACTTTCAGCTGGCTTCCTGATGGAATTACACCTGCATCTGCCTTTACTGCAACCGCTATATTTGCACCGGAAGCATCTGTTACAACAGAATCCGACTCATATCTGGCACTCAGTGTTGTGCTGATGCCCTCTACGGTCCAGTTAAAGCCTGCCATCTTATCATATGTTCCCATAGTCTGTGCGGCTTTCCACCATGTATCGCCTGCCTGAATTGTAAATGTATGGTCTTTTGTTAAATCAAGACCTGTTACTGTATAAGTTGTTTCAGCCGTTGTATAATCGCCGTTTACCGGATTGAAGTCCTTACCTTCCGGTACAACCGGTGTTCCGTCAACATATACACGGTATCCGCCGACTGCGGTATCATCTGTTGCTGCTGCCCATGTAAGAACAACATCGTTATCCTTTACTTCTGCCGTTACTTTTGCATTTTCTGCAAATACCGGTGCTTTGTAATCATAGCTGCCAAATGTTGTAATCTGTGCCTGTGGGTACTTGTATTCAACCCCTGCATCTGTAAATGCAACGATTTCAACTGTATTTTCTGTACCCGGTGTCAGTCTGCCAATCTGCTTTGATACGGTTTCTGCCGTTGCAAATTTCGGAATCTGATAGTTATAAACTGTATTGACAAGCTTTCCGTTTGCGTAAATCTTATAACCTCTGATTCTTGCATCACTTGAACTGATTGCTGTCCATGTTCCCTGTGCATGTGTATAAACTGCACTTGCAAGTTCTGATGTCACATTTTCCGGTGCTTCAATATCTGCTGTATCTTTTTCACCGTCTACAGTAACAGTTACTTCGCCGAGTAATGTTTTATTCTGTCCTGTAACACTCATGCTGTTTGCATTGTCACCTTTTTCACTCACATATACTTTAAATGTATAAGTTACACCGGATGATAATCTGTCCATAATGGTTTCTGTTCCTGTAATACCATCTGTAATATCAACCTTTTCACCATCTACATAAGTATCTACACCGTAGAATACTTCTTCTGCTCCATTCTCAACCGCATTCCATGAAAGCTTTACCTGACGTCCGTCAGAAGCCTTGGCGGTCTGTGCCTGTACTGCTGTCTGCGCTGCTGTACCGGCTGTCTTTGTAGCAAATGTAATCTTTAAAATATTTGCTGTTGCGCCGTTTGCATAAATGTAATAGGTCTTTCCAGCCTGTACCTGTGCAGTTAATGTTTCATATTTTGCTGCTGTATCCTTTTCATTGGTATTCTGATAGTCTACAACAACTTTACCATCTGAATCCACTACATAAAATCTCTTGGTTGCAAGCGTCTTCTGGTCAATGCTTAATACGCCGTCTTCTGCAGCTTCATATGTAAGGAAGCATCCTGATACCGGAATTGTTCCCTTAGACTGTGTTTTACCGTCTGAATCCATTGCCTTCGTCTTACCGGCTGCAACATATTCTGTTCCGACCGGCCATACAGCACCTTCACCTGTTGTATCTGCTTCTGCTACTGTTGCTGTCTTCCAGCCGCCGTTTGCATCATTGGCGTCTGCATGTGCTGTCAGTCCATTGGCAGTTGTTGTTGCTGCTGCGATTGCCGCTGCATCCCATGCTGCCTTAACGGTTGTTTCTTCACCTTCTCCACCTGTAGAACCTGAATCCGGCGCTGTAACAACCGGAACAGCTTCTGCTTTTACGGTTGAATCCTTTACTGTAATACCTGACATCATGTTCTGCATCTTATCTGTGCAGTTGTTTACTGAATCCCATGTTGTACCCTGGAATACAATGTCTTTGCAATACTGCATATTATTCCATGTCTTATCCGTCTTTTTATCTACTGCCTTCTTTGCATAAGATACGGTCTTAAAGTTATAGAATACTGAATTTTCACAGCCGATTAATGATTCCCAGCCGTTCTTATTCTTAAAGCCGCCATTTGTTCCGACATTACCAAAGGTAATATCCTGGAAGTATAAGTGGCTGTGTGTATGCCATGGTTTCTGTGGATTGCTGACCGGATCAACATCTGCAAGTACCTGTACGGTATTATACTGTACGCCGTATACGGACACATTGTACGATGCAAAGTTGTAGAATTTTCCGATTTCTGCAAATTCTGTTGTAGATGCACTGTTTGGGTCACTGTAGCTTGTTGTGAGCACCCATGCCTGCTGTGTATCTGCAACCGCGCAGTCACGCATTGTAATGTTGGCAATAAAACCACCGTTCGTCGGTGCAGATTTGAAACGGAATGCCATATCAATGTGGTTCATGACGGTATCTTCAAATAATACGTCCTGAATACCGTTTCCTGTGTGTGAACCTGCTGCCAGACCGCCGTGACCTTCACGAAGGAAGTTATTAAACATCCAGATTTCTGAATTGGTCTGAATATCGCAGTCTCTTGCACCTTCACCAACAGATGCACCGAAACCTAAGTTATCATCACCTGTATCTGTGAAGTTGTTCCAGCAGATTACATTCTGTGAACAGCCAAATCCAAGTCCGTCACCGTTGTTGCCGTCATAAGAGAATACCTTGACATTTTCTGTTGAAATATTTCTGGAATCCAGAATATTAACAGAGTGGTTTGCCGGATTTTCAACGGTAATGTCACCTACATAAACGTTGCTGACATTTCTCATAATTAACAGACTGGAACGTGTCGCATAAGCATTGGTAATATCTGCCTTTTCAATGCCTGCATTATTTCCTGTTTCTACATCGATAAATTTATCCTTTCCGTTTTTATCAACCTTACCATTATCTGCCAGGTCTTTTTCAATATAGCCTGACAAGGAATCAATCAGTTCATCAGAATACTTTCTTGAACCGTCTTCATTGGTAAGGTTTGCAAGATATTTCTTAGCAGAATCGGCAGCCTGGATACCATAGTAGTAAACCTTTGTATTACTGCCGCCCATGTATCTTGGCAGACCGTAGTTTTCTGTATCTGACGGATCACCTGCCTGTGTATTTACACCAACGTTGGAAGTGTAACCGTCTTCATACATTTTATCGCCTGCGCCATACTTCCAGCCGTTACCGTAAAGTGTACCGTTACCGGTAATACGGATATTTTCAAGCGGAGCATTTTCATCGGCGCTTGTGGCATTCAGTAACCCCCAGCCTCTTGTATCGGTGTAGAACGGATACATTAAGAAACCGATTTCAAAATGGTCACTGTTTGGTGATGCCCAGAGTGTACCGTCTAATTCTACTGTAATGTCACTCTTTAACCAAAGTGCACCGGATACGAAGACCTTTCCGTCCTCAGCCTGCGGAATCACAACCTTTCCGCCCGGTGTACAGGCATCAATTGCTGCCTGAATTGCCTTTGTATTTTTTTCTACGAGTGCATTGACTTCATCATTGTAAGAAGTGTAACCTTCTGTTGCCACTGCACCATAATCTAAAATGTTAAACTCCTCCGGCTTAACTGTCGTTTTCTGATTGATTTCCTTTGCCGTTCCGAGTTCTTTTCCGTCCTTATCAACTGCAACAACCTTAAAGGTATACTCTGTGTCAGGTGTAAGACCTGTTGCACGATAAGAATGAATATCCACATTTACCATATCTACGTCACTATTGGTTTCATAGTATTCATAGAAGGATTTCATATATGTATCTGCCCACTTGGCATTTTCTTCATAATTCTTTCTTGCTGTTCCATCAAGTGTGCCGTTGACGTAAACGTTATAATCTGCTACATTATCATATTTTTCCGGCTTATCCCATACAAGTGCGATGCTTGTATCGTCATATGCCAGTGTTGGAACCTGTAAATTACTGATGTCACTGCTTCCCGTTGTCTTGTCAAATAAAGGGTTCTCCAATTCCTTTGTACCAAAACTATCATCAGAAATCACATTAAAGACTTCACTGTTGACATATTTGTTATGTCCGTCGGTTGTCGGCAGTCCCGCTGCATTTACTGACAGCCCCTGAAAACTGATAGAACCGACTGTCATCGCAGCCGTAAGTCCGACAGCCATCATTTTCTTCAAGCTTCTTCTCATAGCACTCCTTTCTTATCTGCGCCCAGCCACAGATAATCCCAATACATTCTATATTCCACTTAAAAAAATGCTTATGCAAAATCCACATTACAATATTTTCAGGAGTTTTTTGAAATACTTTTGCATAAACATTTTATCTAAGTTCTTTATTAAAGTAACACTTTATTGGCATTTAGTCAATGATACTTTGGTGTTGTCTTTCATTTTTGTGTATTTTTAATATGTTTATGTTTATTTTGTCAATTTTTTGACATTTTTTTGTGCATTTCGTATGCCAAAACCCGACAAATAAAAAAAAGCAGACAGATTCTTTTCAAATCTGCCTGCGGACTTTTGGTTCTAAATTCCTATTTTTGTGCCAGCAATATAAGAAGCTGCGTGATTTTTTCCATAGATTCTACACAACAGTATTCATACCGTCCGTGAAAATTGTGACCGCCTGCGCACAGATTCGGACACGGAATGCCCATAAAGGAAAGTCTTGCGCCGTCTGTTCCGCCCCGTATCGGCTGGATATGCGGTTCAATGTCCAGCTTTTTCATACATGTCTTTACATTTTCTATTAAAAACAGATACGGTTCAATTTTTTCTTTCATATTGTAATACTGGTCCGTGATTTCTGCCGCAAAAAATGCTCCACCATGTCTTTCATTCAGTTTACTGCAAATGCTTTCCACCAGCTGCTTTTTCTTTTCAAACTTTTCACGGTCATGGTCACGGATAATATACGATAACTGTGCCGCTTCCACACTGCCGTGCATGTCGGTCAGATGGAAAAAGCCCTCATATCCGCTTGTACGTTCAGGACATGCCTGCTTTGGCAGTTCACTGTGAAATTCCATTGCCATAACTGCGGCATTTTTCATCTTATCCTTGGCATCTCCCGGATGAACGCTTCTTCCGGTTACATGAATCACTGCCTTCGCCGCATTAAAATTTTCATATTCCAGCTCGCCGAGCGCCCCGCCGTCAACAGTATAGGCATAGTCTGCACCGAACCGTCCCACATCAAAATGGTCCATGCCGCCGCCCACTTCTTCATCGGGGGTAAATGCAATGGCAATATCCCCGTGTACAATCTCCGGATGGCTGCACAGCTGTTCTGCCATCGTCATAATCTCTGCCACACCGGCTTTATCGTCTGCACCAAGCAGGGTTGTACCGTCTGTCGTAATCAGCGTTTGTCCGGTATACTGCACAAGCTCCGGAAATTCTTCCACCGATAAGACAATATTTTTGTCTTTATTTAACACGATGTCTTTGCCGTCATACTGACGGATAATCTGCGGTTTTACATCCGCTCCCGATACTTCGGGAGAAGTATCCATATGTGCAATAAATCCAAGCACTGGCACTTTTTCTCCATCTGGCCTGTTGGATAAAATCTTTGCATAGACATAACTGTACTGTTCGTCAATTTCTACCTGCGGCACGCCCATCCGGCATAATTCCTCCACTAGCATTTTTGCAAGTACCTTCTGCTTTTCTGTACTCGGAAACGTGTCTGAAGCCTCATCGGACTGCGTATCTACTGCCACATATTTTAAAAAACGCTGCATAACCCTCTCTTTCATTACTGTCTTTGCCCCTTTCTGTCTTTTATGTTATTCGTTATACTGCACCTCTCCTGTTTCGGGATTGACCGAAATACCGTTGACCTCCAGATGTTCGTCAATCTGAATGACCAGATACTGCTTTCCTTCGATTTCCATGGTTTCAACCAGATCGGTTCTTTCGGGATTGACCTTTACCACAACATCGGGTGTCTTTACCTCAAATTTGCGTGTTTCCGCAATGTTTGCTGCCATCAGCCGTGTATTTTCTCCTATCGCCTGCTCAAAATGTTCCTCAAAATCCTGTAAACGTTCTTCTTTTACACCGCTTTTTTCCAGCAAATCCCGCATCTCGGTCTTATCAATTGTCACCGGTTCAGGATTTCCTTTCTGTTCCTGAATCATCTCATTAAGATTCTCATGAATATTTTTAATTGTTTCATAATTACATTCTTCGCCCAGGGTTTCTTCTACCAGCACCTGAAAATTTTCCTTCTGGCTGCCTGCAGAAAGCGGCACTTCACAGTTTAAAACCTGTGCCAGAAACAGCTGTTCAAACGCATTGGCATCCTTTGAATAATATAACACGCCTTCCCCGTCTTCACTCCTGTTATTAAATGCCGGAAATAAAAATCCGATATCCGGCAAATCCACCATGTGATTTTGCTGCTGGTCATGAAAGGCATGGTCTTCTTCAAAATATCCCAGTCCCGGTTTTGAAAGCGATACATGACAGATACTGCACAGCAGATAGCTGTACACCTCATCTGATGCATCTTCCATGTCAATTCCGTCACTGGTCCGTCCCGGCACGTCATACACCTGATTAATCAGCAGAATCAGATAATTTCCCGGATGACTGTATGATTCAATGACTTTATCATAAAATTTTTCAAGCAGGGCATCATCTTTTAATTCGCTGTCGCGCAGCTGATATAAAAAGGTTCTCGCGCCGCCGTCTGCATAGGAATCCATGGTAAAACGCATATCCAAAAGATTCTTGCCCGGTGTTCCCGACAATGTCTTTCTAAAAATATCGAAGTATTTATGCTTTTCTTCCTCCGGCAGATTTAAAAACGTCTGATTAAACCGTGCCACTTTTTCCTTGTCACCGTTGACATAACAGCCACACAGTCTTAAAATACCACACTCTTCCAATGTATATTGTGATTTAATTTCATTAATCTCTTTTTTAATCATTTTGTACTCCATTCCGATGTATTCTTTTTTACATTTTTTTTAATAATCTCCATTCCACAGGCATTTTAATGCCTGCGGAATCGCGAGCCAAATCTTATTTGGCTCTGCGATAAAAAGCAACTTTGTGATGCTTGCGGCACAAAGTGCTGTG
>ENA-OWPM01001880-OWPM01001880.1-human-gut-metagenome-genome-assembly--contig:-NODE-1880-length-14718-cov-2.652663_pt1 | contig 14718 bp, 10 predicted proteins | sample MGYA00248267_ERZ651852 | MGnify/ENA primary metagenome ERZ651852 (study PRJEB26924, sample SAMEA4378228) | human gut metagenome | biome: human gut; feature: human-associated habitat; material: faeces...
TTGGAATTCATCTACAACACCTAGTGATAAAGTATGTTCTGGTCCAACAATCGTTAAATCGATTTGCTTATCTTTTGCGAATGCTACCAAAGCTTCTACATCACTGTCTGAAATATCAACACACTCTGCAAGCTGTGCCATACCCGGATTTCCTGGTGCAGCATAAATTTTATCTACCTTTGCACTTTTACTAACAGCATACACCAAAGCATGCTCTCTTCCACCTTTACCAATTACCAATACGTTCATGTTTTTACCCTTTCTTTAAAATTAAAAAAGCACGCAAGATTAAAGTAAACCTTCACGTGCAACGTAAAAAGATTTACTTGTAGTCCGCTAATTTACGGTCAGCGGGTAGAGACGAATCAACCAATTATGTTTCTATACAAGTAATACATCTTTATTGTACTTTATTTCATAGGAATTTACAATGATTAGAGGTAAGAGAATTATGTACATTGGTAATTTTAAAAGATTGGAAATATTCTAGCAAAACCCATATGGTAACAAAACTTGTTTGGGCACATAGCTTTTTATTTATACTTTTCAGTTCCGCGAGTATTTGTCTTAGTAGTCTTTCCATGCCTGCCTCTCCTAAAGCAAAAGACGCCCGGTTATAAGCGTCTGTATATTTTTATAAGGTGCCCCGGCGGGTGTAGCCTGTCCCGCATTCCTTTTGACCCTAAGGGTGTGATAGCGCTACATTCTCTATCCTCGGGGCATATCTCTTTTCACTCTATAATATAATACTGTTTAGCCTTGCTGTAAAGAAGCTCGTTTTTATTCTAAATTCTTTTTAGCGTATTCTCCACAACCATATGTCCGATAGTATCGAGCTATTATATTTAGGATTGTCCCTAGCTAATACTAGACATACATAAAGCGTCTCTGAGATTTCCTTAAAATTTTTAACATGGTAACAAAACAGGTGTACAACAAGAGCTGAGACCCGTTATGACGAATAGGACGAAAGCCAGTACGACCTGCCATATGCATATGACGAGTGGCACGAAAAATACGTACAGCCAGAACTCGACAAAATGGGCGCAGAGAAAGCTAAAGAAGAAATGACAGAACAGCTTAATTCTTTAACTGACGAAGAAAAATACGTCGTTACGTGCTGGACTGGAGCGTTAGCGCATAAAGTCAATCATGTGATAGACCATAACCTAAGCCTAGAAAAATACAGTCAAGATATGAAACTTTTAGATAGTGCAATATCTAAGGGGTGCATACCTATAGAATTAACGCTTAGATTTAACGCTGTATAGTGCTACTGACGTAAGGTTTTTAAGAGGATATAGCGGATGCAGGTATATAACTGAGGAAGCAGTAATCGGACTTATAGGTAAAATAATTACAAATTACATACATATACAGCTCTACTTCGTTCGATTGTTTAGAACTTGAAGCGCGTAATACATTTATGATACTAAGCGCACCTAGAGGCACGAGTAACGCTCTATATATCGAAAATCTAGCTCACGCTCAATATAAATATCAAAAAGTGGTATTATTTTATTGGGCGAGGGTTGTACTACAAGGTAAAAGACGCTAAAATAGAAAATGGAAAAGTTTACATAGAGGCGAAGGTGCTGAGCGATGATCGATCCTAAGAATCACACCTATCATGTAGAAATACTAGGTAGCGAAGAAAAGTTTAACGAAATGATAGAAGCTATACGCGCTAAGGCTGTATGGCTCAGCGACGAAGAGATAGAAGAAATACTGGACGAAGAAACAGAGAAGAATATAGGACCGTCATTCTGGTATTCACAAATGTATTGATAAAATATGCCTCGAGGACGGAGATAATGTACTTCCGTCACTTCCTAAAAGAGATGTAGGGCCGGTACTCCTACCGAGGCTTAAAGAGAAATATGCAGACATTCATAATGAGGGAACGAAAAAAAGAAAAAAAGCTTTTTATGTCGAGATAGGCAAGGACAAGGCAGAAGAATTAGAAAAAGTCCTTGAAAAAAATACTCACTAAACGTAAGTGGCTTGAAAGCAAAATCGACGAAGAAGTCGGCAAGGCTTTCCTAATGAAAAAGTTGGATAAAAAAGGCTATAAGCCTACAGGGAGCTAAACAGCTCCCTTTTTATTCGGTAACATCACAATTGACACATTGAAAAAAGACAACGGATCAAACGAAAAGCTACAGGCAGAAGTCACTAAATATAAAAAGGAGTATACCTCTCTGAAGGGCAAATACGACAAGGACGTCAGTTTCATTCTAGCAAAAATCCATATGGTAACAAAACGCAATGCCTGCGATAATGAGGCGTGGATAAGTTTCATTCTAGCAAAAATCCATATGGTAACAAAACTGGTAGAATTAGATATACAAAATCCAGAAGGTTTCATTCTAGCAAAAATCCATATGGTAACAAAACTGTGTGTGCATTATGTCCGCCATGTACATTGTTTCATTCTAGCAAAAATCCATATGGTAACAAAACACACATCTTTCAAACAAAACCAAACCTCGTGTTTCATTCTAGCAAAAATCCATATGGTAACAAAACACGTGTCTTAATCATGTCTAGCATGCAATCGTTTCATTCTAGCAAAAATCCATATGGTAACAAAACTGACTTGCTCGTGCCTGTTGAGCACGTAAAGTTTCATTCTAGCAAAAATCCATATGGTAACAAAACTGATGCGGTAACCTGTCCAACAATTGCAGAGTTTCATTCTAGCAAAAATCCATATGGTAACAAAACTAGCAAGAATAAGACGAACAACGAAACAACGTTTCATTCTAGCAAAAATCCATATGGTAACAAAACATCCGGACATCGCAGATACGTGGCAGTACGGTTTCATTCTAGCAAAAATCCATATGGTAACAAAACTCCCTTGAACCAGTGGGCATACGTGGAAAGGTTTCATTCTAGCAAAAATCCATATGGTAACAAAACGCGTAAGACATCAATAATCAACAATTATACGTTTCATTCTAGCAAAAATCCATATGGTAACAAAACTAGCTGTAGCTTGTTTGCTTTGCTCATGCGGTTTCATTCTAGCAAAAATCCATATGGTAACAAAACTGCATCTAACATATTGTTAAACATTTCTATGTTTCATTCTAGCAAAAATCCATATGGTAACAAAACACAAAGAACTCTTACAGGAATACATTGACGGTTTCATTCTAGCAAAAATCCATATGGTAACAAAACTATTGCTTTCATTCCTTTATTACTTGGATGGTTTCATTCTAGCAAAAATCCATATGGTAACAAAACTGCTGACGGATATGAACTTTATTACACGATGTTTCATTCTAGCAAAAATCCATATGGTAACAAAACTACATATCCTGTCTGCGTACAATTTGTACGGTTTCATTCTAGCAAAAATCCATATGGTAACAAAACCTCAAATATCATAACATATTTTATGTAATTTGAGAATTACTACCTATTCGATTCGCTACTTATTAGAAAAATGTGTCAGTTCATCGATAACATTGAATGCCTTATATGTATAATTCAATTTCACAAACTTTTTCATATTTTCTTTTAATACCTCCACTTGCTGTATTTCATTATATGTTTCCTCTATTTCGTAAAATATAGAATTTATATCTGCCAAATCATATAATTCTTCCTCTGATAATATAACTTCATCAAGTTTCATTTTTTCACAATAATTGTTCGTGAAGATAAAGAAAAAACTATGTCCAGTACTTTTCATTTCTTCAATAATAGTATCTGTTATAATTGGAATATTTACCGATACAATAATCATATCTTTATCCTCTGTATGAGCAATAATTTCATTTATCAAATGAATTTGAAACAAAATAACATCTTCATAACTCAAATCAAATTCATCTTTTTGAAAATCATCACTAAAATATGCTTCAAGGATTTTTAAAAGCTGCTTAAAATTCATTTCATGAAAAGCAATCTTCAAATTATCATCATTAGCTTCTTCTGCAAGAGATTGAAATAATATATCCAATGTACGAATTGTGTCAAAATAAATTTTGTCCTGTAGTTTCTTTTCTAAATATTTTAAAACTAATGATTTACTGCTTAATTTACAATCTTCAATTAGAGAATAATAGGGATTTATTTCTAAAAAAAGCATACGTTTATTACTAACTGCTTCACCATCCATTAATATTTTTGCCTCTAAATTATTTTCAGAGCGATATTCACTTTCTGTTTTTTGAAAAAACTGTTTTATCATCAATTCCAGATTTCTTTTTTCCTGCATATTATTCCCAATGATATATTTCTTATGGTCCATTTGGATATCAATACTGTTACTTCCATTATCTATTGTAATTTTATTCATATTTTAATAAATGAATCACTATTCAAAATTGTTTCCTGCATTGATTTTCCTCCAGTAATAATTTCTATTTTCGCATATTGTTTCTCCGTAACAAGTAATAATCGTATTTGTCCTTTTTTAGGAACACTTTTTTCTAGATTAGCAACATGTTTCACTGCTGCTTCTCGATTTGCAAATATTTTGCAGTATACGGAATACTGCATCATCATATATCCATTTTGAATCAAATACTTTCTAAACTGTGCATATGTTTTTCTATCTTTTTTTGTTGTTACTGGAAGGTCAAAAAATAAAATCAAACGCATAAATTCATAAATCATAGAGAATTGGTAAAGGAAATAACAATTTTGTATCTACATCATCGAAATATCGAAAAATAGAATCTAACATCACATTAATCGCATTGGCTACTGTTTGCTTTCTGTCATCAATGACAACTCTTTTATTTGTTAACTGGATGAGTGCTTCTTTATGCTCTTTTTTAAAAAATAGATCCTCTCTCATTTCTGTATAAACATAATTATCTACAATTGGACGAAAAACTTCTATGATATCGTCACTTAAATTAAACATATTTTGTTTCCCTTTATGAAAAATTCCAAGATTAGGAAGATAACCTTTCGCCACAATGATGGATGTAATTAAAGATCGAAAGATACTGTATCCATAATTTAATCCTGCATTAATAACATCTTCGTCAAAACGGATGAAATTATCCCCATATAATTCTCTAAAGTACATTTTCGCAGCTAATCCTTCACGATTTGTTATATCACCAGGTAATAAATCATCTGTAAAATCATACAATTTCTTTATTACCTCAAAACTTTTCTCGTTTTGTTTTAGTATTTCTATCTGATTCAGAATTTTACAACGAACAATTTCTTGATGTATATAATCTTTTTTCTCATTCTCCCAATGAATTTGCTTTTCAATATTTCCACTAGAGGAAAAATGTCCATTCATTGGTAATAGATAACTCTTTGGCAAATGATCAATTCCACATAAAATCGTACATACATTATTTTCTGTAAGTTTATTTATTAGTGGAACACTCATGTTGGATTTATAATTATCGATGACTAATATTTGAATATCTGAAATAGGAAATAAAATGTCATTACCATTTATTTCTACCTTGAGATTATCTAGGTATAATTTCAAATGTTCACATTTTTCTACATAAATAACTCTATGACCCATAGACAAAAAGAAAAGGCTCCGAAGAGCCGAATCCGGGATAAACCCTTGTTTTGTTAGGTCATATAGATTTTTGCTAGAATATAACCAAGTAGATTATACCCTATTCAAACTCTAATTTCAAGATATTCTGTTTTACTTTATAGAGATTACCCAAAACATCGGTTGCATATTTAGAAACCTCAACACAATTTAAAATTGCAGGTTTTAATTGCTTTTTACAATATGTAAACACAGGCTTTACTTCTATTATTCCATTTTGATCGTTATTCGTTGCCGTAAATTTTAAAATCTCCGAATGGATTCCATCATGATACTTAACTTCTCCCCCATGTTCTGTAGATTCATCGTAAATATATTTATCTCCTTCTTTACGAACAATACCAATCAACTCATCTCTATGCATTGAGCAAATAAATTTCGCATTATCATCAATCTTTTTACGTTTTTTCTCTTCTGCATACCAATTTGCATCAATTACATATTTTTGCTTTTCTTTCTTATAGAATACATCTTTATACCGCACTGTTACAAATCGATATTTTCCATCACTGCATAAATAAATATCTGTACGATAAGGACTTACCTGTTTTAAAATAATTTTCTTATTTTTGACATCATAATTTTTAGAAATATCAATATGACTTCCTAATTGCCCATCTACATATTTCATCGAAGTAATGACAGGTCCATTTCCTTTTTTAGAACATTTTCTAACAGGACCAAATTCTTCTTTATAAAGATATAGAGGATTGTCCCCAACCAGTTTATATGTTACTACACCTTTCTTAACTTCTTTTTTATAGTATTCTTTTGAATCTTTAAATTCATCAAAGTGGTGCATAATAATCTGTTTCAGAATATCAAATGTTTGTGGATCATTTCTAGCCATTAAGTATTTCTGCTCTGTTACACCCGAAAGGATATCATTCGTCAATTTATCAAATTTAGGTTCATAAATATCTTTATATTTTTGTACAATCATTTCTTTATTATCAATATTTCTTGTACTATAAATTGTTTCATCTGCAACTTGTCTGTTAGGTTTTGTATTGATTTTATGTGAAATTTTTATTGGTGCATATACCATTTCTTTTCTTTCTAAAATTCCACGATAATATTGATTACTTTGCATATATAACGTTTTTAAATTAACAATAAAGGAAATATATTTTTCATCAAAGAACGCCTTATCTTCTGGAACTTCTTTTACTTCTCCTGTCATCTCATCATAAAGTTTATCAAATGTATATTTCATCAAATAACTATTTAATAAGCCCATTTTCTTGATTGATGCGACAATCAATGCATCAACTGCATGATGTAGATAATCTTCATCTCTTATTTTTTCTAATTGAATTTGTTGACGTAATTTATTTGTTAATTTTCCAACTACCGTATGTACTTTGGTGTCAATTCCATTATCTTTAAAATAATCTGATAATGTATTTAACACTACACGACATGCATAGCTGGTGTCTACTAAATTGCGGTTGATAAACTGCTGAATAACACTGAATTTTGTAATGTCTTCTTTAAAAAGCAAATTTCCTTTTTTCTTATTATTGTACTTCTTATTATTCTTCACACTTTCTATATACTCTACCAAAGTACATCCAGTGTCTACAAATTTTCCTTTTTGATATGCTTCTACTGGTGTCATTTGTCCTTTTAATTGATTTTCCATACGTGTAATCAACACTTTATTATTTAAAGAATCATCTAATGAAATAGATACAGGTATAACATGATCTATTTCTGTATATGTAGGATCACTAATAATTCGTCGTATATCTAATGGCTGTAAAGTATAGGCACTTTTTCCATCCTGTTCCATATATAAACGAAGTTTTGTTTTCGTTTTACCATTTACTTTATCCGCATCATAACCATATTCTTCTAAAATACGATTTACTTCTTTATTTAATCCTTCAAAGTATCTCTGACTTTCTCTCTGTTTTTTAGCCTGTTCAACAGAGTTTTTATCCCTTGTCATTTCTATTACTATAGAATCAAATTCACCATATTTTTTACGTAGCTCATTGATTACCTTAAAAGTCTCATTTTGTGCACGTCTTGCGACAGGTGATAAAATTGCCGTTTCATCTGCCATGATATTATTCCGCCCTTTATGAGAAATCCTATTTTTATCAAACAAATTCATTTGATGTAAAATCTGCATCTGGTTCATATCTGTCATGTAAAGTTCCTTGTTTAATTCTCTTAATGCTTTAAAAGACAGCGCATGATAACCAGACACTCCATTCATAAGAACCAATTTATCTAAAAGGGTATTAGTAAATGTATATTTTGAATTTTCTAGAGAGGTTTTTCTTTCCTGCATCCCTTTTTGTTTTGTGATAATTTCAATAATAAAGTCTATTTTTTCATAATCATGAAAAGAAATATCTTCTCCACATTCTTTAAATATCTTCTTTACTTTTTTATAGCCTTTAAATTCTGTTAACAAAGGTTTATTACTTTTATCGATTCGATATCCAGCAAAACTATCTTCTTCTACTTCTAAAAGTTTTGCGACTTGTTTAAGAGTAATTGATCCCTTTTGACTAACCACTTTTAAAATTTGGTTCTTTTCTTCTGTAGTGAGTTTTTCACCATCCACAGTTAAGTTATTTAAATCATTTAAAAAGTTAAATAGTTCAGCACTTAAAGACATCTTAGGTGCTCTAGATTCATTTGGATATACACTGCATTTCCCGCGCATTTTTTCAATTAAATCAATCTGTTGAATTTGACCATCGACTTCAATAAACCTTCCATATGGAGTAGGAGATTTTTCACTTCCTGGTCCTTCATAGTATGCACGTTTGCGCTGTATAATTTCAATAATTTTCTCTTTTAACTTTTCATCAATATTTTGATGTTTTAAAATCTCATTTGCTTCTTCAATATAATCTGTTGTTTTAAAGTTATTCGCATGACCACGAACCTTACCTTCTGATTGTAATCGTTCTAACTGTAGCTGACACACATATCTTCCTTGTGCTAAAAGTTTTGCATTTGTACCAAGAACTGCCTTTGTTTTCTCACTATCTTTTGCTGCTTCTTCATCATCTTCAACAGTATCCAATACACTTCCTCTATGTTTTGTAAGATGCAATAGAGCAGATGCCAATTCATCATTTGTTAAAGAAGTACTTAAGCCTTTATTACGAAGCTCATATACATTTGATAAAGGTTTAAAATTTTCATCAATAATCTGATATTTCTTTAGTAAATTACGCATATCCTCAAGTCTATTTTTTCTTCGTGATAGTAAACGACGTCGTCCTCTTGCACTACGACGTGCTTCATTTTCTGCTGCTGTACCTTCTTTAAACAATCGTACCCCATAATCCACAAAATTATTAGTCTTTAAATCAATAACACCATATCCAACAGATGTAATACCGATATCAAGCCCTAAAACATAAGAATTCATGACTTTTCCTCCCTTTATGTTATAAATAGTTACTTTTATTATATCGCCAGAAGTGTAGAAAACCAAGATTCACAAATCATTTTTATACATAATATTACAATTACAATTTTTATAAATAATTACTTAACACATATAAATGAAAAAAACTCTATTTCAATGTTAAAACAGAGCTTTTGTTTTCTTTATTTCTTTATCGTATTATCTTCTTATTTATAAAATATCTTCCTTATACACATCTATCAGCTTTTCCTGATATCCACTTCTTTTTTCCTGTTCAATCCGTTGACTGACTTGTATAAGTTTTAAATCCTTTATATTACGCAGCATCATCAATCTTCTTTCTGAAATCGTTTTATTACTGATACATTTCCTATAGTCATGTTCATCATAATGCCAAAGAACTATATTTTCTTTGTATCTTTGTTTCAGCTTATCCGCAATCTGAATACCTTCCGGATCAAAATCACCGCTGTAATACAGCTGTATCTTAGAATCCACCAGCATATCCAGTAAAATATATGCACATAGATTTAACTGCCCACTTGTGCATAGAAATCCAATATCATTGATATTATGTTTTTTTCCATACTCACAAAGCATTCGATAAACAGAAGGATTTTCCAGTATATACACCTTTTTAATATCTTTCTTTATCTTATCAATCTGTGATAAATTCCATAAAGATACATTCCATGTTTCATAGTTCATAAAGAAACCATTCCAGCCTGCATGCCCCTGATTTTCTATTTCCGCATTGATATGGCAAAGCATGCAGTAATTAGAAATATCGTCACGAATCAACCCTGCATCATAAAACAGTTTGTTTTTTTCTTCCAAAGTATTTGGCTCCTCTTTTTTCATACGATAACAAATCCCTTTATACAGCATTTGATAAGACATTCCTTTATCAAAGAAATGAGGATCTTTACTGATTTCTGCCGCAAATACAGCAAGTGGCTTTTTATTGTGTGTTAGATAAGGAAGCTGTTCAATTGCCTGTATACAAAGCAATAAAGTTTCCTTATCCTCCAACAACAATTTTTTTACTTTATGAAAAAATTCTGGATACTGTTTTTTCTGTAATTCCCACCACATAGGAAAATAGGTATCTTTGGTTTCTTCAAGAACTTTTTCTATCATTTTATTTTCAAATTCTTCTTTTTTACGACGCTCTTCTTTTTTGTTACGTAGCGGTTTGCCTTTCCATAACGTAAAAACTTCTTCTATATTACAGGTGGAAAACCTGCTGTTATCCATAGCTTTCTGCATTTGTCTCCAATAAATGTGGATCTGTTTTTGTTTTCGTAAATCACATCCAAGAAATGTTCCAATTGCCTCCATTTCTTCCTGTTTTACATTTTCTACTACCACACTTCCCCCAGCATAACCAAGACGTTCATATTGCGTTATCCATGCATCAAACAAGCGATGAAGTCCTTTTCTTTCTTTTAGAAACAAATAAAATTCTTGTTCTATGTTCATTCCATCTTCATCCTTTTTACTTTTCCATCCCATTCATATGGAATAACCGTAACAAAGCGTGCATTGTCTGGTCTAAACAATTCATAAATCGCTAAATGATGTACGGTTGGATAATCTCCCCAAAGTACCTGAGAGTTCATAATATAATCGAAATTGAATTTTTCTATCAATGCAAACATAATACTGATATTTTTATCATCTACACCTGCAAATGCTTCATCTAAAGCAATTAAAAGTGGTGCATCTTTTCTGGAACTTTCAAATTTTGCGGCAACTGCAGAGAATAATGGTACATACATTGCCATTGCTTTTTCTCCCCCACTAAATGAGAAGAACAGCTGGTTTGTTAATTCTTTTTTCGTATCCTTTGCTTTTTGGGCAAGAATTCTAAATTCAAACCACTGACGATAATCCATAACAACACGCATGAGCTGATGAAAGCTTTGCATATTATCTTCTTCATCCATAACTCTACGTACAGATTCAATACGAGAACGGAAATGTGTAGACAACTTTTTCAAATCGCTTTCCTTCAACATACCGACATCCTTCTGCAGCAATTCTACCAATTCCTTCGTATCCAATTCTTCTTCAGATTCTGCCTTTTTATTTCTCCATTGCAGACTTAAACGAAGTCCACTGCTGCTGTCTGTCATCGCATTCATATAGCGATTCATCGTTTCTACCCAATGCTTGCTGTCTTGAATACGAATTCTAATTTTTTTACTAATGATGTTTACCAGGATATCTTCAAATAAATGACGATCAGAATCTTCTAATAAATGTTTTTGTGTTTCTATCGCCGTATCCAGCTGTTCTAACAACTGTTCAAAAGGCAGCTGTTTTCCATGAAATTTTGCTTTTAAATGAATTCTGGAACTAATGCCGTCAACTTCTTCCCACAAATCATCCATCGTAAAAGATACCTGATAATCTTGAAGACTGCCTCGCTGTGCATAGAAAACTCCCTGCACATCTCCTTTTAACGTATCCGATTTTTTCTGAATTGGGTTCTGCTTTTCATAAAGCATCACCGTAGCAACCAAATCATCATACTCTTCTAATGGTATACGAATGCATCCATTGTCTACCTGCTCTTTTAATATATCCAAATACAATGCTGTTGTCTGTTCTTTTTCCTGCAGGTCCACTTCTAAATGACGTAATTCTTCATTGATTTTTATTTCTGCTTCTTCCAAGCTTCCTAACTTTCTTTCATTTTGCAGCTGTTCTTTTGGAAGACGAATCAGCAAATCACTGATTTCCTGTAAACGTTTCGTGATATCATCACCGCCAAGTTCTTTTAGCTGCTGCTGTTTTTGTACAAGAAGCTGTTGTTTTAAGATGGATTGTTCATCCAGTTGATCTTTCTCATATTTCACAGTGTCGATATCTTCTTCTAATTCATTTAGTTTTACAGAAAGGTACAATTTCATTTCCAAAGCTTTTCTTGAAGAAGGATACATCGTACAAATGTCCTGCAAATACTGTTTATAATCTTCAAAAGAAGAACGATATTCCTCAAAGGCTTCTACCTGCAATTTTACCGGAAAAGAAGATGCCATTTTTTGAACATCCAAATAAAGTTTTTGAAGCATTGCCTGTTTCTCTTCTACTCGCTTCTTCGCTTCATTTAAAGAACGTTCTAACAAAGATAAACGTCCTTCTTCCTCTTTCCACATCAACAATGCTTTTTGTAAATCATCTTCTGTCAAAAAAGATGCACTTTCTTCTTTCAGGATTTCTTCTTTTCCCAAAATATCCGCAATCTTATCTTTCAGTCTCGTTTCTTCTTTTTGCTGTTCCTCTTTTAATGCTTTTAATTCTTCAATTTTATCTTTTCGATACTGTTCACGTGCTTTTTTTCCTACAAATACAACCTGTTTATCTTTCGCAAGTGTTCCATATATCGCATGCATCTGGTATCCATCTTCATCAAAAGATAATCCATTGACAGAAATATGCAGCTCTTCAAAAAACGCAAATAAAGACTGGTAAAGTTCTTGTAAAGTATTTCCTTTTAAATACCATGAAGATAAGTATTCAACCTCTTTATCTGTAAATACATAATCATCAAAAGAACCGATTTCTTTTTTTAGAATAGTTTCCTTCTGATCTTTATGTACAAGAAGTGCATTCAATAATCTACTACGCTGTAAATATTCTTCTATCTGCCCTTTTAACTCTTCATTTACCTGCTCATCAAATTCTAATAAGGTATACAATGGACGATAGGAAATCCCCTGTTTATCTAAAAATGCTCTGTTTTGTTTACGTCCATCTTCTATAAACGGCATAGGATCTTCTTTATTTTCCCATTCTTCTATTTCCTGATGTAAACGCAACAGCTCTTTTTGAACAAGTCTTTGTTCATTTTCAAGTTGAATACGTGTTGTTGACAGCTGTTCCTTATCTATATGAAAAGCCTGCTGAATGATATTTTGTATTGGCAGGAATGTTTTTCTTTCTTCATATTCAGATAAGAACTTCTGCATGTCTTCTAATGCTGATTTTTCAATATGCAGCTGTTTTAAAGAAGCATACCAGCTATTCATACCTTCTCGGTATTCATCCAGCATTTCATCATATAAACTCTCATATTTCGAAACAAGAGATCGTTGTTTTTGTACTTCATCTTCTCGCTGCTGGCAGCTGTCTATTAACTGTTCTAACACTTCTTTCTGTGATGTATACTCTTTTAACTTCAAAATTACCTGACGTAAGTTTTCTTCTTTTTCTTTCACAAAGCGCAAAGTATAGGTAAAATCATAGTCTTTCGTTGTTTCTTCCTGGAATTCCAATCGAAATGCATCATGTTCTTCCAGCTGCAGTTCTTCCTGCAAATCATCCATTTCCTTTAGCTTTTCATCAATTTGCATACACAAAACTTCATATTCATCTTTTTGTTTCTTATAATCTTTTTTGGTTTCATGATATTGTGTTTCTTTTTTATCCAAAGCCTGCAGTTTTCTTTGAAGCTCTTCTTTCAACTGTGCATATTCTTTTTCCAAACCTTGCACTTCTTTTACCAGACGTAAACGATCACTGGCATTTAAATCTTCTTCCTCTTTCTTTAACAGTTCTATTTTTCGCTGATAATCTTTCTGTTTTTCCAGACATTCTTCTTTTATCTTTTTATTTTCTTCCTGTTCTCTATAGAAACTATCCTGTTTCTTTTTCTGCATCTCTTCTTCTTTATAGGCATTTTGATAAAGGTGCAGTTTTTCATACAGCAAGGCTTTTCCATATTGTTCATAAACCTGATAAATAGCATTTGCGGATTGTCGGCTTTGTTTTAACGCATCTAATTGATCTTTGATATTATCCATGTTGGAAATAGCTTCACTCATTGGGCGAAGATCTTCTTCACTTAAAGGACGTAAAGAATTATTTAAGATTTCATTTAACATAGAAGGTTTTAACGAATTTGAAAGTTTTGGTGATCGAAGCTGCAGCAGCAAATCAATAGCTTCCTTATATTCTTCTATTCTTTCAAATCCAAACAATGCCTGATTGACCTTTTCACAATATACTTTTTGAGAAGTGTATAATTGTTCCTGAATTAAATTTTTTAAAGATTGTCTGCTGATTGCAAGATCATTTTGCATCAGCTGAATATCGACACCAATTCTTCGATTATCTTCAATAACAAAATACCAGGTATCCAAAGGTTTTCCTTTTCTTGCGTGTAATCCCATACCAATGGTTTTATACGTATCACTTTCTTCTCGCTTAAACTCCAGGTAAAGATAACCAATACGATCATCTCTTCCCCCTTCTTCTTCCAAAAGATAATTTTCTATTTTTCTTGATCTGGTTCCAAAAGGGTCAAGACGCTCACTGCTTTTATTTCCATCCAGCAACAAAGGAATAAAGCTTTGCATAGTTACGGATTTTCCACTCCCATTGCTTCCTCTAAGAAGCATATGTCCATGATCAAAGTGAAATTCTTCATTTGTATAATACCAGAAATCAACCATTCCCATACGATTGGGATGCCATTTACTTACAAATTCCATTATTCCTTTACCTCCACAAATTCTCCCTGTATTTTCCCGATGATTGGATAAAAATAACAGTTCTCTTCATCTTCCTCCATGAATCCATACAATAAAAACATGGTATATAAGTTTTCTACAAGCTTCTGTGCAGACAGAGCTTCTTCCTGATATTTTTTCGGAAGAAGTGCTCTATTTCTTTTCACAACCGTATGCATCAATGTCAGCGTTTTTTCTTTTTCCATTATCAGCACTTCATTCGCACTTAAACGAAGGGTATA
>ENA-OWPM01001883-OWPM01001883.1-human-gut-metagenome-genome-assembly--contig:-NODE-1883-length-14707-cov-2.407043_pt1 | contig 14707 bp, 9 predicted proteins | sample MGYA00248267_ERZ651852 | MGnify/ENA primary metagenome ERZ651852 (study PRJEB26924, sample SAMEA4378228) | human gut metagenome | biome: human gut; feature: human-associated habitat; material: faeces...
AGCGTTGACGTTGGGAGGCGATTAAATGGTTATACCACTCCTACGCCTTTTCCAGACGGCGTATAAGAGTGCAACATGTTGAGTTTTCCGAGCGAATGGTGCATTTTACTAACCGAGCCATTTGAAACAACCAACGCAATAAAAAAGACTGGAATAATAAGCCTGTATTTATTATTCATCGCAATCGCACTCTACGGTTTTATCCTGCAGAAATGAGACTACTTCCAGCGGTTGTGGATTATCCCTGGGCGATAGTCATAGTCTGGTGTCAGGATTCACAAATGACCTGTTACCTGACATGGATATAAACACAACATAGAGTGCGGTAGTTAATCTGAATCATCTATTTTTCGGCTACACAGCACAAAACAACATTATTGATTCTTTATAAGAGAGAATCTCTCCATTATTTTTATATAAATCATTATTAAGAAAATCCAGAAGCTCTTGCCTTACACTATAAATATTGACTTTTTGGTCAACCAACGACAGTAATATATCCTTGATACCTTTTAATTTCATATTTCTATCAGATATTGTATTAAAAGTGAAGATGATATTACGTTTATTACAACTGGAGAACCAATATTTTAGAGTATTATTCGTCCACTTTGTTGGTGTCTTAATTAGTTGCGCTGTTGTTGTTTTTACATTGTTAAATGTAGAACCGCTAAAATTTGTCCCGACGCACGAAATGAAATTCATCTCTGAATTGTCAAAATTGCAATTCTTTATCTCACACATATCAAGGTTAACATCATGAAATGTCGAATATTTCATGTTTGCATGTGAAAATAAACATGCAATAAACGTTATATATTGCAACCTGGCATTACAAAAAGATTTATTTTTAAAATCAAAACAACAGGTTTTTTTTATTTTGAAATTGTTATTATATCTGCAATGTAAAGAAATCATGTTTTTTATTAACTGATAACACCATTGTGATGATTCTGGTAATTCATAGGGATGTAAATGGATGTTTTCATCGAATATAACCTGTGCGTTATGGTTGTTTATTGAAGATATATGGAAGCTATCATTTGTTAAAGCTATGGTTGTGCTAAAATTATGGTGGTGATCAGCGCTCATGAAATCAAATGTAACAATGTCGTTGTTTCCTTTCTTTTCTTTGTGATATGCGTTTAAAAAAGAAATATTTTCGATCTGTTCATCAGTTAATGTAAATGGCATTTCGTCATCAAAGAAAGCGTAATCGGCATTTGGGAGAGGAATACTCTCAATTGAGCATAGTTTTAATAAAAAAACATGAAAACAATGAAACATGTTTTTATACATAAGAGAACTTAATCGCTGTTGTATCTTCTGTAGTTGTCCTTTGGGAAATAAATGCTGTAAATTTGAAAATGAGCCATCTAAAATATATTTATATGTAAAAAGGTCCTCTCTCTGACCAGTTATCAAAAAATCGTCAGGTGATTTAGAAAAACGATTGAGATGACATAAATATTCCATTTGCTCCGTGTCTATATACTTATGGGGAACTACGTAGTTTGGTGGTGTGCCAATAAGATTATCCATAAATCACCTTGATAAAAGTTAATGAAATCTATTTATTTTAACCTCGACAATAAAAGCGGCTATAAAAAAACGCTCATTTTCTGATGCTGCGGTTAACCCGTGGAATGTACCGTTAACCCCCTAAAAATTGCAAATCCAGGGTGAACACCCTGGGTTAAAATGGAAATAATGAGCTATTTTTTACAGTATTCACCGGTAATATAAGTAACACTTGTTGCTAACCTAACTAGCAGTACAGTTAATTAACAACATAGAAGTTATTGTTTTTCAAACAAAACAACTCAATATTGCACGCCGGAGGGTTTATGGTTGCTAAATTAAAACCAGATGTTCTTTTTAATACTAATCCTTTTTTAGAAGCAATGAATAAGGAGAGACTTAATCATAAAGGATATTGTGATAAAATTGCTGTAAGTATTAATAATAAGAAATATAATGTAAACTCTAAGGATATTGAAAATATTCTTGATGGCAAAGGGGATTTATTTAAAAAACGTACGCTGTGGGAGTTTGTCCGCGATCTTTTTCCCGGCTCTCATATTAAAGAAGTCAAAGGCTTAATTTACGAATTTGTCACGAAAGTTGATAACAAAGCCGAGGTGTTCGATAAGATTAAATCTCTGGCAAAAAAAGAACAACAATGGCGATTTAGTACTAAGACAGACTTTACCACAAATGAAAATAATGAAGTTATTGTGAGTAGATCCTTTAATCTCTACACGGGGGCTACTTCGAATGATAACGAAAAAAAACAGGTTTCTTCAGAGAGATTAACGCTTGATAATTATATTGATGATTTACATTTTGATAATTCTCCCTTGAAGAGATTTATGCTTGATGATTATGCTGTAAAACTTACGACACTGATTAAAAATAAAATTCCTATTATTAATACAACAATCAATTTATCATCGTTGTCTAAGGATGTTTTAAATTCATTAAAATATTGTAGTTTTAAAAATGTAGTTTTTTCAGGAGTGATAAACAGCCCTAACCTTGAAGGTCCGGTTTTTGAAAATTGTTATTTCGATGATTGTAAATTCAACAACATACAGCTTTATGAGACTAATGATGATACTGTGGGGTCAGGAAATAAAAAACCAATAAAAGGTATGTTTAAAGGTTGTTTTATTTCTAAATGCAAAATTGAAAATTATAGATGTGAGACGTCTAAAATCTACACCGTTACACAACCTGATAGTATTCAAGAAAAATTAGGTTCTTATCTCTTTATGCAGTCTTTCGTTCAGGATTGTATAATCCAGGGAGGATGTTGTCCTGGCTCGAGTATACTTCTGAGTCATTTTTATAACTGTAATATAATAGGGCTTGATGCTCATGGAATGGATTTTTTGGCAAATTCGTTCAACAAGTCTAATTATGATGAAATCAGGGGTCCGGATACGGGGACTGTGTTTTATAATTGTAATTTGAAGCATATTAAAATAAACGATGGTCTTCGTGAAGATGGTTCAGATAGATCTATGTTTAACCCCAAAGAGTATTTTTCTGATTACATTGAAAGAAGATCGAGAAATCTTAAGTTAGATGATAATTTTTCGAAATGCGTAGAGAGTATAAAGAAAGGGACCGATTCTTCATTTAGCAAGAAAAATACAGAGAACAATAATGTCTTCTTTAAAAATAGTAATTTGATTGGGGCAAATTTAGGCTATTATTACAGTGGAGATAGGTGCAAAGACTGTGCTATTGATCCAAATACAAATTATTCAAAAGATGGTCTTACAGCGCAAAAATACATGTATATGGATCTGGACGGAGCTATAAGTAAAGAACAAATACCTGATTTCTTAAAAAAGGTAAGTGCTATCAATATCGATGTAATAAATTTTTATAATTCCGAGTCAAAGACTAAGGAAAAATATAAAAACGCATTTTTAGAGTTAGAGTCGTTTTTATCAACACTTTATGTTGAAAATAAATCGTACGAGGGAAAATATCATTTTGATAATAGTAGGATTGAGTTTTTTATTTTTAAAGATATGCAGGAAAATGCACAAAATATCATTAACAATATGATAGAAAATGATCGAATTAAGTTTGTTGAATCTATAATAAATAAAATGATTCCGCCGCCAGATGGAACAATACTTACTGAAAATCCAAAAGAATATGTCCAAAAGCAAATAAAGGAGTCTCATAAAGAATCTGCTACAAATGTAACATTTGATTATAAGGAACTTGCACCCATTTTTGAAGGTGTTCAAAAAAAACAAATTGAAGCGCTATCAAACCAACTGGAACATATAAAATCTTTTAAGACAGATTACGATTCAAGGCTCAATAAGTTTGCTCGCGATTTTCAATATTTATCCAGTGCATTTTCAATTAACAGGCAGGATTTATTAAAAAACTATCAGGAAATAAGAGCTTCCATTACAGATTACGATGACTTATTGCGAGAAATTAAAGAGTTGACCATAAGTCGGGATAAATCAGTAGATGATAAAAGGACTTTATTTGATAAAAAAAGGGACAACTGGAATAGTCAAGAAGTACAGGATGAAGTAAAGGCATTAAATGAGGATATTTCTGACTCTGACAATAAGATACGTTCTAAGCTTAATATTGTTCAAAATCATAGACGCGAGAATCAATATAAGGCTAATAAAAATATCAGTAACGCGATGCTTAATATTCTGGATTGGTTCGAACGGTATCCCGATATTGTGAAAAATATAAACCAGGCTTAACCATACAGAGGGGGAGCGACTGGACGATTAACGACATAAATTATTTATAGGGAATAGACGCTTACTCATCAGACACCTGGTATTTTTTATCTCAAACCAGCGTGACTGATGTGTAAGCGTTGAAGTAAGGAGGCGATTATCGCGTTATCTTCCAGCCGCGTGCCTTCCAGAGTGCAGGCAGCTGCGCCAGCTCGGTAAAGGTGGTGACTTTCGGGTGAACGATCGGTTTATTGTGCGGGTCAGCGCAGAAGTAAAACACTTCCATTCCGGCATCTATCCCTGATTGCGCGCCGGCGCTGGAGTCATCGACCAGAATGCAGTTTTCAACGTTCACATTCATCGCTTTTGCCGCATGGAACATTAATGCCGGATCGGGCTTCCAACGCTGAATGTCGTAACCGCTGAACAGTTTTTCCGGGAAGTAGTGCAGCATGTTGAGTTTGCCGAGCGAATGCTGCATTTTTTTCACCGGGCCATTAGAGACAACGCACATCGGCACGTTAATGCTCGCCAGCAATTCGTTCGCTCCTGCGATGACCTCAAGTTCGGTATCAAACAGACGAGCTACTTCTGCGCGGTAAACGTGCTCGGCATCGGCCTGGATCATCGTCACGCCCTGTTCTTTACTGATGATGTCGATGATTTCGTAGAGTTTTACGCCTTTAAAACGGGTAAAAATCTCTTCCAGCTCAACGTGAATGCCAAATTCCCTGAACATCGTGACATAGGCGCGAGAGCAAATGACCTCGCTATCGACCAGCGTACCGTCGCAGTCGAAAAATACCGCTTCTATCTGGGACATGTCTTTCCTTTATCGTTAGTTTAACGTTTTCGTCATGCCAAATCGCATGACGCAATCGTTGCCGTATAAGCAAATACAATGAAAAAAAGTTATCTTCAGCCGTCCATATTGTCTCATTTTGGTATACGATAGCGACGGATTTTCCCTCCTTGTTCGGAAATAGATAATGAGTCAACAACACACAACCCAGGCTTCTGGCCAGGGGATGCTGGAACGCGTGTTTAAACTGCGCGAACATGGCACGACGGCACGGACCGAAGTGATCGCCGGTTTTACCACCTTCCTGACGATGGTTTACATCGTTTTTGTTAACCCGCAAATTCTTGGCGTTGCTGGCATGGATACCAGCGCCGTCTTCGTTACTACCTGTCTGATTGCTGCATTCGGCAGTATTATGATGGGGCTGTTTGCTAATCTGCCAGTTGCGCTGGCACCGGCAATGGGCCTGAATGCGTTCTTCGCTTTTGTCGTTGTACAGGCGATGGGCTTGCCGTGGCAAGTCGGGATGGGCGCAATCTTCTGGGGTGCGATTGGTCTGCTGTTACTGACGATATTCCGCGTTCGCTACTGGATGATAGCCAACATTCCGGTAAGTCTACGTGTGGGCATCACCAGTGGTATCGGTCTGTTTATTGGCATGATGGGGCTGAAAAACGCAGGTGTGATTGTCGCTAACCCGGAAACGCTGGTGAGCATCGGTAATCTGACTTCTCACAGCGTGCTGCTGGGGATCCTCGGCTTCTTCATCATCGCCATTCTGGCCTCGCGCAACATTCACGCGGCGGTGCTGGTTTCCATCGTGGTGACGACGCTGCTGGGCTGGATGTTGGGTGATGTCCACTACAATGGCATCGTTTCTGCGCCGCCGAGCGTAATGACAGTCGTGGGTCATGTAGATTTAGCCGGGTCGTTTAACCTCGGGCTGGCAGGTGTGATTTTCTCTTTCATGCTGGTCAACCTGTTTGACTCCTCCGGTACGCTGATTGGCGTGACCGATAAAGCAGGTCTGGCGGATGAGAAAGGTAAATTCCCGCGCATGAAGCAGGCGCTGTATGTCGACAGTATCTCTTCGGTGACCGGTTCGTTTATCGGGACTTCTTCTGTTACGGCGTATATTGAGTCCTCTTCCGGCGTTTCCGTTGGCGGTCGTACCGGTCTGACGGCAGTGGTTGTCGGTCTGCTGTTCCTGCTGGTTATCTTCCTGTCGCCGCTGGCGGGAATGGTGCCGGGATATGCCGCAGCTGGCGCGCTGATTTACGTTGGCGTGTTGATGACCTCAAGTCTTGCTCGCGTGAACTGGCAGGATCTTACTGAATCTGTTCCGGCGTTTATTACCGCTGTGATGATGCCGTTCAGCTTCTCGATTACCGAAGGTATTGCGCTGGGCTTTATCTCCTACTGCGTGATGAAAATCGGTACCGGACGTCTGCGTGATCTAAGCCCGTGCGTAATCATCGTTGCGCTGCTGTTTATCCTGAAGATTGTGTTTATCGACGCTCACTAAAATCGATAGCGCGTTAAAAACCCGCCATGCATGATTGCTGGCGGGTTATTTATTTAGATCTTAACTCGCTGAATAAACTCACCAAATGCGGTTAATTGCCCGGTCAGGTGGTCCAGCGTACCCTGATCAATCACTTCTCCGGTTTGCGGATCAACTTTGTTCTGAATCACGCCGCCCATAAATTCCGGCTTGTTCATCACCATTGCATCGAGGAAAACCAGAATCTGGCGCAGGTGATACTGACAGCGCGCGCCGCCAATCACGCCCATTGAGCTGGTCTGAATCAACACCGGTTTACCGGCCAGAGGTTGATCCGGCAGGCGGGAAAGCCAGTCGATGGCATTTTTCAGCCCACCCGGTACCGAGTAGTTATATTCCGGCGTGACGATCACCACACCGTCAGCCTGACGGATCTGTTCCGCCAGAGCTTCAACCGTTGCTGGAAAACCTTCTTCCTGCTGTACGTCAGCGTCATACAAGGGAATGTCGGCAATGGAAGGTAACGCATTGACTTCCATGCTCGCCGGAGCAATTTTCGGCAGGGTACGTGCAACCATGCCATTAAATGAGCCTTTGCGCAGGCTCCCCAGTAACGTAACCACCTGCAATTTTTCAGACATGATGACTCCTGTGGTTGTCTATCAATTTGGCGAAAAAGCCTTCACGGTAGAGAGCTGGGCAAAACGCATCATCCGGCTGGTAGGATTGTTGGCGCGGCTGTGAATATCGGGCAGGCTTTTCCAGCCGTGTTTGCCATCTAACTCCCAGACACTGAGCTTTTCAACCGCCACGGACCACACCAGCACGTCCTCCGCGTCGCATAACGCTTCTACATGATTTACATGAGCACATTTCAGGCGTCCGGCAATGGGCAGCAGCTGCAGATCGCGCGGATCGTCATTCAAAACATCACCGGTTAGTTTTAGCACGCTTCGGCGCAGCGTGATGAGCTGCGCCCGCGCTTCGTTTGGATCATTTTGTTTACTGATCCATAGCGATTCATTGCTGGAAAAGGTGTGGTTATCGGGCGCGTGTGGGCTATGAAACCCGCGCGTCGCACGCTGTAGTTCCATATCGAGGCCACATTCACCTTCGGTTGTTAACGCCACGCCAACCATATTCCCGGCATAGGAAATAGAAAACGAAGGCAAATTTTTATCGCTGAAAACCGGTTTACCTTTCGGCAGGGTGACGATTTCCGGCAATTCGCCAATGCCATACAGCATGAACATCAGTTCTGCGAGTAAACCTCTGGACGCCAGAAAACGGCTTTGACGATGAGGGGGAATGTTTCGGGCTTCTTGATGACACTGGGAGGGGAGACGAACAGAAATCAGATGTCCTTCCGTTAAAATCCCTCGGGCAAAGTGAGTCGCCATTTTTCGCTCCATGCTTAATGGTCCATTATGAATACAAGAGTAATCATTTACTGGAATGATGGACAGACTAAAGCGGCTAAAAGTTCGATTCAGACAAGCTTATTACAACTTTTTTACATTTTATTGTGAAATTGGGTCGCGTTTCATACGATTCGGTTATGCCATCGACGCGTAAAGATGTTTAATGGTTTCCCGTAACCAGACGATCTTCGGATTATGGCTGTTCCGTTTATGCCACAGCAGGGTAAAAGGGACTTCCAGCTTTTTTTGCTGGCTTTCGTCAAACGGGAGAGGAAGAGCAACCAACGGCAGTTGGTGGAGTTGATTGTAGTACTGACAGTAGCGCGGTGCGGTCGCCAGTAGCAGATTGTCGGGCTGTGCTGCCATAAACAGTGACTGCTCGAATTCCGGCAGGCTCATTGCAATCGTACGTTCGCGCCCCAGCTCCTGTAACACATTGTCCAGCGCCCAGGTATCGCTCTGTTCCCAGCAAATGCTGATATGCGGATAACGTAAAAAGGTGTCCAGATTCCACGTTTCATGCAGTGCCGGATGATCTTTGCGTAACCAGACGCAGGGCACATCACTAAACAGCACTTCATAATCAATGGCTAACGGTAGCGAGCTTAACAGCTCCCGCGAACGGGGATGACTTTCGCGACCGGAAAAACCAATATCCACTTCACCACGAGTAATGGCATCTAAGGAATCGTAATCCCAGTTACGTAGTTTGATGGTCGCCTGCGGGTAACGTTGGTAGATCCGTTTCGACAGCGCATTAAGCATGATCATCATCAGCGGCGATTCCGCCGCCAGCTCAAACTTCAGGCCGCGCGGTGTTTGGTGATGCGGTTTATCCAGCAGCAGGTTGCTCATTTGCATCCACTCCGCCAGATTTTGCTCCATGCTGACCATTAGCGGTGTGGGCGACAGCCCCAGCGGTGAGTTCACAAAGAGCGGGTCGTCAAACCACGCTCTTAACTTTGCCAGCGACTTACTCACCGCCGAAGGGGTCACGTTCATCCGCTTCGCCGCTTTGGTCACGCTGCGCTCCTGCATCAGCAGTTGCAGACAGAGCAGCAGATTGAGATCAAGCGTGGTGATGGATTTCTTCATGAGCGGCAACCGGGCGTCCAGGCGCGACGAACATAATCAGCAACAGGCTCACTATGCTACAGGCAATCAGAATCCCGATCAGCATATTCCATGCGCCGATACCAACCACCGCTGCCAGCCAAATCCACAGTGACGAACCGCAAACCTGCGCAATACCTAAGGTCGAGCTGGCTACGCCCGCGCGTAATGAAAACGGCCCTAACGCCTGACTCATCGCTACGCCAAAACCTACCGAGAAACCGGCGCAAATCAGCGTGATACCAAACAGAGAAACCGCATGGGAAGGTGAAACGGCAAGGGTGATGCCCGCCGCCAGGAATAATACCTGCGAGGTGATCATCAACGTACGTGGCTTAAAAATTCCCAGCGCAAATGGCGTGGAGAATGAAACGGTCATGCTGACGCCAGCGGTCAACGCCATAATGGTGGCGTATTCTCCGCGCTCAAAACCCATGATTTCCATCAGCAATACCGGCGACGTGTTGACGAAGGTGAGGATCACCGAAACGCTGAGGGTGGTGATAACAACACGGCTGAGGAAAAACCGGTTAAGCAGCGACTCGCTATTTTCTCGTGGTTTGTCCGAATTTGTGGGGGCCGCAGGGCGCGTTTCTTTTAAAATAAACAAAGACAACATCAGTACCGCGATGCCCATCGTTGCCATCGTCCAGAACAGACTCTGCCACGGGAATTTAAGCATAATCAGGTGTCCGAGCACTGGCGCTAACACCGGAATGATGCAGGTAATGCCGTTGAGTAACGACAGCACTTTAGCCCGACGTCGATCATCCAGTGTGTCGCGTAAAATGGCGAACGCAACCACGTAACAACAGCCCGCGCCCAGCCCCTGTAGAAAGCGCCCTGCAAGAAATAACGTGCTGGTTTCAGCCAGTGAACAGAACACCGAGGCGATAATAAATAGCGCCGCGCCGGGTATGGCGACAGGCTTTCTCCCTGAACGATCGGCCACTTTACCGGCAAATAACATCGCAGCTGCCATGCCCGCCAGATAAACGGAGAACGCAATATGCAACTGCGCTTCGCTGGCATTGAGATCGGCGGCGATGCGCGGTAAACCAACGAGGTACATATCAATCCCGGCGGGATAAAGTAAAACCAGGGCAAAACTACAAATCAAAAAGCGGGACATGGGCTAAAGCGTCCTGATAGTAAGGTGACGCAAAGCATACGTGGTGAAGGAGGATCAGGCGAGTTGCCATTTGGACATAAGTGATTTCCTGACAGGCAATAAGCCAGCGAAATGGCTGGCTTCTTGAAGGGATCAGCCAAATTTAGGTAACACGTTAAAGACGTTACCGAACCAGCATAAAATTACGGTTATACCAAAGAGAATGACAATCGCCGGAATAAGATTGCCGCCCCAGACCGTGAACATCTGATTGGGAAACTTCTTGCGAGCTTTGATTGCAAGCACTGCGGGAATAATGACCGCCCAGATGGTGGCACACAGTCCGGCACCGCCGATCCCGTAAATGAAGCCGTTCGGGAAGATCAGATACAACAACGCAGGTGGCAGGAAGGTTAACAGCACGGTTTTGAAACGCCCGCCGTGGGAGTTATCAATCTTAAACAGGTCCGCCAGATAATCGAACAACCCCAGCGTGACACCAAAGAAGGAACTGGCAACAGCTAAGTTGGAGAACACCAGCAGGCAAAACTCGATAATGCCGTGCTGTTTGGTGCCGAGGAACGATTTCACCAGCGAATCAACGTTGCCGCCTGAGGAGATAATCGCCTTAAAGCTTTCTCGCGGAATATTCCCCATGGTGCAATAGAGCCAGAAGAGATAAATCACCAGCGCCAGCAGCGAACCAAATACCACGCTTTTGATTAACTTATCTTTGCGTTTGCCATAGCAAATAATCAGGCTGGGAATATTGCCGTGGAAACCAAATGACGCCAGACACACCGGCAAAGCCATAAAGATATACGGGAAGTAAGACGTTCCCGCAGTGGAGCTGGTGGCGTCGCGCAGAATGGAGTAATCGACCTGGAAGAAGAAAGAACCAAACACGATCACAAAGGAGATAATCTTCAACCCGAGGAACAACGAGGTAATACGACTGGCGGCTAACGAGCTTATCCACAATACGCTGGCAACGAAAATGGCTGTGCAGATCCCGACAATACGTGGATTAGCGTGATAACCCAAATTCATTGATATCGTTTCACTAATGATCGCACCATTAGCAGAGATATAGGCATAAGTGAGGATATAGAGAACGAAGGCAACGGTAATACCGCTGATAATGTTCCAGGTGTTACCGATTAAATCTTTGGTGATGGTGTTAAAACTGGAGCCGACGGGATAATTTAAATTTGCTTCTAATAACAACAACCCGGAATGAAGCATTGAAAACCAGGCAATGATAAGGATAAAGGCACCCCAGAAAAACCAGGCACCGGCAAGATCAACAGGTAAAGCAAACATACCTCCACCAATTACTGTACCTGCTATAACCATAACACCCCAAAATGCAGAGTGTTTTTTTTCAGCTTGATCAGTCATGATGCCACCTTTAGAGGAAGGCTATTTTTGTTATTGAGGATGTAGGGTAAGAGAGTGGCTAACATCCTTATAGCCACTCTGTAGTATTAATTAAACTTCTTTCAGTTTTGCGGTGAAGTGACGCAATACTTTCGGTTCGTAGGTAAAGGTTAACCCTTTAATATTCGCCGCGTTCTCTTTCACATGTTTAAAGGCTTCAATAATGAAGTCCATATGTGTTTGAGTATATGTTGCACGCGGAATGGTTAAACGCAGCAGTTCAGCCGGGCATGGCAGTTGTTTACCGGTTTTCGGATCGCGGCCTAACAGGAAAGAGCCAATTTCTACCGCACGGATACCGGCGACTTTATACAGCTCGCAGGCCAGCGCCTGTGCCGGGAACTGGTCTGCCGGGATATGCGGCAGCAGTTTACCGGCATCAACGAATGCCGCGTGACCGCCCGCCTGCTGGCAGACAACGCCAATCTCTTCCAGACCATCGACCAGATACTGTACCTGCGCGATACGATAAGCCAGCCAGTCGAGATTCATGCCGTCATACAGACCTACCGCCAGACGCTCCATCGCGCCGCCTTCCAGACCACCATATGTCGGGAAGCCTTCCTGCACCACACAAAGGGTTCTGCATTCGGTGTACACATCAAAGAAGCTGTCGTCTTTCATGCACAGCAGGCCGCCCATCGGCACCATCGCATCTTTCTTGGCGGACATCGCCAGCATATCGGCATATTTGTAGGTTTCGCGGGTGATCTGCTCGATGGTCCAGTCTTTGTATTCTGCTTCACGCTGCTTGATGAAATAGGCGTTTTCAGCAAAGCGTGCGGAGTCCATTACCACCGGAATATCGTATTTCTTCGCGATGCTGTACATCGCTTTTAAGTTTGCCAGTGAAACCGGCTGACCGCCTGCGGAGTTACTGGTGATGGTTGCAACGATATACGGCACGTTATTCGGGCCAACTTCTTCAATGCCGCGCTCTAATCCTTCGAGGTCAAAGTTGCCTTTAAAGTCGTAACGCACGCCCGTATCGAAGGCTTCTTTGATATAGACGTTACGCACGGTACAGCCGTTAATCTGGCTATGGCCCTGCGTGGTATCAAAGAAATAGTTTGAGAACGCCACCATTTTGCTGCGATCCAGGCCTTTTTCCTGCTCGCGTTTTTTAATCAGTACCGGAATATAGATTTGTTCTGCACCACGGCCCTGGTGAGTCGGAATAGTGTATTGATAACCAAAGATATTTTTTACTGACTCGGCTAACGCATAGTAGCTGCGGCTGCCGCTGTAAGCTTCGTCGCCGCGCATCATCGCGGCCTGCATGCTCTGCGTCACCGCCCCGGTGCCGCTGTCGGTCAGTAAATCGATAAACACATCTTCGCTATCCAGCAGGAACGGGTTCATACCGGATTTAATAATTGCCTCTTCACGATAAGCGCGAGTGGTACGTTTTACTGGCTCAATAACACGAATCCGGAACGGTTCAGGGAGATGTTTAAAGTTTTCCATTACATAATCCTTCATTTATTTTAATTACAGTGATCCCTGTGAATATTACATCTGCTATACCGATTAATTCGCCAGATATATATGTAAGTACCATCATTTACTAAAACAAGTAAATAAACGAGAGATGGCCTTTGCAAAAGGCAAAATTAAGATATAGCAAACAAATAGATCACATTGAATCTAATCGGTTTGGCTCTGGTGATGGCTACAGAAGGGCAAATCAAGGGCGATGATCGACAATCTTATTGTCAATATTGAACCATTTTGAGGTCACACATATATGTAAGATATTCATAATGCACTTATCCTCGAAAGACACGAGGCTACATTATTACACTCAGAATTTTTGTCTATTCTGAAATTGTTTAAATGTGAATCGAATCACAATCGTTCGGGGAGCAATATTAAATGCTTTTTTTAAAGATTATAAATTACGTAAGAATTTTAATGTTTAAAAAAGGGGTGAGGCATAACAGGAGTGCTAACAATGAAGCGAAGCCGCATCTGACAGTCAGAATACGGCTTCGTAAGCGCAGTTACTTACCAATACAGAAGCTGGAGAAAATCCGCCCAAGCAGGTCGTCTGAAGTAAATTCCCCGGTGATTTCGCTTAAGTTCTGCTGTGCCAGACGCAACTCTTCCGCCAGCAGTTCACCTGCCCAGGCTCCCAACAGTTGCGCTTTGCCCTGTTGTAGATGTTCCGCCGCTTGTTCCAGCGCCTGTAAGTGGCGACGGCGCGCCAGGAAGCCGCCTTCCATATTGGTGTCAAAGCCCATGCTCTGTTTGAGATGGTTACGCAGCACGTCCACGCCTTCGCCAGTCCTTGCCGAGAGACGAATCAACGCATGGCCGTTCACTTCACTCATTCCCAGCGTTTCGCCGGTTATATCGGCTTTATTGCGTACCACGGTGATCGGCAGTTTGGCGGGCAGACGGGCGATAAATTCCGGCCAGATCTCTGCCGGATCAACGGCGTCTGTCGTGGTGCCATCGACCATAAACAGCACGCGGTCGGCCTGTTCAATTTCCTGCCACGCGCGCTCGATACCAATACGTTCCACTTCGTCACTGGCTTCACGTAGCCCGGCGGTATCGATGATATGCAGCGGCATTCCGTCAATGTGGATATGCTCACGCAGCACGTCACGCGTGGTTCCGGCGATATCGGTTACGATTGCCGCTTCACGGCCCGCCAGCGCGTTTAACAGGCTCGATTTACCGGCGTTAGGACGTCCGGCAATCACCACCTTCATCCCTTCGCGCAACAAACTACCCTGACGTGCTTCAGCACGCACTGCATCAAGATCGGCAATAACGTCATTGAGCTGGGCTTCAATTTTTCCGTCGGAGAGGAAATCGATCTCTTCATCAGGGAAATCAATTGCCGCTTCGACGTAAATGCGCAAGTGGGTGAGGGCTTCCACCAGATGGTTGACCCGTGCGGAGAATGCGCCTTGCAGCGAGTTAAGTGCCGAACGGGCCGCCTGTTCCGAACTGGCGTCGATAAGATCCGCAATCGCCTCGGCCTGGGCTAAGTCAAGTTTATCGTTAAGAAACGCGCGTTCGGAAAACTCACCAGGGCGAGCAATCCGCAGGCCGGGAATGGTCAGAATG
>ENA-OWPM01001891-OWPM01001891.1-human-gut-metagenome-genome-assembly--contig:-NODE-1891-length-14631-cov-54.933589_pt1 | contig 14631 bp, 9 predicted proteins | sample MGYA00248267_ERZ651852 | MGnify/ENA primary metagenome ERZ651852 (study PRJEB26924, sample SAMEA4378228) | human gut metagenome | biome: human gut; feature: human-associated habitat; material: faeces...
AATATGATTAAGAGTTAATGCTTTGAATAATTACTAAATAGATATTTAAAACTTTGCAAAAATATAAATGCAAATGTTTTAATATTTATTTAGTAATTTTTAATTCGATTGATGATAGAATTTCTAAATTAATTCATATGTTTGCAAACAAATCCAAATAATAGAGCTTATGAAAAGAAATTATTGCTTATCATTAGTGTTGCTTGCATTGTTTGGGGTGTCTGCACCTTTTGCTGCTAATGCAGCTGTTGAAAGTGTGCTAAGTTCCCAAAGTACTCAGCAAGCCAAGAAAATCACAGGTAAAGTTTTAGATGCGGCAGGCGAACCCATCATCGGCGCCAGCGTGTTAGTAAAAGGTTCTGGTACCGGCGCTGTGACGGATATTGATGGAAATTTTTCTGTAGAGGCGCCGGTGGGTAGCACATTGGAGGTATCTTTCATTGGCTACAAAACAGTGACATTGAAGGTGACGAACGCCACTACTTATACTGTGAGTTTGCAAGATGACTCGCAAGCGCTGGACGAAGTGGTTGTGACGGCAATGGGTATCAAGAAAGAGCGCAAGGCTTTGGGATATTCAATGGAGGATGTGAAGTCGGATGAATTGATGAAGATGAAAACTGCCAATCCTATTTCATCCCTTTCGGGGAAAGTGGCCGGTGTGAATGTTACTCAGTCATCCGGTGCCGCTGGTGCGGGCGCTCAGATTATATTGCGTGGAGGAACGTCGGGTGCTGAAGGCAAAGACAATCAGCCGCTCTTTGTGGTGGATGGTGTTATTTTTGATAACTCTTCATCAGTGGTGGGCAATTCGGCTTTCGATGGTTCCATGCGTTCTGCCTCTACTACTTCCAATCGTTTGATGGATATAAACCCCGAAGATATAGAAAGTATGTCGGTGCTCAAAGGCCCTGCAGCTGCCGCTTTATACGGTTCACGTGCAGCCAACGGAGTTATTCTTATCACTACCAAGAAAGGTAAAGAGGGCGTGGTTGAAGTGAATATCAATTCTAAGTTTACTGCTTCATGGGTAAAGAGCCTGCCGCAAACGCAACGCCAATATGCCCGTGGATATATGGAAGACCAATATGATTCAAAGAAGAACTATACTGGTACTGTGTTTAATGACTTTGCTTATACTTCGTGGGGAGAGAAGTCGAACGCAGCTACTTATGATAACATAGGTGATTTCTTTCAAGGCGGAAACATTTTCGATGAAAGTGCCAGCGTAGCTGGGGGTACCAAGAACAGTAAATTCTATCTTTCAGGGTCTTACTATGATCAGGTAGGTGTTGTGCCCGAGACCGGATACAAGAAATATGCTTTCCGTTTCAATGGTGAGCAGAAGGTGGGGATTTTTACCTTTAACGCCAGTGCCGCATATAGCGATGCTCATACGGACCGTACTTTGACGGGTGCCGGGCTTTATAATTCGAGTGGTAATGGTGCTCTTTATGGTGTGTACAACTGGTCTCCTTTCGACCGAATGACCCACTATCAGAACGAGGATGGTACCCGTTATCGTTTGTTTGGCGATCGTCTTGATCCATGGGACGAACGCGACAACCCCTATTGGATTGTCAATCGTAACCACATGTATGACGACATCGACCGTTTCAATGGGATGCTCAGTATAAAAGCCGATATTGCCAAATGGTGGTTTGTTTCTTATAAAATAGGTATTGACCGTTATACCCAAACTGCTTCCAACCGTTTGGCTGCCAATGGCGTGCTTAAACAAGTGTGGCAAAAAGGTATGATGAGTGACAACACCCAGCAGTTCCGCTATATGAGCCATGACTTTATGTCGAACATGAGCCATAAGTTCGGTGATTTCGATTTGAATCTTTTGTTGGGTGCCACAATGGACGAAACCAAGACAGACCGTAGCTCGATGATGGCTTGGAACTTTTCCGTTCCTGATTTCTTCTCATACGCCAATGCCAGTAAAGACAATAAGCAATTCACACATGCAGCTACTAAGAAACGTTTGGTAGGAGCTTTTGGAGAATTCCGTGCATCATGGAAAAATATGCTCTATCTCACTGTGAGCGGTCGTAATGACTGGACTTCTACTCTTCCTCTTGAAAACCGTTCGTACTTCTATCCTTCGGTAAGCGGTTCATTCGTATTTACTGAAGCCTTGCAGCGACTCGGTTGGCTGGATGACAGTGTGCTCAACTTTGGTAAATTGCGTGCATCGTGGGCCAAGGTAGGTAAAGATACCGGTGTGTACGAATTGGAAACTGCCTTATGGCCTACGGGTACCTATCTTGACGGTACGGTAGGTGTGGGAAATACTTGGACACGCGGTAATGACAAACTGAAACCGGAAATGACCAAGTCTACCGAAATAGGCGTGGAATTGAGTTTCTTCAAAAACCGCCTGCACATAGACTATGCTTACTATACCAACGATTCATATAATCAGATTCTTGCTCCTCGCGGTCCGCAATCTACCGGTTACATCTTTTGGAGTATCAATGCGGGCAATGTGTATAACAAAGGTATGGAACTCTCTATTTCGGGAACTCCCATACAGACTAAGGACTGGACATGGGACATTGGCTTGAACATGGCAGGTAATCGTGGTACTTTGGACGGGCTTCCCGAAGGTATGGGCGTGATGTATGTTACCGATGTGCAATATGCCGGTATGCAGGCAGCCTCGTTCAGCGGTGGAGATTTTATGGGTATTGCCGGTACCAAATGGAAACGTAATGACGCCGGTGAGGTGATACTCGACAAAAACGGTATGCCTACTTATGACAAAACCCTTGTAGCAGTAGGTAATCGTGAGTCATCGTTTACCGGTGGATTGAACAACACCCTTACTTGGAAGAATTTTACTTTCAATATGCTATGGGAATTCCGTGTAGGTGGCGATGTGGTCAACGGTACTCAATATGCTATGGATAACAGCGGTGTGAGCCAGTTCTCTGCCGATGTACGCAATCGTTCTCTCACTGTAACGGGTGTCAATGCCAATGGTGACCCAGTGACCAATACTTGGGAAGCCGATAAAACCTATACTTTTAATGGAGTACAAATGAGTGGCTACAACATCATTAAGGATTACTATCAGAACTATTATTCTAAGGAGTCAGCCAACTATATTACCGATGTCAACTCTTTGCGTTTGCGTTCTGTTTCATTGAGCTATGAGTTTCCTAAAACGTGGCTTTCCAAGATTGGATTTGTAAAGCGTGCTTCGGTATCGGTAGCTGCTACCAATCTATTGCTCATCACCAATTACGACGGTGATCCTGAAGTGGCTGCCGCCGGTGCGGGTGTAGGTGGCTCATCATCAGTAGGATTTGACTACTGCGGTGTACCTGCCACTTCTACCATGTCGTTTGGCTTGAATCTTACTTTCTAACTCTTAAAAAACAGAAGCAATATGAAATTATTCAAATCTATGATATTATGTAGTGTGGGTGCCCTTATGACTTTGTTCTCGGGGTGTAGTGACTGGCTCGATGTAAATGTCGATCCCGAAAATCCCACAGCCGGAAATGCGACCTATGATTCACGATTGGCACATATTGAATTTTATACCAACAGTGCCACTCAGTTTGCTGCTTGGCGTTCCAGTATGTCTATGGGCGATTGGACACGCTATTATGACGGCGGTACTTATTGGAGCATGTCTTATTGGAGTCCTCAGACCGGTGCCGTTACCACTCCCTACCAATGGTGGTTCTGTGGAGCTGCTGTAAATATTCCATTTTTGATTGACAAGGCTACGGCAGCCGAGGCTTGGCATTATGTGGGTGCAGCTCGCGTAATTCGTGCCTATGGTTTTATGCTTATGACAGACCTTTATGGAGAAATGCCTTACAAGTCGAGTGAGGCTGAAGCCGGTGTTACTCCTACCTATAATGACGGAAAAACAATCTATTTGGGCTGTTTGGCCGATCTTGACACCGCTATCGAGATGTTCCAAAAAGAGCAAGGGTCTGCGACAGCTTCGTTGGCTGTAGGCGATATTTGGAACGGTGGTAGTGTAGACAAGTGGCTTAAATTGGCATACTTACTTAAAGCACGTTACATTAACAAGCTTATTAAAAAGGGTGAAGGCAGTTATCTTGAAGGGAAATACGATGCCGCAGAAATCTTGGCTTGTCTTGACAAGGCTCAGCAAAGCAATGCCGACAATACCGTATTCAATCATATTGATGCCAATAATTCGCATGATGTATTGGGATGGGATGAACCGGTTGATTATTCACCGCTCTTTTCTGTATGTGGCATGAATGCCGGCTATATGCCTACCAAGATGCTTTACGATAATCTGACAAATTTTGCCGGAAGTGGAATAGAAGATCCGCGTGCCGATAAGATTTTACCTTGGGCATATTCGAAGCAATCAAGTAATTCACCCGCAGAGGTGAAGTTCAAAAACGGTTGGCGTCGTTCTATGGGTGTAGACATGATTGGCAATGATAGTCCCAGCCTTACCGGCGGACCGTTGCGCTCGAACTTCTCGGCAGCTAAAGGTTGGTGGATTGACAGTGAATCTTCTACCCGTAAGGGGGACACTATTTATGTAGAGTGTACCAGTCAGTGCAAAGCTTATCAAGGACGTCCTGATTTACTTTATCGTCGCGATGGCACTGATGCCTCTCGCGAATCGGGAACTTTCTATACTCGCGTGTCTTCTCCCACCTATATTGGAACCTATGCCGAAGCTTGTTTCATACGTGCTGAAGTACTCTTTAACCAAGGTAATAAAGGAGCGGCTTTTAATGCTTATAAGAAAGGTATTGCAGCCAGTATCGACGGTATGAACGATAAGTTGAAAGTGTGGTGCCGTGAAGATGCCAATTTGGAAGCATGCCCCTCGTTCTCTCCTATGACGCAAACCGATATTGACAACTATTTGAACAATGGTATCGGCACTGAAGAGAATATTACTTTGGGCAAGATTCTTACTCAAAAGCGTTTGGCATTGCATTTTTCCATGGAAATTTGGAACGATATGCGTCGCTACGATTTTAATCCGGAGCTTTTCTTAGGCTGGGGTATTCCTGCACGCTATGGCGTTGATGCTACTGCCCAAAAGAATATTCCGCAAGGTAAACAGTTCCGTCGTTGGCAGCAATGCAGTCATGAACTCAACTACAATACGGCCAATCTGCAAGCTATCGGTGCCACTGTTCCGGGAGCTGATACTTCAATTGCACTTTGGAATGCTGCCGAGGACGTATGGACTTTACCCGTATGGTGGGACAGTGCCCAAAACTAATTTTTCATTGCATTTTATTTTGTGATACAAATTCATTATCTTTACGCCCAAAATGTGGATTTTAAGATATAGTTAAGATATTGAAGGCTCTAATGGTCTTCATTCATAGATGATGATTGGAACAGCCGGTTCGTGAGAATCGGCTGTTTTTTTGTTTCGTTTGTTTGCATATCAACGGCGGTAATATGTTACTTTTGCCCTAAAACCGAAGATAGGCTGCACCTCAGCATAAAAAATGGACAAGTTCATTTTATTTTGCATTCGGTTTGTACTATCTTTGCGAGAAATAGCTGAGATGGTGTGAACTGTCTTTGCAAAGATTAGTCTATATATGGAACAAAGCAAGAAATTTATCTCTCCGGGGGCATGGTTCTCCATGACTTATCCGGTAGACTGGAATGAATTCGAGGACGGGGAAGGCTCTTTCCTTTTTTATAACCCCAATGAGTGGACCGGTAATTTTCGCATTTCGGCTTTCAAAGGGAATGCTACATATGGCAAGGACTCCGTGAAGCAAGAGTTACGGGAAAACTCCTCTGCCACTCCGGTTAGGATAGGCCGGATGGAATGTGCATATAGTAAGGAGATGTTCGAGGAAGAAGGTGCGTACTATACTTCCCATTTATGGATAACGGGCGCGGATGAAGTTGCCTTTGAATGTTCGTTTACGGTGAAGAAAGGAGAGCCGGTTGCAGAAGCGGAGAAGATTATCGCTTCGCTGGAAACGCGGAAGGATGGAGTGAAGTATCCGGCGGAGATAATTCCGGTGCGCCTTTCGGAAATCTACCAGATTAATGAAGCATACGAGTGGGTGGATACTACTATAAAGGAATCGTTGAAGAAGGATTTCCAGGGAGCCGAGGAAGACATTGCCAAGATGCAGCAGATGATGGAAGAAAGCAACATCGGTCCTAAGAAGAAGGATGCATGGCTGGCTTTTGGCATCGCGCTTTGTGTTATTTTCGCCAATGAAGTGGACGGTATGGAATGGCGTACCTTGGTGGACGGAAACCGGGAAGCGCCCATATTGCTGAACACGTCTACCGGTGAATGGATAGACCCCATGAAGCTGGTTTGGAGCAAAGTAAAGGCAGGAGGTAAAGTGAATCTGCCGGAGATATACAGCTCCTTGTTCTAAGGTCCGGTCATCTCGGTACTGTGATTTTCAACTTTCAATTTTCATTTTTCAACTATTAAAGCATTGGCAGCAGTAAATTCAATTCTTCAGGTGGAAAACTTGACCAAGTCGTTCGGTGACTTGGTACTATTCGAAAATATTTCTTTGGGCTTGTCCGAGGGACAGCGTGTCGGGTTGATAGCCAAGAACGGCAGTGGCAAGACGACATTGCTCAATATCCTTTCCGGCAAGGAAGGGTATGACAATGGCACCATTTCCTTCCGTCGTGATTTGCGTGTGGGTTATCTGGAACAAGACCCGCAATATCCCGAAGAGCTGACCGTGCTCGAAGCGTGCTTCCATCATGGCAACAGTACTGTCGAGTTAATCAAGGAATATGAACGTTGCATGGAAACGGAGGGGCATCCCGGCTTGGACGAAATTCTGGTGCGTATGGACCATGAAAAAGCTTGGGAGTACGAGCAGAAGGCGAAACAGATTCTGTCTCAACTTAAAATACGTGATTTCAGTCAGCACGTAAAACATCTGTCCGGCGGGCAGTTGAAGCGTGTGGCACTTGCCAATACCCTTATCACTGAACCCGATTTGCTGATACTGGACGAGCCTACCAACCACCTCGACCTCGATATGACGGAGTGGCTGGAGGAATATCTCCGCCGGAACAACCTCAGCTTGCTGATGGTGACGCACGACCGTTATTTCCTCGACCGGGTATGCTCCGAAATCGTAGAGATAGACAACCGGCAGATTTATCAGTATAAAGGCAATTACAGTTATTATCTGGAGAAGCGCCAAGAGCGTATCGAGGCCAAGACTGTGGAGATAGAACGTGCCAATAACCTCTACCGCACAGAGCTGGAATGGATGCGCCGCATGCCGCAAGCCCGCGGGCACAAGGCACGCTATCGGGAGGATGCCTTTTACGAGTTGGAGAAGGTGGCTAAGCAGCGTTTCAACAACGACAATGTAAAGCTGGACGTTAAGGCTTCTTATATAGGCAGTAAGATATTCGAGGCAGACCATCTGTACAAATCCTTTGGTGACTTGAAGATTCTGGATGATTTCTCCTACATCTTCTCCCGTTACGAAAAGATGGGTATCGTAGGGAATAACGGTACGGGCAAGTCGACCTTCATCAAGATACTGATGGGGTTGGAGCAGGCAGACAGCGGTACGCTGGACATTGGCGAGACGGTCCGCTTCGGTTACTACTCGCAGGACGGCTTGCAGTTTGACGAGCAGATGAAAGTGATTGATGTAGTGCAGGACATTGCCGAAGTCATAGAACTGGGCAACGGCAAGAAGCTGACGGCATCGCAATTCCTGCAACATTTCCTGTTTACTCCCGAGACACAGCACAGCTATGTCTACAAGCTGAGTGGGGGAGAACGCCGCCGCCTCTATCTGTGTACGGTCCTGATGCGCAATCCCAACTTCCTGGTGCTGGATGAGCCGACCAATGACCTCGATATTGTGACGCTGAATGTGCTGGAAGAGTATTTGCAGAATTTCAAAGGATGCGTGATTGTGGTGAGCCACGACCGTTATTTCATGGACAAAGTGGTAGACCATCTGTTAGTGTTCAACGGACAAGGGGACATCCGCGACTTTCCCGGCAACTATACACAATATCGCGACTGGAAAGATGCGAAAGTCCATCAGGAAAAGGAGAAAGAGAAAGAAGCCGCCAAGGCTCAGGAGGACAAGACGGTGAAGGTGCGTCTGAACGAAAAGCGGCGCATGTCTTTTAAGGAAAAACGCGAGTTTGAACAATTGGAGCAGGAGATAGCTGACCTGGAAACCGAAAAGAATGCAATTGAAGAGGCTTTGTGCAGCGGTACTTTGTCTGTGGACGAACTGACGGAGAAGTCGAAACGTTTGCCGGAATTGTCGGACTTGATTGACGAAAAAACATTGCGCTGGCTGGAGCTGAGTGAGATAGAATCGAACTGAAGTTCGAAATTGAAAATTAAGAATTAAAAATTAGAACTGAGAAAGTGGGAAATCTGACGAATTATCATAGCCATAGCCTTTATTGTGACGGGCGTGCCGGCATGGAGGACTTTGTGCGTTTTGCATTGAGTGAAGGTTTTACATCTTATGGCTTTTCATCGCATGCTCCATTGCCTTTTTCTACGGCATGGACTATGGAGTGGGATATCATGGACGACTATCTATCTGAATTCCATCGTCTGAAGGAGAAGTATGCTGGACGTATCGAACTGTATATCGGTCTGGAGATTGATTATCTGAATGAAGCGAGTAATCCGTCCATCGCCCGTTTCAGGGAGTTGCCGTTGGACTACCGTATTGGTTCTGTACATCTTCTCTACAATGACAAAGGGGAAGTGGTGGATGTAGATGTACCTGCGGATACCTTTAAGACCATTGTAGACGGACATTTCTGCGGTGACTTGGAGCATGTGGTCCGTCTCTATTATGGTAGGTTGACGAGGATGCTCGAGCTGGGTGGTTTTGATATTGTGGGCCATGCCGATAAGATGCACTACAATGCAGCATGCTATCGCCCGGGATTGCTGGACGAGCCTTGGTATGATGAGCTGGTTAGGGCGTATTTCGCAGATATTGCCCGTCGCGGCTATCAGGTAGAGGTCAATACCAAAGCCTATCATGACCTGGGTACTTTTTACCCCAATGAGCGGTATTTCTCCTACCTGCATGATTTGGGTGTACGTGTGCAGGTAAACAGTGATTCACACTATCCGGAACGGATAAGCAACGGACGTCCCGAAGCTTTGTGTGCCTTGAGGAAAGCTGGATATGAATCGGTGATGGAACTACACGGAGGAGAATGGAAAGAGATGCCTATCGTGTTTTGAGTGAATAGGATACAAAAACTCCTGACTTGCCTTTTTGTAAAGGTAGTCAGGAGTTTTTTCTTTCTATTATGAACTATTCTGTTTTCAGTAAAAAGTCGTCAATCGCCTTTTTGTAGGTAGCCTTATCGGCTGCTCCGCGGAAGAGCTGAGGCTCTCCATTCATAGGGATGAATACAAAAAGAGGGATGCTTGTTGCATTGAACAACGCTGCCAGTTCCTTTTCCTTATCCACATTGACTTTGTAGACAACGATTTTATCGGCATACTCTTTGGCCAGTTCCTTCATAATGGGAGCCACCATGCGGCAAGGTCCGCACCAGTCGGCATATAAGTCTATGATGGCAGGCTTGTTTCCCTTGTATTTCCAGTCCTGGGATTTCTCATAGTCGAACACATCCTTGATGAACATGGCTTTGTTCATGACGATAACTTCTCCGTTTGTTTGAGCATAGGCCAGCATGCAGGAAAACACGAGGGCAACCATTGCTATAATCTTCTTCATTTCTTCTTGTTAAGAGTTTTGTTCTATAACGGCTTTCAAATCCTTACCGCTGATGACACCCGAATGGCGCCATACGGCTTCACCTTTCTTAAATACGATAAATGTCGGTACTGCTTGTATACGGTAGCGGGTAGCAAGTTCTTCGTGCTGGTCTACATCTATTTTGGCGATACGGGCAGCATCTCCTATTTCGTTTTTGAGTTCTTCCAGTACCGGATGCATCGCCTTGCACGGGCCACACCAGGTTGCAAAGAAATCAACTAAAACGGGCTTTTCTGATTGTATCAATTCTTCAAACTTTTCCATAATTTTTTCCTTTCTGTTTTTATTTATTTGTAATGATAACAAAATAGGAGGAGGATTTGTTCGCTAAATCATTATTTAATCGTCATCTCTTCAATGAGATGCGAAGCTCCCGCGTATTTGTCGATGATGAACAAGGTGTAGCGGATGTCTACACATGCTGCTCGTTGGGAGGACGGACGGAAGGCAATGTCGCCAGTCAAACCTTCGTAATTGCGGTCAAAGCCGGTACCTATCAGTTCTCCTTTGGCATTGAACACTGGGCTGCCGGAGTTTCCACCGGTATTGTCTGTGTTGACAATGAAGCAGATGGGCATTTCGCCGTTCGGCATGGCATAACGTCCGAAATCCTTTGCCTGATACAGCTGTTTCAGTTTGGCGGGGACTACAAACTCCCAATTGTCGGGATCTTCCTTTTCCATAGCTCCTTTCAGAGTGGTGTAGTAATCATATTTCACACCGTCTGCCGGAGCGTAGGGGAGCACTTGACCGTAGGTCAGGCGCAAGGTGGAGTTGGCATCCGGATAGATGGGCTGACCATTGGCAAGTTTCATGTCCATCATTCCCTTTACCCATACCTTGTGGGCGGCATTGTAGTTTTTATTGGCATCCATCATGGCAATGGAGGTCTGAAGCAGGCCGTCCGTGATGGAATATTTCAGCAAGACCATCCAGTCTGTATTAATCTTGTAGAGGCTGGGCTTGCGGATGAACTTGGCAAAGTTCTCCTTGTTGCCGAAGATGGAATGTTCAAAGCAGGCGTCGATGAAAGCGTCGCTGTTGCCCTTGAAACGCTTGTCTATGATTTGGAAAATACCGATGCGTTGTTCGGCAGGGATATACTTCATGTAGATTTTCAGCATTTCCTTGCCAACAATACGTTCCACTTCGGGGAAGGGGACAGAGGCAAAGTAGCGGTCGGCTGCCTTCTGAAGGCTGTCTTTAGCTGCTGCAATCTGTTTCTTGTCCTTGTTCTTCAAGGCAGATACCAGTCCTGCGGTGCTGGGGATACGCATGAAATCGAGTCCCGTCACCAGTGCTTCCTGAATGGCTTGCTGGTGGTAGAGGGCTGGACGGCGTTGCTTTACGATGGCGCGTATCTGGTCGAATGCTTGCTGATAGCTATTGTCGTTCAGCGAGCGTCCGCGTGCCAGGAGTGCCTCTTGCTGTGCACGTTTAGTGTCCAATACTTTCAGACGGACGAGACCTTCGTTCATACCGATGGCATTTTTCCAGTAGTTGGCAGAAGATGCATACTTGCTGGCATAGTGGATGCGTACGGCATCGTCTTGCAACATTTGTTTCATCAGAGCTTTCTGGCGGACATCGCGCACGTGGTGGCGCATGAAGTTGGTGGTTTGCATACGCTCTTCCACCTCGTCGGAAATCATGTAGCGCCAGTTGCGTCCGGGGAATCCCATGACGAAGGTAAAGTCGCCCTTGCGATAGCCGTCAAGGCTGATGGTGAGATGTTTCTTCACTTTTAGGGGAACGTTGTCTTTGCTGTAAGCGGCGGGTTTCCCGTCTTTGTCGGCATAGATGCGGAAGATGGAGAAATCTCCCGTGTGGCGGGGCCACATCCAGTTGTCGGTGTCTGCGCCGAACTTGCCGATGGAGGAGGGGGGAGCGCCTACCATGCGGATGTCGCTATAGGTGGTCTTTACGAACAGATAGTATCTGTTTCCACCGTAGAAGGCTTTCAGTTCCAGCTTGCGGCCGGGTGTCAGGGCGATGCCTTCGGACTTGGCGAAGCGGTCGGCTACTGTCTTCAGGTATTTGGGAGACAGATAATTGGTGCCGTTCGGGTCGTCGTCGGTTTTCAGTTGTTCGTTTACGTAGTCTGTCACGTCCAGTATCCGGTCGATGTAGGTGACGGTGAGTCCCTTGCAGGGAAGCTCCTCTTCGCGGGACATAGCCCAGAAACCGTCGGTCAGGTAGTCGTGTTCCACCGAGCTGTGTTGCTGTATGGCGCCATAGCCGCAGTGGTGGTTGGTCAGTACCAGGCCTTCGGCAGAGATGACTTCGCCGGTACAGCCACCGCCGAAATGCACCACGGCATCCTTCAGGGCAATGCCGTCGGGATTGTAGATTTGGTTGGTGGGGATGAGCAGTCCGAGTTCCGTCATGGCTACTTCGTTCTGCTTTTGCAGGTCGGTGAGCATCCACATACCTTCGTCGGCGTGTGCGGCAAGGACAGAAGATGTAATGAATAATGATAATAGGATTCTTTTCATGGTGATGTGCGTTAGAAGAGCATCTGAGAGGGGGGCTATTCAGTATACGACTGAATAGGGTTAAGTATACGACTGAATGGCATTCACTATACGACTGAATGTCATTCAGTATGGGAGGTAATCTCTCAGAGGCTTTAATTTATTCTATAATGTTCATTTCTTTTATCAGATGACTGCAATTGCCCAGTTTGTCGAGGATGAAGAGCACGTAGCGTATATCCAGTGCAATGCAACGCTGCAGGTCATTGTTGAAGTTGATGTCACCGCTCAGAGATTCCCAGTTGCCGTCGAAAGCAGTACCGATGAGCTGTCCTTCGCCATTGATGACGGGGCTGCCCGAGTTGCCGCCGGTGATGTCGTTCGTCGTGAGGAAGCAAACCGGCATGGTGCCGTCTGCCATGGCGTAGCGTCCGAAGTCTTTCTTTTGAATCAGTTCTTTCAGCTTGGCGGGTACCACGAATTCACGGTCTTCGGGATTCTCTTTTTCAAGGATACCGTCGGTAGTGGTATAGTAGTCGTAGTGTACGGCATCGCGTGGGCTGTATGATTTTACATTACCATAGGTCAGACGCATGGTGAAGTTGGCATCCGGATAGGAGGGGACGGGCTGTTTCATTTCACCCAAGCCACGGATGTAGGCCTTGTGGAGCAGTTCCATTCCGCTTTCCAGTTCCATGTATTGCTTTCCGAGTTCCTGCAGCTTTTCGTTCTTGGAGCGCGAGTAAGCCGTAGCAGGGTCTTTCTCGATGGCTTTCACGGTGGGCTTTGCCAGGAATTTATCCAGGTTCTTGCGGTTGGAGAGGATGGAGTTGTCGTAAATGTTGTCTACGTATGTGTTGTAGTCGCCCTTGAACTCTCCGTTGATGGTTTGGTAGAAGGAGGGCAGCTCGTCGGCGTTCAGTGCCTTGGCAAGGGCGGGCAGGATGGCTTTGGCTACGGCGCGGTCCACTTCGTGGTCGTAGTCTTTATTGTGGATACCATCGTATGCATTTTCCAACTGCTTCTTCGAAGCTTGCAGCAATGAGTCGTTCTTCTCTTCGAGCGCTTTCTTTATGTTATCCATAATAAGGTAGGTACTGCCGAATTCGATAGCACCGCGCAATGCTTCGTTGGTATAGTAGAGCTGGCGCAGCGTGGGGGTGCTTTTCTCGATGATGGCATCAATTTTCTCTACCACACCCTCGTATTCGGGTTTTCCTTGGGCAAAGGCGGCATACTTTTTCTCGATTTCGGCTTTGGCGCCCAACACGTCATTATCGATGATTGCCTTGTTCATACCAATGGAGTTCTTCCAGTAGTTACTGCTTCCGGCAAACTTGCTGGCATACTGGATGCGGGTCTTGTCACTGGCATCCATATACTTGCGCAGCACTTCGAGGCGTACGCCGCGCATATCAATCATTGCCTGATTCACGGCGTTCATGCGTTGTTTCACTTCGCTCTGGGTGAGGTAACGTTCTGTGCTGCCGGGGAAGCCCATAATCATGGCGTAGTCACCTTCGTTCAGACCTTTGATGGAGATGGGCAGGAACTTCGGGGTTTTCAGGGGTACGTTGCTTTCACTGTATTCAGCCGGCTCTCCGTTGGCATCGGCATAGATACGGAACATGGAGAAGTCGCCCGTGTGGCGCGGCCACATCCAGTTGTCGGTCTCACCGCCAAACTTACCTACCGAGGAGGGAGGAGCGGCAACCATACGCACGTCGCTGTATACCTTATAATAGAACATATAGAATTTGTTTCCTGCATAGAAGGGGAGTGCGCGCACTTCAATGCCCGGTTTACCCTTCAAATCGCTCTTCTCCAGTTCCTCTTTTGCCAGTTTGTTGAGGAACGGGGAAGTCAGTGCATCGATTTCCGTCACTTCGCCTGCCTTTATTTTAGCGTTGACAAGGTCGGTGATGTCTACAATGCGGTGCACGAAACGGAATTTCAATCCCGGGGTGGGCAGTTCTTCACTGCGGTTCATGGCCCAGAAACCATCTGTCAGATAATCGTGTTCCACGCTGCTGTGCTGCTGTATGGCACCGTATCCGCAATGGTGATTGGTCAGAATCAGTCCTTCCGGAGAGATGATTTCGCCGGTACAGCCACCGCCAAAGATACCTACAGCATCTTTCAGTGACACGCCGTTGGGATTATAAAGGTCGTCAGCCTCCAGCTTCAGTCCTTGCTTTTTCATCATGTCGATGGAGTTCTGCTGCTTCATCAGTTGCAACAACCACATTCCTTCGTCTGCACGCGCAGAGCAGACTGTCAGTGCGGCAATGGCCGCAAGCAAACCTTTCTTAAATGTAATCTTCATATAATCAATTATTAAGTAATGTCTTTGAATTTCATTGTCATCGCTTGTGGGCTTATGGCTT
>ENA-OWPM01001899-OWPM01001899.1-human-gut-metagenome-genome-assembly--contig:-NODE-1899-length-14601-cov-5.885948_pt1 | contig 14601 bp, 10 predicted proteins | sample MGYA00248267_ERZ651852 | MGnify/ENA primary metagenome ERZ651852 (study PRJEB26924, sample SAMEA4378228) | human gut metagenome | biome: human gut; feature: human-associated habitat; material: faeces...
ACATTTGTGGATGCAAGTCTGCATGTTTGAATTCTTAGCTTCATTTTTGTAGCAAGCGAGCATCACATAAAATCTTTATTTCGGTTATTCACTCTAAACTCAGTACGTCCAATATTTATTTTATAGCATAGCTTCTAATGTTTTTCTTATTTCTTTTATAAAATCAAATGTATTTACAGTAGTAATATTATCATGAACAGCAATCAATGCTAAATCCTTAGTCATTATACCATCTTCTATTGTCTTTATTGATGCTTTTTCTAGCTTGTCTGAAAAGTTTACTAACGCATCATTATTATCTAATTCTCCTCTTTTTCTTAAAGCTCCACTCCATGCAAATATTGTTGCTATTGAATTTGTTGAAGTTTCTTCACCTTTTAAGTGCTTATAGTAATGCCTTTGAACTGTTCCATGTGCGGCTTCATATTCATAATTTCCTTCTGGTGAAACAAGTACTGAAGTCATCATTGCAAGTGAGCCAAATGCAGTTGCAACCATGTCACTCATAACATCCCCATCATAGTTTTTACAAGCCCAAATCATTCCACCCTCTGATTTTACAACTCTTGCAACAACATCATCTATTAATGTATAGAAATATTCTATACCTGCTGCATCAAATTTTTCCTTATATTCCGCATCAAATATCTCTTGAAAGATATCTTTAAATGTATGGTCATATTTCTTAGAAATCGTATCTTTAGTTGCAAACCAAACATCTTGTTTTGTATCAAGTCCAAAATTAAAACAGCTTCTTGCAAAACTTTCAATAGATTTATTAAGATTATGCATTCCCATTACAACGCCATTACCATCAAAATTATGTATTAATTCTCTTTGTTCTGTACCATCTTCGCCTGTAAATACTAACTCACATTTGCCTTTTCCCTCAATTTTCATTTCAACATCTTTATAGATATCTCCATAAGCATGTCTAGCTATTGTTATTGGCTTTTTCCAACTTCTAACATAAGGCTTAACTGGTTCAACTATAATTGGTGCTCTAAATACTGTACCATCTAATATAGCTCTTATAGTTCCATTTGGACTCTTATACATTTCTTTTAAATCATACTCTTTAACTCTTGCTACATTTGGAGTTATTGTTGCACATTTAACTCCCACCTTGTACTTCTTTATTGCATTAGCAGCATCTACAGTAACTTGATCATTTGTTTCATCTCTATATTTTAATCCTAAATCATAATATTCTGTATTTAATTCTATAAAAGGATTTAAAAGTTCGTCTTTAATCATGCTCCAAATTACTCTAGTCATTTCGTCTCCATCCATTTCAACTAATGGTGTTGACATCTTAATTTTCTCCATTTAAATTAGCCCCCTTCGATTTTTATACTAACCCTTCATATCCTAGATATATATGAATTATCTTAGTATTTTTTCTATTTTTAATTATACAATATTGTTATATTTTTATCAATTTATATCTTTATTTTATTAGTTATAAATGTAATAATAAATTATTTTTAAATATATAAAAAATTCACCTAAATATCTTGTTTTTTTATATTTTATTATAAATTCATAATCATTCCACACCCTTCATTATCATTAGGTCTTCTTCTAAATCCAAACTTCTCATAAAATTCTTCTGAACCTTTTGATGACATTAAAAGAATCATAACTGATGTATCAGGTATTTTATTTTCCTCTATATACTTTATTAAATTATCTATAATCATTCGTCCTATTCCTTTACCTTGATACTTAGGATCAACATTTATGTTCTGAAGATAATATACATATGCCCCATCACCAACAAGTCTTCCCATTCCAACTGCTTCTTCATTATGCCTTGCACAAACAGTATATAAACTGTTGCTTAAAGCTTTATATATTTGTTCCTCTAATAAACTTGATAAATTTACTGAACTTCTTAATTTGGAAAATTCAGCTATAGTTAAATCATTTGAAGTTAATTCTATGTTCAATTTTAATTCCCCCTAAAATATATTTCTAAATTAATATAAATATTATACTTTCCTAATTCTTTTTGAATAATTATTCATTTTTTTAAATTATTATACATATATATAACATATATTAGGGCATTGATTAAAATATGTCAAATAATAATTATATTTGCAGATTTAATTTTCTTTTATGAGAAAAGAGAAGGTATATTAAAATTATTAATTAATTTTAATATACCTTCTTTTATTATATTCAAATATTCAGTTTATTACTTATCATCTGTTTCTTCATAATCTACATCTATGATTTCTCCTGTATAATCATCATCACTAGGAGTATATGTATTTACATTATTATAATTATTTGATGTATCTGTATTCATTGTGTTTTTTTGTTTTTCTATTTTTTTATATCTAATAAAAGATTTAATTTTAAAAATAATATAAAGTATCACTCCAGCTAATATGAGCCATGGAAGAAGACGTATAAATAACACTCCAACTAAAAATATTATACATGTTGTTACAATAATATATATTAATCTTGTAAAATCCATATTCATAAAACTAACCTCTATACTTTTTATTTCTATTCAATTATACTCTATAGTTCAATATTAGACAATGATAAAAATTATATTCCAAAATTGTCAATTTCATAAAATTATAATAAAAAAAGAGACATATCAAATCGATTTTTTAAATTTGATATATCTCTTGACTTAGATTTAAAATATTTTAAATCTTTTATTCTTAATTTATAAGAATAATTTTATGCTATTTTCTTAAAAATGAATTAACTGCCTTTGCTGCTGCAAGCCCTTCACTTATGGCTGTTACAACTAATGATTGACCTCGTCTAGCATCTCCTGTTGCAAATATTTTATGCATATTTGTTGAGAATTTACCATATTCAGCTTTGATATTACTTCTTGCATCAGATTCAACACTGAATGCATCTTTTAAATATTCTTCTGAGCCCACAAATCCCATTGCTAGTAATAGCATATCTGATTTCCATGTTTTTTCAGATCCTTTGACTGGAATCGGACCAAATCTTCCATTTTCATCTTTCTTCCATTCAACATTAACAGTTTCAACACTTTCAAGATTTCCATCTTTATCACTGTTTACTTTAGTAACTGTAGTTAAATATTCTCTTGGATCTCTTCCATAAATATCTATGAATTCTTCTTGGCCATAATCCACTTTAAGAATCTTAGGCCACTCTGGCCATGGATTATTTTCTGTTCTTTCCTTTGGTGGTTCAGCCATTATTTCAAATTGAACAACTGACTTGCATCCATGTCTAAGTGCTGTAGCTACACAGTCAGTACCTGTATCACCACCACCTATGATTATTACATCTTTATCTTTTGCAGAAATATAATTTCCATCTTCATGGTTTGAATCTAAAAGACTCTTTGTATTTGCTTTTAAGAAATCTACTGCAAAGTGAATTCCTTTAGTATTTTCTCTCCCTTCTACAGCAAGATCTCTTGGCTTAGATGAACCTGTTGCTAAAACTACTGCATCAAAATTATCTAAAATTTCATTTGCATCATAGTTTTCACCGATATTTGCATTTGTAACAAATTTAATTCCGCTTTCAGCCATTATTTGAATTCTTCTAAGTATTACTTGTTTATCAAGCTTCATGTTAGGAATTCCATACATTAATAATCCGCCTGGCCTATCACTTCTTTCAAATACTGTAACTTTATGCCCACATGCATTTAATTCATAAGCAGCCGCAAGTCCTGCTGGACCTGATCCTATAACTGCAACTGTTTTTCCTGTTCTTTTTACAGGTGGATTTGCCTCAACAATTCCATTTTCAAAGGCAATATCTATTATTGCTCTTTCATTTTCTTTTATTGAAACAGCCGGACCATTTAATCCTGCTGTACATCCAGCTTCACATGGAGCTGGACATACTCTTCCAGTAAACTCTGGAAATGGATTTGTCTTTATTAATCTATAATAAGCTAAATCAAACTTATTTCTATATACTAAGTCATTCCATTCAGGTATTAAATTATGAAGAGGACATCCTGACACCATACCTGAAAATGTATCTCCTGATTGGCAGAATGGTACTCCACAATCCATACATCTTGCACCTTGAATACATTGCTTTTCTGAAGGAAGTCTTAAATGAAATTCATTATAATCTTTAATTCTTTCTTTTGGTTCTCTATTTTTACCTACTTCTCTTTCATATTCTAAAAATCCAGTTGGCTTACCCATAACTTTTTTGTCCTCCTATCTTCCTTTTTTCATTTCTTGGAATGCTTTTATTTCTGCTTCATCTTCAGTGCATCCAAGATTTATATACTTCTCAACAGTTTCTAAAACTTTCTTATAATCCTTAGGAATTATCTTAACAAATTTAGATTTTTCTGTTTCAAAATTATATAAAATTTTATTAGCTTTAGGAGAACGTGTTAATTCAACGTGCTCTGTTATTAAGTCTTTTAATTCTTGTTCTTCTTCAATATTTAATTCTTCAATTAATATCATTTCTTCATTTAAGTTGATTTTATAGTCCACATCTTCAACATAAAGATATGCTATTCCACCACTCATACCAGCTGCAAAGTTAATTCCAGTCGGTCCAAGCACTACAACCTTACCACCAGTCATATACTCGCATCCATGAGCTCCTACACCTTCAACTACCGCTGTTACTCCAGAATTTCTTACACAGAATCTTTCTCCTGCTATACCATTTATAAAGACTTTACCAGAAGTTGCACCATATAAAGCAACATTACCTACTGCGATGTTATCTTCTGCAATAAACGTTGATTTCTTTGGAGGATATACAATAAGTTTACCGCCTGATAATCCCTTACCAAAGTAGTCATTTGCATCTCCTTCAACTTCCAAAGTCAATCCCTTAGGTATAAATGCTCCAAAGCTTTGCCCGGCAGCCCCATTACATTTTATTGAAATAGTATCTTCTGGTAGACCTTTTCCACCATTAACTCTTGTTATTTCTGATCCAAGAATTGTTCCAAGTGATCTATCAGTATTAGTTATATCTATTTCAAATCTTGTCTTTTCTCCATTTTCTATAGCATTTTTACATTTATCCAAAAATACTTTTTCATCTAATACTTTTTCAAGCTTAAAGTCATACTTCTTATGAGAATCAAATTTAATAACTTTACCTTTATATTTTTCTGGAGTATAAAGTACAGAACTTAAATCAACATTTTTAGCTTTCCAGCTATGTATGTTTTCTTTTTGTTTTAATCTATCTACTCTACCTACCATTTCATCTATTTTTCTAAATCCAAGCTTAGCCATGATTTCTCTTAATTCTTGTGCTATAAAATACATGAAATTAACTACATATTCTGGCTTACCCTTAAATCTTTTTCTTAATTCTTCATTTTGAGTTGCAACACCAACAGGACATGTATCTAAGTTACATACTCTCATCATTACGCAACCTAAAGTTACAAGTGGTGCAGTTGCAAATCCAAATTCTTCTGCTCCAAGAAGTGCAGCTACAGCAACGTCTCTTCCTGACATAAGCTTACCATCAACTTCAACTCTAACTCTTTCTCTTAAATCATTAAGTAAAAGTGTTTGATGTGCTTCAGCAAGACCTAATTCCCAAGGAAGACCTGCATTTTTAATAGAGTTTTTAGGTGATGCACCTGTACCTCCATCATAACCTGAAATTAATATAACTTCAGCTCCACCTTTAGCAACGCCAGCTGCTACAGTACCAACTCCACATTCAGAAACTAATTTAACAGAAACTCTAGCTCCAGTATTTGAATTCTTTAAATCATAGATTAATTGAGCTAAATCTTCTATTGAATAAATATCATGATGTGGTGGTGGTGATATTAAACCTACTCCAGTAGTTGAATGTCTAGTCTTAGCTATCCATGGATAAACCTTAGTTCCTGGTAATTGACCACCTTCACCTGGTTTTGCACCTTGTGCAAGCTTAATTTGAAGTTCATCTGCATTTACCAAGTATTCAGATGTTACACCAAATCTTCCTGATGCTACTTGCTTTATTGAAGATCTTCTACTATCTCCATTTGCATCTGGTACCCATCTGTCTGGATCTTCTCCGCCTTCACCAGTATTTGACTTACCGCCAATTCTATTCATTGCAATAGCTAAAGCTTCATGAGCTTCTTTAGAAATCGATCCATAAGACATAGCTCCTGTCTTAAATCTCTTAACTATTTCTTCTACTGGCTCAACTTCTTCTATTGGAACTGCCTTAGATGAATAATTGAAATCTAAAAGACCTCTTAAAGTTATTTCAGCTTCTTCATCATCTATTAAGTTAGTATATTCCTTAAATAATTCATAATTACCTGTCCTTGTAGCTTCTTGTAGTTTATGAATTGTAGTTGGATTATATAAATGTTGTTCTTGAATACCATCACCAGATCTTAATTTTTCATATCCAGGTGAATCTAATATGAAGTCAGCTGCATAAGTCTTATCTTTAAATCCATTTTCATGTTTAATTTCAGCTTCTTTTTGTATTTCTTCAAGACCAATTCCGCCAATTCTACTTACTGTATTAGTAAAGTATCTGTCAATTACGTCTTTACCTATACCTATAGCTTCAAAGATTTGAGCTCCCATATAAGATTGAATTGTTGAAATTCCCATCTTAGAAAGTATCTTTGTAATTCCCTTAAGAACAGCTTTATTGTAATTATAAACTGCCGTATCATAATCTAATTCAAGTAATCCTTCTTCTCTTAATCCTCTTATAGCTTCATAAGCCATATATGGGTTAACTGCTGCAGCACCAAAACCAATTAAAGTTGCAAAATGATGTACTTCTCTTGGTTCTCCACTTTCAATAACCAATCCAACAGAAGTTCTTGTTCCTTTTTGTACTAAATATTGATGCATAGCTGAAACAGCTAATAATGAAGGTATTGCTATCTTATCAGCAGATACACTTCTATCTGATAATACTAATATTGTATATCCATTTTCATAGGCTTCTTGAGCTTTTTCAAACATATTATCTAAAGCGTCCTCAAGAGAAGTTCCTTTATCAAATACAATATCAATAACTTTTGTTCTTAAATTTCCTTGATTTAATGATTTTATCTTAGCTAATTCATCATTATTAATGATTGGGTTATCAATCTTTAATAATTCACAGTTTATAGATTTATCTTCTAATATATTTCCTTCTGGCCCTATATAAACATTAGATGCTGTAACTATTTCTTCTCTAATTGCATCTATTGGCGGATTAGTTACTTGTGCAAATAATTGCTTAAAATAATTAAATAATGGCTGAGCTTGTTTTGATAATACTGCAACTGGAGTATCAACTCCCATTGCTGCTAGTGGTTCTGCACCTGTTTCAGCCATTGGAAGCATTGTTGTTTTTACTTCTTCATAAGTATATCCAAATGCTTTTTCAAGTCTGTCTCTTGTTTCACTATCATATTCGATCTTAAATTTATTAGCATCTTTTATCTTATCTAATGTTACTAAATTTTCTTTTAACCATTCTTCATATGGATGTTGAGTTGCATATGTATGCTTTAATTCTTCATCACTTATAACTTCTTTTTTAACTGTATCAACAAGAAGCATTCTACCTGGCATTAATCTATCTTTCTTTTCAACCATTTCTGCTGGTATATCTAATGCCCCAACTTCTGATGAAAGAACTAATCTTCTGTCTTTAGTTATATAATATCTTGATGGTCTTAAACCATTTCTATCTAAAACTGCACCAACTTTTTCTCCATCTGTAAATACTATAGATGCTGGACCATCCCATGGCTCCATTAGTGTCGCATTGTATTCATAAAAAGCTTTCTTTTCTTTGCTCATAGTTCTGCTCTTATACCATGGCTCTGGAATAGCCATCATAACAGCTCTTGTTAGATCCATACCATTCATATATAAAAATTCTAAGTTATTATCAAAGATTGCAGAATCTGAACCTTCTTTATTTATTATAGGCAATACTCTTATTAAATCTTTACCAAGAACTCTTGATTTAAGATTTGTTTCTCTAGAATAAACCTTATTAACATTTCCTCTTAATGTATTTATTTCTCCATTATGGATCATAAATCTATTTGGATGTGCTCTTTCCCAGCTTGGGAATGTATTAGTACTATATCTTGAGTGTACTAATGCTAAAGATGTAGTTACTCTTTCATCCTCTAAATCTTTATAGAATACTCTAAGTTGAGTTGATAAAAGCATTCCTTTATACACAATTGTCTTGCTTGAAAAAGATGCTATATAGAAAGTTTCATTTAAGAACTTACTTATCCATCCAGCTCTCTTTTCAATATTTCTTCTAACAATGTATAACTTTCTTTCAAATGCTATTCCTCGTTTTACTGAGTTTGGTCTCTTAACAAATGCCTGCATGAAATAAGGCATAGCTTCAAGAGATGCTTTACCAAGTATTGATGGATTAGTTGGGACTTCTCTCCATCCTATTAATTCTAATCCTTCTTCCTTTGTAATATCTTCAAAAAGATGTATTGCTTCTTCTCTTGCTTTCTTCTCTTGTGGTAAAAATACCATAGCAACAGCATAATCCCCTTCGTGCTCAAGTGTTATGCCTTTTGATTTTAATTCCTCTTTAAAGAAATTATGAGGTATATTAAATAATACTCCAGAACCATCACCTGTTCTTTCATCAGCTCCAGTACCACCTCTGTGCTCTAATTTCTCAAGTATAGTTAAACAGTCTGATAGTACCTCATGAGACTTTTCACCATCAATATTTACTATCGTACCTATTCCACACGCATCATGCTCAAAACATGGATCATATAGTCCTTGTTTTATAGGATTATTATTTTCCATTAAAATTCCTCCTTGAAATAGTATGTATTGGTAAAGCAAACAATACGAGTAATAATATCCTTATTGATAAAATTACTCGCATATTTGCTAATTTTTAAATTATTCTGCTTCACTTAATAATAAACTAGCAATATCTCGCATTTTTTTCCCAGAATCCATGCTTATTTTTTGCATATATCTGAAAGCTTCATGTTCTGTTAGGCCTGAGTTTTGCATAAGTAGCCCTTTTGCTTTCTCAACAAGTTTTCTTTCTTCTAATGTATTCTCTAATTTTTCTACCTGATCCTTTAGCTTTTTAATTCTTCTTTTACTTTGAAAAATCAAATCAATGGCATTTGTAAGAAGTACATTAGAAATCTTGGTTCCTATACAATATATATCTGTATCTTCTTCTATATATGATCTATATGGCTCATTGACTATTGCTAAAAAGCTGGTAGCATCATAAAGAGTTTCATAAACATCTAGTAAACTCATATCTTTGAACTTATACCCAACCAAAACTAGGTCTGGAGAATATTGCAAGACTAATCTAATTAATTCATTACCCGAAGTGCACAACGATATAATATCATACCCCTCTTGTGTAAGCAAACTCTTTAATTTATTGGCAGTTTCTATATTGCTTAAAGCTATTACTATTCTTCCATTATGCGCCATTGCAACCCCACCTTACTAAGCTTTTAACAAGCATAAGACTAATATCTATCAAGATAATTTTCTAATTCCCAGTCATGGACTTTAGTTCTGTAATCATCCCATTCTGCTTCTTTGCCTTCTATATAGTTTGCATATATATGATCCCCTAAAGCTTTTTTAGCTAATTCACTTTCTTTCATAAAATTAACTGCTTCGTAAAGATTATTTGGTAAATTTTCAATCCCTGCATCTTTTCTCTCATCTTCTGTCATCTTGAATATATTAGCTACAATTTCTTTTGGTACTTCTAAATTATTCTTGATTCCATCTAATCCTGCTTGTAAAAGAACTGCTAAAACTAAGTATGGATTTGAACTTGGATCTGGACACCTAAGCTCAACTCTTGTTCCTGCCCCTCTTGAAGCTGGTACTCTGATTAATGCTGTTCTATTACTGCATGACCACGCTAAATAAACTGGTGCTTCATACCCTGGAACTAATCTCTTATAAGAATTAACAAGTGGGTTTGTTACTGCTGCGAGTCCCTTTATATTCTTTAATAATCCAGCAATAAATTGGTAAGCTATTTTGCTTAACCCATTTTTATCACTTTCATCGTAAAATGCATTTTTTCCATCCTTAAATAATGACATATTTACATGCATTCCTGATCCGTTGATACCAAAGATTGGCTTAGGCATAAATGATGCATATAATCCATGTCTTTGAGCAATAGACTTAACAACTAATTTAAATGTCATAATACTATCAGCTGTTTCTAGTGCTGGTCCATATTTAAAGTCAATTTCATTTTGACCTTCAGCAACTTCGTGATGAGAAGCCTCTATTTCAAATCCCATTTCTTCTAATGCTAAAGTCATATCTCTTCTGGCATTTTCGCCTCTATCTGTAGGTGCTAAATCAAAGTATCCACCTTTATCTTGAGTATTTACCGTTGCATTTCCGTTTTCATCAGTTTCAAATAAGAAAAATTCACATTCTGGTCCCACATTCATTTCATATCCTAATGCTTCTGCATCAGCTATCGCTCTTCTTAATGCATATCTTGGGTCTCCTTCAAATGGAGTTCCATCTGGTCTGTAAATATCACAAATTAGCCTTGCAACTTTTCCTTGTTGAGGTCTCCATGGGAATATTACAAAACTATCAAAATTAGGTTTTAAATACATGTCTGATTCTTCAATTCTAACAAATCCTTCAATAGATGATCCATCAAACATCATTTGACCATCTAAAGCTTTCTCTAATTGCCTTTCAGTTATTGCTACATTTTTTAACGCTCCGAAGATATCTGTAAATTGAAGTCTTATAAATCTAACTCCATTTTCTTTTACTAAATTAAGGATATCTTCCTTAGTATACTTTGCCATTTTAAATCCCCCTTAAAATTATATTTGTTAAAAAAAGGCGCACAACAGATAGGTTTAGCCATCTATTGAACGCCTTTGCTCAATTCATAATTTATTATAGTATTAATTATATAATATGACATTATATAAATCAAGCATCTTTTTAACAAAAAATAGTTTTTTTCTGATTTTTCTTTAAAATTTAAAGAGGTTATTATCATTTTCTTTATTATATAAAGTTCAATGATAATAACCTTCATTATATTTAATATATTTAATGCTTTTACCTACATATGATTTATAAAATATTAGTTATTCATTTAATAAAGCTTCCTTACCTCTCGCTCCAGTTCTTACTTTAATCACATCTGTAATATCTGAAACAAATATTTTACCATCTCCAATATTACCTGTTCTTAAAACTTTTTCTGCAACTTCTATAACTTTTTCAACAGGAACTTCGCATATAACTATCTCAACTTTTATTTTAGGTAACAACTTAAGCTCCATTGGAATTCCTCTATAATATTGTACATCACCTTTTTGAGTACCACATCCAAGAACCTGACTTACTGTCATTCCCATAACTCCTATTTCGTTTAGAGCATTTTTTAATTCTTCGAATTTATTCTTTCTTGTGACTATTTCAACTTTAGTAATCTTATCTGCCATAACCTATTCCCCCTTAAACTTAAAATAACAATTTTCTAGAGGCTAATATCAACGTTTTGGAAATCAGCATAACTGCTTTCAAGTCCATGTTCTTCTATATCAAGACCTCTAATTTCTTCTTCTCTAGAAACTCTTAATCCCACAGTAGCTTTTAATGCTTTAAATAGAATTAATGCACATCCAATTGACCAAACTGCTACTGATAAAACACCTAGACATTGAACTCCAAAGAATCCAAATCCGCCACCATATAATATACCAATTGTCCCTTCGCCATATGCACCAAACACACCAGTTAGTAAAGTACCAGTTACACCACAAATACAGTGAACTCCAACTGCTCCAACAGGATCATCAACTTTAAATTTCTTATCAACAATTTCTATACCAACTGTCATAACAATACCTGCAATCACACCAATTGCTAATGCACCTACTGGAGTAACAATATCACATCCTGCTGTTATTGCAACAAGCCCTCCAAGAACACCATTTAAAGTCATACTTACATCTGGTTTACCATATCTCATCCAAGTAAATATCATTGTTGTTGCTGCTGCTGCACATGCTGCAAGGTTTGTAGTAATGAATACTCTTGAAGTTACTTCTAAAGCACCTTCTCCAGTTATACCTAAACTTGAAGCTGGGTTAAATCCAAACCATCCCATCCAAAGTATAAATACTCCAAGTGCACCTAACGTTAAGCTATGTCCTAAAATTGCATTTGATTTTCCATCCTTAGTATACTTACCAATTCTAGGTCCTAAAATTATTGCACCAATTAATGCACACCATCCACCAATTGAGTGAACTGCTGTTGATCCTGCAAAATCATGGAATCCCAAATTAGCAAGCCATCCGCCACCCCAAATCCAGTGACCAGCAATTGGATAAATCACTGCGCTTATAACTGCACTATATATGCAGTAAGAAATAAATTTTGTTCTTTCTGCCATTGCTCCAGAAACTATTGTTGCTGCTGTTGCACAGAACACTGTTTGGAAAAATAGAAATGCATAATTATTAATACCAGTAGCTGCATTTTCTGCAGTTCCATCTGCAAAAAATGTAGGTAAGCCAATAAAACCACCAAGTTTATTAGCCCCGAACATTATTCCAAAGCCTAAAATCCAATAAATAATTGACCCAAAGACAAAATCTATTAAATTCTTCATTACGATATTAGCAGCATTCTTCGCTCTAGTAAATCCTGTTTCTACCATTGCAAAACCTGCCTGCATCCAAAAGACCAATATTGCTCCAAGTAATACCCACAAGGTATCTATAGCTACATTTATATCCATAATAAAAATCCCCCTTTAGTTAATATTCACTTTATCAATGAATATTTTAAAATAAAATATTATTCCTAAGACTAAATATTATCCAAAAATAATTTCTGCAGAAAATTCCTTGATAATAAAAAAACGAAGTCATTGAAGATAAACTTCTATGACTTCGTTGTCAAAACTTAATTAGTTTCTGTTTTAATTATACAAACTTGCCATTTTATTGTCAACGCTTTTATATGATATTTTTTACATCTTTATATAATTAACTGCACTTCTATAAATGATAAAATTTCATATCTCTAAATGATAAAAATTTATACTTACAAAAAATATGAAATAAATTTATTTAAACTTTTTATAAAATCAATAATTTCCTTGAACATGTCTTAATAAATTGCTACAATTTTATATGTAATTTCATACAAACATATTGGGGGGGCTATTTTTCATGAGTAAAACAATAATAACAAAATTTGGCGGAAGCTCGCTTGCTGATGCTAATCAATTTAAAAAAGTTAAGGATATCATGCTGTCTGATTCTAACAGAAAATATGTTATTCCTTCTGCACCAGGTAAAAGACATTCTAAAGATTCCAAAATAACAGATCTTCTATATTTATGTCATGCACATGTTGAAACAGGTATTTCATTAGATGATGTTTTCAATCATATTAAAGAAAGATATTGTAACATTGTTAAAGATTTAAGCTTAGATTTTGATATTGAAAAACACTTAAATATTGTAAAAAAAGATTTAGAAGATGGTGCTTCAAAAGATTATGCTGCTAGTAGAGGTGAATACCTAAACGGATTAATTTTAGCTGATTATTTAGGATTTAAGTTTGTTGATGCAAAAGATGTAATTGTATTTAATGTCGATGGTTCATTAGATACTTATGCTACTCATGAAGCATTATCAGACAAGCTTTCTAAAGTATCTAATGCTGTCATTCCTGGTTTCTATGGAGCTGATAAAGATGGTAATATAGTTACTTTCTCTAGGGGAGGATCTGACGTTACTGGTGCATTAGTTGCAGAAAGCATAAATGCAGATTTATATGAAAACTGGACAGATGTTTCTGGTTTTCTAATGGCTGATCCTAGAATAATTGACAATCCAAAACCTATAAGTACAATTACATATTCTGAACTTAGAGAACTATCATATATGGGTGCTTCAGTCTTACATGAAGACTCAATATTCCCTGTAAGAAAAGCTGGTATTCCTATAAATATAAAGAATACAAATAGACCACAAGATAAAGGTACTTTTATTGTAAAAGATTGTGACTTATCAAGTAATCCAAATATCGTAACTGGTATTGCAGGTAAGAAAGATTTTACTGTAATCTCAATTTCAAAGGCTTCTATGAATTCAGAACTAGGTTTTTGTAGAAAACTTTTATCAATCCTTGAACAAAACGGTATATCTTTTGAAAATATGCCTTCAGGAATAGATACAGTTTGCTTAGTAATTTCTGATGCTGAATTAAAAAATAAACAAAAAGCTGTTATTGATGGAATAAAAGCTTCTTGTAATCCTGATTCAATAGTAGTACATCCTGGAATGGCTATGATTGCTACAGTTGGACGTGGTATGGCTCAGCAAACAGGTACTGCAGCAAAAATATTTGCTGCTTTATCAGACGCTAACATAAACATAAGAATGATTGACCAAGGTTCTTCTGAAATGAATATTTTAGTAGGTATTGAAAATAGTCATTTTGAAAAAGGTATTCAGGCTATATATAATGCATTCAATTAATTTAATTAGAAAAGGTATATAGATTTGTATGAACCGACCCCAAAAAGTTAGACCAAAAATCTAATGATTTGGAGGTCGGTTTT
>ENA-OWPM01001912-OWPM01001912.1-human-gut-metagenome-genome-assembly--contig:-NODE-1912-length-14492-cov-66.737826_pt1 | contig 14492 bp, 10 predicted proteins | sample MGYA00248267_ERZ651852 | MGnify/ENA primary metagenome ERZ651852 (study PRJEB26924, sample SAMEA4378228) | human gut metagenome | biome: human gut; feature: human-associated habitat; material: faeces...
AAAAATAGGTGACCGCATACAATGGGCAAGAGAACGAAGTGAAGAACACAATGCACAAATTAAGAAGAATAAAGCAAAGTACAGAGGAATGGAGTTGTAGGAATATGAAGAAGCAAATTTATGATGAAAAGAATGGACTGAGCTACACATTGCATGGAGATTATTATCTGCCAGATTTGGAACTCAATGAGGAAGAACCGGTATATGGAAAATATGGAATAATGCGAAAGCAGTTTCTGAAGGAACACAGGAGTGCCAAGTATCAATATCTGGTACTGACTGGGAAACTGACGGAGTATCTGAATCAGGTAGACAAAGAAGTAAGAGAAAAAGTTGAGATGCTGGTGGAGCAGATGGCTGAACGGTGGGGAGTGACGGAAGAATTGAAGATGCGGGATCAGATGGAATGGGTGAGGAGGATGAATAATATCAAAGCAACTGCCGAAGAAATAGCATATAAAAATATAATCTTTATGTAGGAAAGAGGCTGTCTGCAGGTGTTGTGGACAGCCTCATGTATAGGAGGGGCTATTCTTCAGATATATCATAGTCAGTGGTTGTATCAGAAAATTTTGTATCCCAAATGGCTTCTTCAATGGCTTGTAAACATTCATCTGTATGTTTGGAAATATCTTGCCCCCAGAAGTGAAGAACAGTATAGCCTAGGAATAGAAGCTTTTTATCATTTTCATAATCACGATTACGATTTCGCTCGATTTTTTTGATCCAAAAATCTGGATTTTTTCCTTTTTCAAGCCGAAGTTTGAGAATTTCCCAATCCTTTCCGTGAAAAAATTCACTATCGCAAAAAATAGCAATTTTATATTTGGTAAGAACAATATCAGGAGAACCAGGGAGAGCTTTATAATTTTTACGATAGCGATAACCTTTGTGCCATAGAGCTTTTCTGAGTAATAATTCTATGGAAGTATCTTTGCTGTGAATTTTACGCATATTGTTTGAAATAGTAGTGGATGTGCGGGGCAATACTATCACCTACCTTTATTGATGGATTTTATCAGGGAAGTTTCTTTTTTTCAATAAGGATTCTTAAAATATATATTTGGTCCCTTGAAAAATGAATTTTAAGGGTTGAAAAATCAAATGTAATTGATATAATAAAAATAACGTTTATATTTGCTATGGAGGATTAATATGCAAGGCGGAAAAAGAGTTAATGCTGGAAGAAAATCTGTGTCATTGAAAGAAAAAAAGGTTGGTTTTAAAGTTTATTTAACACCAGAATTACAAGAAGAAATAAATTATTATGGAGTAGGAGCTTCATTCTCAGAAAAGTGTGCAAACCTTATTGCAAAAAGAATTCAAGAAGAAAAAGAATCCTTTGATAGTACAATTCGATTTATCGATTTGTTTGCTGGATTAGGTGGCATTAGACTTGGGTTTGAAGAAGGCTTGCGTGAAGTAGGACTTGAAGCAAAATGTGTTTTTTCATCTGAAATTAAAAAATATGCAATTAAAGCGTATCAGGGATACTTTGGAAATGAAAAGGTATATGGGGATATAACACAGATAGAGACAGATACAATACCGGATTTTGATTTTCTTTTAGCAGGATTTCCATGTCAGCCATTTAGTTCAGCAGGAAAAGGCTTAGGATTTGCTGATACAAGGGGGACGATGTTCTTTGAAATTGAAAGAATTTTAAAGGAGAAAATGGATGCAGGTAAGGCTGCAAAAGGATTTTTGTTAGAGAATGTTGAGGGATTGGTAAATCATGATGGCGGTAATACATTAGCAGTAATTATGGATCACCTACAAAAATTGGGATATAATGTAAATTATAAACTTATAGATTCACAATATTTTGGTTTACCGCAAAGCAGAAAAAGAGTGTATATTGTTGGCATGTTAGATGCAAAAATTAATTTGGATAATTTTGAAAAGAAAACCGTTACACTTGGAGAAGTGTTAGAACATGGATTGCCTACAGTAGAGAGCAATTTCACGAAGAAATTATTTAAAAATTATACACCGGAAGAAGTTGTTGGAAAATCTATTAAAGATAAAAGGGGAGGAGAAAATAACATACATTCATGGGAAATTGAATTAAAAGGTTCTACAAGTAAAGAAGAGAGAACATTACTGAATTTGATGTTAAAGGAACGGAGAAAAAAGAAATGGGCAGAGGAAATAGGAATTGACTGGATGGACGGAATGCCTTTAACAGAAAAGCAAATTAAAACTTTTTATGATAATCCAGAATTGCATACGATGTTAAAGAATTTAAAAAAGAAAGGATATTTGACATACGAATATCCGAGAAAATTGGAGGAGGGAAGACGGATACCAGACGAAACAAAGAAAAAAGGATATAATATTGTTGCCGGTAAATTGTCATTTGAATTTTCAAAAATATTAGATCCTAATGAACTCGCACCAACTTTAGTAGCAATGGATGTTTCTAAATTAGGAATAATTGATAATGGAGGCCTTCGAAGATTAACAATACGTGAGGGACAGAGACTTTGCGGATATCCAGAAGAATATGATTTATCTATTGTGAATGAAAAAGAGGCATTTGATTTATTAGGGAATACAGTCTGTGTTCCTGTTATAAAAGCTATATCAAAAAGAATCGGGGAAAAATGTAGAAAGGGGAAAGTACATGAGATTAACAGCGCAAGAAGTATATGATAAATTGGTAAATGAAGATGGAATTTTACAGTTAGAAGGGCAGATAAAATTTTATTTAGGTGATGTGAACATTATTGTAAAGCAAAGAGATGTTGTGGGAAATATCATGCAGGAATGGTTGCAAGGGTGGCTGGATAAGAGAGGAATAGAGTATGCTCCAAGTGAAAATACTCAGATGCCACCAGATTTTTTCTTAAATCCAGATGATAAAACCAAAAATTTGTTGGAAGTAAAAGCCTTTAACCGAAATCGTGGACCAGGATTTGATATTGCTGATTTTAGAATGTATGAAGAAGAAATAATCAATAAACCATATATGTTAAATGTTGATTACTTGATTTTTGGATATGATATGAATGACGATGGAGTTGTTACAATAAAAGATGTATGGCTGAAAAAAGTTTGGGAAATTACAAGAAGAATGGAAGATTGGCCTATTAATTTACAAATCAAAGATAATGTTGTACATAAAATAAGACCAGGAATTTGGTATGCGGAGGATACGGCAAGAACAGACTATACAGTTTTTGAATCACTTGAAGATTTCATTTCAGCCATAGAAGAGGCAGTTTTTCAAAATCCTAAGACACATAATAATGCTGGAACTTGGAAAGCTGCTTTTTTGAGAAGTTATAAACAGGAAACGGGGGTTGATCTTAGTATTCCGAGATGGTCTGAGATAAAGGATAAATATGATTTAAAATCTGTTAGGAAGTTAGAAAAAGCAAAAAGTGATTTGGCAAAGGCAACAGATCAGTATGAGAAAATTAAAGAGAGAATACAACTGTATCATCAAAAATTGCATGCGGAGCAAGAAAAAAATAATGCGGGTAAAGTTAGTAAAATACAGGATGATATAGAAAAGCAAAAAAAGAATGCGGAAAAGGCTAAAGAAAAAATAAATAAAGCGCAAGCTAAAATTGATGAATTGGAAGGGTAAGATAGAAAGAATGGACAGTCTAAGATGGATTGTCCATTTTTTAGAATTGACAAGAAAATGTGTCCAGATTATAATGAAGAAAAAATAGCACTCAACAAGATGAAGTGCTAACAATTCGTGCGAAAAATATAGAAATGGAGGGGTTGCATGAATACATTAAAGCTGGAAATGGAAAATTGTTACGGAATTCAAAAAATTCAACAGGATATTGATTTTTCTAAAAATAATGTGGCAGTTATTTATGCTCCAAACGGAACGATGAAGTCTTCATTTGCTAAAACATTTGAAGCAATTAGAGATGGAAAAACCGTAGAAGAAAAAGTTTATGGTTGCAAAAGTAAATATTCAATTACAGATGAGACTTCAACAGAAATTAGCCCAGAGTCAATAATGGTTATTAACCCATTTGATGAAAATGCATATGAAAATCAAGGAACATTGATGGCAAACGAAACATTAAGAAGGCAATATATACAAATTTATAAAAGTATTGACCAAAGCAGAGAAGCAATGTTCGGAAAAATAAAAGCCTCATTAAAATATTCGAGTAGAAGTAGTTTTGATGCAGAAAGTAGTATGTTAAATGATTGGGGATATACGAAGAAAGATTTATTTTTGTGCCTAAAAGAGATAGAAAATAAATTAAATAATTCGGAATTACAATGTTCTCTAAAGGAAGAGGAATTGGATTATAATACGTTATTCAATTCCAAAGTATATTCTATGGTTACTTCCGGAAAAACTTCTGAACTGATTGAAGAGTACGAGAAGAAGTATAGTGAACTGTTAGAAAAATCTTTATATATGCAAAAAGGTGTAATAGATCATAATAATTATGCTAATATAAGTGACTCTTTGGGGAATAATGGATTTTTTGGGGCAAAAAATGAAATTCGACTTGTTGCAAAAGATGGAAGTACATCAGTAACGCTGAGAACGCAGGATGAATTGAATGAGTTAATAAAAAAAGAAAAAGAACAGGTGTTAAATACTAAGGAATTAAAAGACTTATTTGAAAAAATTAATAAGGCTATTAGTAAAAATAAAGACACACAAGCATTTAATGCATATTTACAACAGCATCCGGATGTAGTTGCAGAATATCGAGACATTGATAAATTCAAAAAGAAAGTATGGGTAAAAGTTTTTGACATATATCAAGCAGAATTACATGATTTGCTGGAGTATTATGATAAGGCGCAAAATGATTTAAAACAATTAAGAGATAAAGCGAAAAGTGAAACAACTGATTGGAATAGGGCGTTGGATTTATTTAAAAAAAGATTTTTTGTTCCATTCTCAATAGAACCAGCGAATCAAGAGGATGTTATATTAAATTTAGATTTGCCAAGTTTCAAATATATCTTTGAGGATAATAGGGGGTCTAAAGAAGTTTCGAAGGAAGATTTGTTAGATGTTTTGAGCACAGGGGAAAAGAGAGCATATTACATCTTGAACCTAATATTTCAAATTTTGGTTGCTCAAAAAGACGGACGAGAAAAACTTGTTATTTTAGATGATATATCAGAGTCTTTTGATTATAAAAATAAGTATGCAATAATAGAATATATCAGTGATATCGCTGAGTATACTAGTTCGCAGGGAGAAAAAGTATTCAAAGTAATCTTACTTACTCATAATTTTGATTTTTACCGAACAGTTGCTTCACGTATTACTAAACGGGGAAATTCATATATTGCATATACTGATGGAGGAAAGATAAATTTTGAAAAAGGACAGTATACTAGAAATTTATTTGGATATTATAAAGATGAGATTGCAAAGGGAAATAAAGATAATATAGTTGTTGCATCGATACCATTTGTTAGAAATTTAATAGAGTATACGGAGGGAGATTCGAATCCAGAATATCTTAAACTGACAAGTCTGTTACATTATAAACCGGATACAACAACTATTGAACTAGGCGAGATTGAAAAAATATATAATCAATATTGGTGTAAAAGTTCAAATGTAAATTTCGCTAAAAATAGAGAAACGGATCATATATATGATATTATTATCAAAGAAGCAGATGCAATTGTGCCTGTTGAAAAACTGGAGATAGAAAGCAAGCTTATATTATCTATGGCAATCAGACTCAAATCTGATGAATATATGATTCAAAAAATATCTAGTAAAGTAACAAATGGAACAGCTATTATAAACGATATATACCAAAAAAGGAATCAGAGTGCTTGGCTGTATAAAGAATATAAAAAAAATATAAATGATAATGCGATGGAAATTCTGGAGCAAGTTGCTATGTTGACACCAGAGAATATCCATTTAAATTCATTTATGTTTGAACCTATTTTAGATATGTCTTTACTGCACTTATATGATTTATATCAGGAAGTAAAAAATTTGTTGATAAAAAATGCAGTGATAACACCATGATAACAAAATCCCTAAAAACCATGTGGACACAGCGGAAAATCCGGACTTTTCCACACAAATCACACGAAAAATCACCATTTGCACACCGCAATACACCAGTCTGATATCGTGAAGGTGGTAGAACAGTAGGTTCTGGACGTGTTGCTACAATCATCGAGTAATCTTTGATTTAGTATCATAGAGACTTAAATACAAGCCGCAATTTCTTATTTTATGAGGGGTTGCGGTTTTATTTTGTTTAGAGAAGATTAACGAACATAGAAAAAGCCCTTTTCAAGTTCTTCACTTAAAATGGGCTTGTGATATGCGCTTGATACACGTGTTTCTATACAAAAAGAATTTACATGGAATGTGGAATAGATGAGATGAAGTATCCGGATAAAAAATTCGTAGGATCATATATGTTCAATTCTTATAGAAAACATGAGATTTTATTGCTTCCAATAGAAATTTTACATAAACTTCCCATAGCGAAATCATGGGAAGAAATTGATTCGGTTGTGACAGAAAATAATATTATTCGTTCAGTAATGAATTAGCAGGTTGCAGAAGAGTGGTCAAAATATTCAGCTTCATTGAAAAAACAGTATTTGCGTGAAAAAGTATTTACGGATAGTAACACATGTCAGTATGTAGTAGATGAATATAAGAAAGAAGAATTAGACTTATATATAACCCAGAAGATAGAATTGAGTACCTGTTAGAAAAGATTTGGCAGAGAATTGCAAAATTGGATATGTCATGGAAGACAAAATAGCAGATTGAGGCTATTGATAGTAAGGTGGCAGCATTAGAAATAATGGAATATTTTAAACAGCGGGTTGAGAACAATAAAGGCTGGGAAGTAATTCAAGATGCAAGTAGTCGTAATAGAGAAAAAATTCTTCAGAGAATTATTCATTTATCTGGTTTATGTTACATAGAAAAGAATAATCTTGATATGAGTTGTAAACCTGATGAGGGAAGAGACCTGCGGACTTTAAAGTAAGCAGAGGACAAGATAAAACTTTAATTGAAGTGAAGCTGTCTTCTAATTCTCAGTATTTGCATGGTTACGAAGTACAAGTTGAAGAGTATGGAAAAGCTGAAAATACAGATAAATTAGTTTATGTTCTGGTAGATGTAGGAAACCCGTTAAAGGTAAAAAAATTGAAAGAACTGCATGAGCAAAATATAAGACAAGGCAAGAAAGTTTTGGAGTTGATAATAATAGATTCAACGTCGAAAGAGTCTGCAAGTCGTGCTTGAATTGTGGGCGGGACATTATGCTAAATTTAGTGGTATTTGAAACAGAAGAAGAACTCTGTGAGTTGACAGGACTGACAGAAGAAGAACTGTGGCAAAAAGGTTTTAATCTTGATGATTGGGAGATTGGTTTTCAATCCGAAGTTAAATTGCATAAGACACCAACAAAAAAAGATATAGAGAATGGATATCGTAAGAATGAATTAATTGCGCTATTTGATTTGCCGGCACATTGGTTGATGAATCAAATGAACAGTTACTGTGTTGGTGCAAATTATGTTTTTCTGGATGGAAAACATTACTATACAGTTCATCACGCATAAAGTGTTTTGGTATAGATGCCGGTGGTAAAAATGGCGACGTGTCGCCATTTTTGAGAAAGGAGAATGAAATGTCTGAGGAATTAATGAATGTCGCAGATGTTGAGAGTGTTTTTAGTGATATATCTACAATGATTTATACTGCTAAAAATGAAGTTATGATGCGAGTAAACACGTCAGTTATTTCGTTGTATTGGAATATAGGAAAGAAGTTATCTGATGAAGTTTTGCAAGGAAAAAAGGCTGAATATGGAAAAAATATAATTGGTGATTTGAGTGAGAGACTAACGGCTGAATACGGAAAAGGTTTTGAAAAATCATCAGTCTTTAAAATGGTAAAATTTTACCAGGAATTTCCGAAATATGAAAAAGTGGCGACACTGTCGCAACAATTGACATGGTCTCATTTTGTAGAACTGTTACCGATTGAAGATGAATTAAAAAGAGATTTTTATGCTACTATGTGTAAAAATGAAAATTGGTCAGTAAGAACTTTGCGTGAACGAAAAAAAACAATGTTATATGAACGGACTGCTGTATCTAAGTTACCGGAGGAGACGATAGCAAACGAGATTGCAGAGTTAAGAGATGACAAGAAAATGTCGTTAGATATGTTTTACAGAGATCCATATGTGTTAGATTTTCTTGGCTTAAAAGACACGTACAGTGAAAAAGATTTAGAAAATGCTATTTTGTCTGAATTGGAAAAATTCATTTTGGAAATGGGTTCAGATTTTGCGTTTCTGGCACGTCAGAAACACATCGTTTTAGATGGAAAAGACTACTATATGGATTTATTGTTCTATCACCGAACATTGCGGAGATTGGTATTGATAGAATTAAAACTTGGCGAGTTTGAACCTCAAGATAAGGGGCAGACAGAGTTATATCTTCGTTGGCTTGAAAAATATGAGAAAGCCGAAGGAGAAGAAAGCCCGGTAGCATTAATTTTATGTGCAGAAAAATCACAAGAAACGATTGAATTAATGGAATTAGATCATGGAAGTATACATGTGGGGCAGTATTTAACGAAAATGCCACCTAAAGAGTTATTGGAGAAAAAGTTGTCGTTGGCAATTGCTAATGCAAAGGAACAGTTAGAGCAGCGGAAAGAATAGGATATGCTATAGATGGTACTTTAATTTCAGAAAGTACCATCTATTAATATATTCAAATCGGTTTGCACAATATGAAGAAAGGCAGGCAAGGGTAATGGATTATAAAGCATTAAATGAGAACCAAAGAAAAAGAATGTTACAGATAAGTAAAAATGATTTTTCGATGGAATGGGAAAATCCTGATTTCCTTGATGCACTTATTGGAAAACTTCCTCTCATACATCACGACCGAAATGAGGAAAATATTAAAACGGAACTTGCCGAATTAAACAAGTATTATTCTCAATTTGATTTTTTCGCAACTGATAGAGCTAAATTTATTCAACAAATAAAAGTGTTAATTAATGTTATACATAATAAAAATGCGAATTGGTACGGTCTTGATTTATATAGAGTAGAAGAATGCATTCGGCAGCAGGAGTTTTGTTTGATTTCAGGAGAAGGCGGAATAGGAAAAAGTTATTTTATTAAATGTCTTGAAGAAGAATTTGAACGTAATGGTATTCCACATTTGTGTATCTATGGAAAATTTGAAAAGAATTTGCAGAATGTTGATGTCAACGAAGTTGCCGAAGTAGGTGAGAAAGGTTTTGTATTTATTGTAGATGCAATAAATGAAATGTCCGAAAAGGGGCAAATAGAGCTATTGAATGTACTTCGGAATTTAGTTCATCTTTCTAAAATAAGAATTATATTGACATACAGAACAAATGCTATGGATAATCAGATCCTTGAGGGATATAAGGAAATGGCAAAGGCTGAGTGTGCTTTCCCTGGGGTTTCTTTTGAATCTGCATTGAATGAACTCTTAAAGATGTCAGTTCCAGATGTTTACAAATATGAAGATATTCTATTTTCGAATAATGCATTATTATTGAATATGCTTTGCAGAGCACTTAGTGATGAAAAACTAATAGAGGAAAAGGTAAATAGCGTAGCTTCAATTACCTTTATTTTAGAATATTATATAAAAAATTCCATAAAGAAAACCTTTAAGGGGGAGATTTCATCAACAGATCCTATTGAAATTTGGAAAGATATTAAAAGAGTAGCTAAATGGATGTATGAACAAGATGTTAAAGAAATTGATAAAGAAAATTTGCTTATAGTTATTAAATCGGGCGATGTCTTTATACGTATTTTAAGACAAGCAGGGATTATAGGTGAGTACGATTATGACGATAGACATTATTATTTCTTTGCCATTGATTCGTTAACTGATTTTTTGATTGCACGTTCGTTATTTGAAGATATTACGGGAAAAGCATTTGATGAGCAGGTGAGAATTATATCACAAAAGACCGGCAAGCTCTATAATATGGAGGAAGCTGTGATTTTGGCTATATTTGATAATCTGGCACCGGATTATGAGTATATTGCAAAATTGTTAAAAGAAACGAAATTAATGGGTTCATTGCAATATGAAACGCTTGTTAAAATCAACTTTAGCAAAGAAAATATTGTTAAATTTATTAAAGCATTTGAACCCATCGAGAAAAATAGCTTGATTACTATATTTGGAGGTTATACAGATAAGCCATTCAATTGTGTGAATTATTTAAACTCATACTATACAGTAGAAAAAAATCAGTTAAGAGAGTTATCTTTAACCTTATCCGGGACACACTTTCTGGGACGAGTGAAGGGAAGACTTAAAAACATTATATATTTTCTTACACTTAATAATGGCAAGGATAGAAGAGTGGAGGAAGCATTTTATTATGCATTGTGGTGTTGCGCAGCACCAAACAAAGATGTACGTTGTCTTGCAATGAAATTATTATATGAAGTAGTAAGACAGAATACGGAATATAAAAGTGTTCTGATTGACATGTATGAAAGTATTGTAGACCCATATATAAAGGAGTCAATAATTTATGTTTTAGTAAATTATCTACAAGATGACGAAGAAATTTTGAGCTTCTTTAAGAATTTAATAATAGGTGAAACATATTTATTAGCAAGAAGTATTAAAAGAATAGCGGTTTATTTACATGATGATTACGGTTATATAAAGTGGGATAGAGAAAATTTGTATGATTTGAATAATGTTGTGCCTATATCAGATTCGTTAAATGATATTTTCTTTAGCGTAGATCTTATGAATAAAGATTTTTTACCATTCCGGTATTGGTCGAAGGAACATATTGATATGCATACACGCTTTTTGCAGGTAGACAAGCAGGATATTTTTAAGATAAATCATTTTTTAGAGGAAAAGTTCCTGTGTGTAAAAACAGGAGAGTGTAATGGCTTGATGTCTTTTGAGAATCATATTAAATCTGAGTATAATATTGATTTGCGAAAACAAGTGCTGGATAATAATGCGTTTTTTGCTTCCTTCGAATCGGTTATTAAAGAAATATTCTCTCTATTTCAAGAACCATATGATGAAATTGAACGAATTGGAGGAGAAGAGGAGTTTCAAAACTCAATATTTATGAAGTGTGTTGATGTTGCTACCGGTATTTACTATGGGAGTCTTATGTGTAACTACTTTACAAATGAGTTTGCAACATATAATAATTATCAAAACAGTATTGGGTATGAAGTATATGATCCTATTGAATATGGCGAGGATGTGTATATAGCAACTCCGGTGCCGACATATCAAGATTATATTGAAAAGTTGGGGGATATGGTTATTAATCGAATCGATTTACCGGAAAAGAAAGACTTGGAGTGGGTAAGGGATGTGTCAAATACTCGTAGAAATTTAGTATCACTTTTTGAAGCGGTTGAGATTAAAAGTGTTGAGTGGGTTTTGCTCGCGGGAAGAGTTTCTTTGCATGAAGACTCTAAAAAGGAGACAAGGTGGAAAGATACATATGATATATGGTGCTGTACATCGGAAAAAGAAACTATACATGAAAATGGTGGGGCAAGGTATCTTACGATAGAATTGGAAGATTATGCTGGAAATTTAGGTGATTATAAGAAGTGTGATTCAAAACCGTGGTTATGTAAAGATGTAAAAAATATAAATTATCATTCAGAAATATTTGACAATACTTCCTTAGTGCTTCCGCCAGCAGAACTGATATGTTATTTTCAACTGACTCCAGTTTATGCTAATATGTCGTGGATTAATTCGGCTGGTGAAGTTGTAATATTCTGTAATAACAATAAAAATTCGTACTACACAGATCCTATTGGTGGCACGGTCTTTATAAGAAAAGATTATTTAGATGAGTATAGGAAAGGACATATTTTAAAGTATTTTGCATTTACAGAAAGGTTCATTCCAGAAACTGGTTATGCAGATGAAACATCGCTACATTTTGAAATTAAAAATGGTGTTATTATCAAGGAAATATTAAATAATAGTGGAGGATTTCATCGGGCGGCGGAGATTAATCCATTGTGTGCGAATTGTCCACACGGTTTCAATCAGAAGTTGTCAAATAACAATAGTGACCTAAATGAAATGATAGAAATAATTTTGAGGGAGGATTACACTTCATGGGAAGAAGATGAAATTAACTGAAAGACAAGGAGGGTAAGTGAAATATATTAAGGAGATACAGTGTGTTTCATGTCCCTCTATCCCTCCTTTCTCGTTCGCCCACCTAGCTACTAATCAACGAAGGTCGAATGAATTTTACAAAGAATCAATTTACATTCCGGTTCGCTCATGCTACAATATCTTCATGGTGGACGAAAATGGTGTCGTTCGGGCGCGGAAAAAAGAGCGTGATACACAGGGAAACTTCCCGAATCCGTGATACGAATCTGCAACATTTCCCCCGGGAAAAGATAAAATAATAGGTAAAATATCCATAAAATGAGTCACAAAACGGCAAAAACCGTAACAAATAAGTTCCTGAGCACAACCAAATCAGACCGTGAGGGTAGACGTACAGTAGGATCTGGACGTGTTGCTACAATCATTGAGTAATTTATAATTCATGACAATAGAATGCTCACGAAGTGTGCATTCTATTGTTTAACAGGTTTTGGATTATATTCCGCAATCCTTGAGAAATCAGGGGTTGCGGTTTTTTTATTTAAGAATGTAAAAAAGTGGCTGATGGTAAAAGTGTTGAAGTTTATAGATGTGTAGAATGATGAAAAATAGAAAATATGGAAACAATGCAGACATCGTCACAAAACTATCAGATGACAAATCACACCAATATCTGGTAATATAAAGAAATAGCAATAAAATAGTATCATACAAAGGAGAAGAGAGTATGAAAAAATTATCAGTTTTAGCAATCGCTTTGGCAGCGACTTGTATGTTTAGCGGATGTGGAAAAGAGACAAAGCAGAATGTACAGCCAGCCGAAGAAACTTACAAGAACACAGAGAGCGAAACCAGCGAAGAATGTGCGGCTGCACAGGAGGAGTTTTCCGAGGAAGTGGTAGACACAGAGGAAAGTATTGATGATGAATGGACGGACGAAGCATCGGAGCTCGACGAGGAAGTCGCTTCTGTTCTGGCAAATGTGGATACAGATTACAACAGTGTTTATTGGGGTACGTCTTATTCTATTTTTGAGGATCTGCCGGGAGTAGTAGTGAGCATTACACCGTGTATACAGAATGACCAATATGGACTTCTTGTGGCAATTACGAACTTGTATAGTGATGACATATGGTTTAATGGAAGTGCGGTTGCATTGGACGAAGACGGAAATCAAATTGGTGAAACCTATATATATGAACCTAATCTTGGTTCTGGTAACACAGCAGTTGAGGTTATAGACTGTGGGCAGACCATGCCAGATGGACGTGTGCAATGGACAGAAGGACAGACAATGGAGGCATCCGGAACTTACGTTCCGTGGGAGACTGATTATTCAGTGTCTGGAAATCCGGAAGACGGATATTTGTCCGTTGATTATTCTTTTTACGCTTCGGATGGAACACCATGTACGGGTTCGACTTTGACAGTTTGTCTTTTGGATGAAGATGGTCTGGTCATTGGTGTCGGCACAGAGTTTATTGAAAAAATTGGAGAAAATGAAAAATACGATGGAACGGTAAAGGTATATGGTGACAAAGATATCTTGTCTTTGACAAAAGGTGTTGCGATGTTTGCCAATCCATATACTATGGAATAAAATAATTTTTACAACGCATCAAAAGAAAAGCAAACCAAACAGATAGGTTTGCTTTTTCTATATCAATTTTCAGAAATTTGCCCGATATAATAGATAACAAGTAAAAGCAAACGGATTTGCAATAACCGTATCGTGATATGGGAGGGAATGACATGGCAGTCAACACAGATTCAATCGTATCTAATCTTTACAGCACTTACAGTTCACAGTCCAAGACTGGAAAAACAAATAAGGAAAATGCGACAGGCAAATGCAGCGTCCGGCTTATCACAGTTAAAATCCCAGATTGAATCATCCGGTCAGAGTCAGAACGTTGTAGGCTACGGAATGAGGGTTAATGATGGAGGAACAGCATCATTTTTTGCAGTTCTGAAGAAATCTCCTGCGGATCAGAAAGTGCGTATCGAGAAGAAAGAAGCAAAGAAGGCAGAGGAAAAGAATGTTGAGAAGAAGGAAAAGCAGGACAAGTTAAAGGAAGCACAGCAAACGTCAGATGATGATGATACCATTACGATTTCGGCAGGTTCGATTGAGGAACTGATCAAGAAAATCAATGATTATACGTTTTCCATGAAGAGCGACAATGTTCAGACAGAAGCAGAATTGCAGGTCGGACAGCATATTGATTTCCGTGGATAAAAAAGTTTATATAGTGTACAGAAAGGCTTTCGGAAATACAGAAAGTCTTTTTTATGTTTATGGCTTTAGCCAGTTGAGGGCATTGAAGTTTTTCGTGTTCCGAAAAATG
>ENA-OWPM01001921-OWPM01001921.1-human-gut-metagenome-genome-assembly--contig:-NODE-1921-length-14442-cov-8.103566_pt1 | contig 14442 bp, 9 predicted proteins | sample MGYA00248267_ERZ651852 | MGnify/ENA primary metagenome ERZ651852 (study PRJEB26924, sample SAMEA4378228) | human gut metagenome | biome: human gut; feature: human-associated habitat; material: faeces...
ATCCTATAGAATCTGAGATTATAATAGCAACAAGAATTATTCGTTACTTAGAAAATAGGAGAGTTCTTTTTAATCCGAGTGAAATGGAATCTCCAACATATTGTGTTAAATCTGCCATTCAAATACGAGAATATCTTACATCAGAAATGCAAAATATGAATGCAAACTCAAAATTATTTGAGTTTGTTAAAGCAATGAGGATAGCAGCCCGAAAGTTTACTGACAGAATGGAATTTAAAAAAGATAAAGATTTTCTATATAAGGCCCAGCACTGGGATCATTGGGCAAGTTGGACTTTTGCTTCTGCTTTAGGTGAAATGAGAGGAACGTTTGGCAATATGATTGCTCAGATAGCTGCCGCATATGGATTGGATGTTGAAGATGAATTAGCATCAATTATTCCTGATTCAGAACATGATGATGAAGTCGAAAAAGCTTGATATATTTATAGTCTATTTTATGATACCACCGAATTCGCATTAATTACAGAACTCTGTTTAGATTGTGATTAATCAACCTTTATTATCACAATAAATAATAAACGGAGAAAAATAAGGGCATAAAAAAACCGCATTTACGGTAATGCGGGCAACCAAGTCTTTCGTTCTTCGAGCGATGACACTGCAAATATAGATATTCCTTTTGTTCTAAACAAGGGTTTGAGTATGTATAAGGAATAATATATGTTTTTGGGGCTTATAGTATTAAACCCCACTCCGCTGTTTCATGGGAAACCGGTGGAGTGGGGTTGTTTTTATGGCTTCGGTTACAGGAGCTATAACTTCAGCTTGGGTTTGGGCTTTTCGGGGCGGTCAGGATCGGGATCGTCCTTGTTGCCGGACTTGGGAACGCCTCCGATGACGAGCTTGCCGCCAAGTGCTCCCATTGCCTCTTTGATGCTGATGCTTTTGGGCATTCCGCTTAGTTTGGGCGGAGTGCGCTGCCTGTCGGCGAGGAAGTCGGGCATCCGGTGGACATAAGGCTCGGCAGGGGGCGTGTCCTGTGTGGGGACACTGCCCGGTGAGGAACTGCCGGGCGGAGCATCGGCGACGGGTATGCCGGCGGCGGGGGCGTTATCCTGTCCGTCGGGCGTTACCGGTTGGGAAGGCACGACTTCAATCACTCCGTCGGTGCTTTTTTCCTGCGCATCCACTGATTTGAGGGAGAGCAGGATCTTGCGGTCAAGGGCGGCAAGGTCGGCCTTGAGCTGCTTCAGCTCGTCCTCCTTTTTCCAGACTTCCCCGACGACCTGTTCCAGGACGGGGAGTTCCTTCTCAATGGCTTCGTTGTCCCTCGTGTATTTCTCTATCAGGCGGGGGATGCTGTCGAAGGCGTTGATGAAGTTCTGGCAGGCGGTTTTCGGATCGACCGCCAAGCGGCCGTTGTTATAGTTGTAGAGGAAGTTGCCTTCACCACGCACGAAGAAACGGTTCTCGCAGAAGTCCAGACCGTCCTTGACGGTGGTGTCGGTCTTGACAACGATGTCGAAGCCATAGAGCGAGCCGATGACCTTCGGCTGGCCGTGCGTGCGTTCCCTGTCCTCTATCTCGTGGAGCTTGGCGGCAATCACTTTCGGATCATCGCCTGCCACGCCGTCAATCTTCAAGGGGTTGAGCCTGTTGCCCTCCTTGTCGTACTGCATACGGCTCTCGATGGCGGCCTTGTCCTTCCTGACACGGGCGATGATGTCATCGTTGCTTGCCCGGTTCGCCAGGAAAGTTTCCAGTTTGATGCGTGATTCCCCCTTGCCACGCTGGAAGGCCTTGCGCTCCCCTTCCATGCCGGCAATCCGCTTCTCCAACCGTGCCTTGTCGAGCAGGTCGGTATTTCCGGAAAGCACTGCCACGTACTCGGAGAAAGGTATGCCTCCCTTCTCGTCCATGCCTCCCTCGTCGATGGTACGGCAACCCATGTTGTTCTGCTTGAGCTGGGTGATGAAAAGCTGCTTGTTGTAAAGCAGGTTGAACTTGTAGCTGTCAAGCGACTTCTCCACTGCGTAGATTATCACGTCCACCTTGTTGTCCGCATAGAGCTTGGCCACCTCGTTGCCCTTTCGGATGCCCCGGCCGTCCCGCTGCTGCAAGTCCGAAGGCCGCCACGGTGCGTCGAGATGATGGATGGCTACACACCGCTTCTGGGCGTTGACTCCCGTGCCCAGCATTTCAGTAGAGCCGAAGAGAACACGTATCTTTCCCTCGTTCATCGCCTCGATCATCGCCTTGCGTTTCTTCTCGGTCTTGGCTTCCTGAATGAAACGTATCTGGTCTTCGGGGATGCCGTGATCCTCCACCAGCTTGCGCTTGATCTCGCTGTACGGATTCCACTGGTCGGGCTTGTAGGTTCCCAAGTCCGAGAAAACGAACTGAGTGCCTTTATGCCCGGCGTATTTATTGTAATACTTCGCAATCATATCGGCGCAATGGGTGGCCTTGTTGTCCTTGTCGTCGCCGTAGGAGAGCGGATCGATGAGCCGCATGTCGAGCGACATCTTCCGAGCGTAGTCGGTGGCGATGAGCATCTTCGCCTTCTCTTCCCTCTCGTTCAGTGGCGGGCGGCCCAGTACGGTAGCATTGCCGGTCTTGGCGAACTCGATGAGCTTCTGTATGAACTCCCTCTGGTCGGGCGTCGGGGGTATGTTGTGCAGTATCTCGTTCTTCTCCGGACGGTCGATGCCGATGTCGGCTGCGGTACGGAAGTCGGTGATCTCGGAATAGAACGAAGCGAGTTCCGGAACCTTGATGAAGTAGCGGAAACGCTCTTTCTGCACCACCTCGTTGGTGACGGAGAACTCGTAATCGACGGACTTCCGGGCAAACACCGCCGCCCATGCGTCAAAGGAGTTGATCCCCTGACGCTCCAATTCCCGGGGGCGCAGGTACTTGAAGAGCAGGTACAGCTCGGTCAGCGAGTTGGAAATGGTGGTTCCCGACAGGAAGGTGGCTCCCAGGTCCTTGCCGGTGCGCTGCTGGATGGTGCGCAGGGCGAAGAGCATGTTGAGCGCACGCTGGCTGCCCTCGCTGTTGCCCAGACCTGCCACACGGTCGTGCCGGGTGGTGAACATCAGGTTCTTGAACCGGTGCGACTCATCGACAAAGAGGTGGTCGATGCCCATGCGCTTGAAGTCCGCCACGTCGTCCTTGCGGGTTTCGATCTCGTGGAGCAGCTCTTTCAGCCTGACCTCAAGGTTCATCTTGCGTTTCTCCATGCCCTTGATCTGTGCGTTGCTCACTTCCGCACCCTGCTGGTAGAGGACTTCGAGGTTCTCTTCCACACTGTCCAGTTCCTGTTGCAGGATGTCACGCTGGATTTCGGGGGACTGCGGTATCATGCCGAACTGCTCGTGCGAGAGGATGATGGCGTCCCAGTCGTTGTTCTTCATCCGGTGGAAAATCTCGACACGGCGCTCCGGCGTGAAGTCCTCCTTGCCGGGATAGAGGACTTTGGCGTTCGGGTAGGCGGTGGCGAAGGTCTGTGCGATCTCGTGGATGTTCGCCTTCAGGCCGGTGATAAGGGGCTTGTTCGCCAGTCCCAGACGCTTCATCTCGTAGGCGGCACAGCACATGATGAGCGTCTTGCCGCCACCCACCTCGTGATCGGCGATCCCCCCTCCGTTCTGCTTGAGCATCCAGATGCAGTCCTTCTGGCTGGGATACAGGTCGGGAATGCCCAGCCCCTTGAGGTCAAGACCGGGAAAGCTCTGGTGCGAGCCGTCGTACTTGGGACGGACGAAGCAGTTGAACTTGCGGTTGTACATGTCCGCCATTTTCCGCTTGAACTCCGGCGACTGTTCCATGAGCCAGTCGGAGAAGCCGTTACGGATCTCGTCAATCTTGCTGTTGGCAAGCAGGGTAACCTCCGGATCACGTATCTTCATTTCCTTGCCCGTCTTGTCCAATACGGTCTTGGTGATGTTGGGCGTGGTGTTGTGGATGGCATGGCGCATAAGGGCGATGCCATTGAAGATGCGGCTTTCCGAACGCACCGAATATTGGTTCATGATGCGTGGGGAGGTCATGTCGGCCCTGATGCTGTACTCGTCGTTGCTGGCGGTATAACGGACGGACACGTCCGTGTCGAACAGCCATGAGGCGTAGCGGCTGTACACTCCCGCCGGTATCCAACGCTCGCCGAAATTGAAATCCAGATCCTCGAAAGGTATGGGCGTGGGCAGCGACTGCCGCAGGGCTTCGAGGGAAATACGTGCCTCGCCGTTGTCGGGATGCGACTGCAAATATTCCTCGATGTGTTCGGCCTTGGCCATGACGTTGCCGGAAATGAAACGGTCGGCAATCTCGTAGTTCTTCGAGAGGGGATTGTAAAATATCCGTCCACGCAGTTCCTCCAACAAGTCAGATTGCGATTTGTCGGTCAGGGACTCCATGTACGCCATGTCCACGTTACCGTACTTGTTGAGCGAGGCGGTGAGTGCCTCGTGCACGTCATCGGTATGGGTGATCTCGTTGATGTTGTACGAAACGGGATGGTCGAAGATGTCGGCCTTGACCGCCCGGCCGTCGATGTAACGTTCCAGCGACAATATCTCACGGTTGCCCGCATCCATGCGGAACAGGTCGATGTTCTTCCTGTCGTTCAGATTGCCGAACTGACGGATGAAGTCATCGTAAAGAGTGTTGAGCATGGTGCGCAACGCCGGATTTGCGGCATGGGCGGCCGCCTCGTTCTCGTACAGGTGATGGTAGGTGTCACGTATCTCGATGTAGAGCGACGCACGGCGTCGCTGGCGTTCGGGCAGATCCAACGGGTTGAATACCGGTGCAGCCCCGCCAATGGCGGAGAGGTAGCCTATCTGCCCGTCATCGTCCACAAGGGAGCCGTTGCGGTGGTGTCCCTGCAGGCCGGCCGGATAAGGACGGGGCTTCATGCGTTCCTGCCGTGCGGCCTCTTCCTCCTGCCGGCGGCGTTCCTGTTCCTGCCGTTCCTGCTCCTGCCGCTCTTTCTCTTGGGGAGTCGGTTCGGCCGGGGCGGGATGTTGCTCCAACGGTGGCATATCGAAAAGGGACAACTGCCCGGAGTCCTTCTTCGTGCTCCTTGTTTTCCTTTTCCTGACCTGTGAACGCTCCTCTTGTGTGAAGCCGAAAAGGTCGTACAGGGACATGACCGGCTCCGGCGTGGTCTTTGCGGCGGTTGGCCGGGCATCCGTTGAGGGCTGCTCCGGCGTGGGAGTCCGACGCTCCACCTGTACCGCCTGTCGATCCGTAGAAGTGGAATGTCCGTTCATGTTACCGGACCGGTTGATTTCCCGCACCTGTGCGATGCGTTGCTGCATGGTTTCCGCCGGACGGCTCACCAGATTGCGGAACTCCTGCACGGGTGAATGGCGGAGATACAAGTCCAGATCGAGCTGTTCCGAGAGGTTGCGGTCAAGGAAATACTTCATGTCGGCGGCGATGGCTTCCATACCCCCGTCATGCAGGTAGATGCGTGCCGGCTTGCCGTAGGGATCGGTACCGACATGGCCACGTGTATGCACGATGGCGGCGGTATGCTCGAAATACTCGTTCTGCGTCGTCCCGTCGGCCTGCGTGCCGATTTCCACGAAAGACCGTTCGAGTGACGTATATTCCCTTTGGGAAAGCGTGTCCTTCTGCAAGATGACCAGGTCGCTGCCCACCTCCGTACCGGCATAGTCGGTAAAGAGGTTGTTGGGCAGGCGGACAGCCGATAACAGCCGGGATCGGTTCATCAGGTATTGCCTTACGGGATAGGCCATAGCGGAGTTCATCACCCCCTGTGAGGTGATGAAGGCGAGGACGCCTCCCTCACGGACGGCATCCAGCCCTTTGGCGAAGAAATAGTTGTGCAGGCTGTTCAGCGCAAAACGCCTCGCCGTGCCGTTGTCGAAGGAGGGATCGAAAACACGTATGTCACCGAAGGGGATGTTGCTGCTCACCACGTCGAAATAGCCGTTGCGGTGCGGGGGCAACTCCTCGAAGCCCTTGATATTGACCTGCGCTTCGGGGTGGAGCCGGGCAAGGATGCGGCCGGTAAGCAAATCCTTTTCATAGGCAACAATTTCGGGAATGTTGCCGGATGCGGAGTGGCATTGCGGTCGGAAGGCCGAGACAAAATTGCCGGTTCCCGATGAAGGATCGAGAAAACGGCCGGGCGACACTCCGTGTTCGCCCAAAGAAGAGGCAATGGCATTGACAATTGCCGGCGGCGTGTAGAAAGCGGTAAAGGTGGATGCCTTCACGCTTTCCACCAGCCTCCTGTACTCATGCTCGTCAGCTGCTCCGTCACGCAGGACGTTGTGAAGTTCCGTAATCAGGGGGAACAGTTCACGGTCGGCCTGTGTCCAGCGGAGTATGTCGGTGAGTTTCCCGAAAGGGGAAAGAACCGCCTTGATACCTCCGAACCCGGAGTAGGCGGCGAGTATGCCCGCTTCCTCCGGTGTGGCGGTGCGCTGTTCCTTCTCCAAACGGAACATCAGCCGGATTGCCTCTATATTGTCCCTGAGATGCGCCTTTTTATTATAAGCCATTCTCTTCCAACCAGATTACAACCGTACCTGTCAGCTCGTCATAGAGCTGCCCGAACTCCGGGCTGAACATGAAATCATCCGAGAGCGTATAGCCGGCGAAGACCTTCCGGCATTCGGGAAGCAGCTGCAAGGCCACGCTGCGTGCGCTGCCTTCGGGGACTTCGGCGGCGAACTCGTTCCAGAGGACGGTAACCAGCGTGTCCAGAGGAGAGAAATGCAACCCCTGAAAAAGCAGGGCGTTCGCCTGTTGTGCCGCATCGTCGTAGGTCAGGCCGGAACGGACGGCTGCGCTGAAGGCTTCGGCGGCCTGCTCGCTGCGGGTGGCGACAAAAGACTCGTCATCCGCCAAATCGGGATGCGACTCACGCAGGAAGGCCAACAGGGTAAGACGGTAGTAAGACAATTCATCCGGTTCTTCCGCTACGGATACCGGCACGTTGGATTTATTCTGATTCATATAATTATCGGATTATTAAGTGATACAATTCCGGACGGGTTATCTCTTCCTGCCGCTTTTTTCTCCCTGCGGTTTCCTGTCCGGGAAGGAATAGCCTACGGTAAAATCGGGATTAAGCACCAGTGCGGCATCGAAACTCCTGCCCTCACGGTTCCTGAAGCCTTTGACAAGAGGGGTGCGGCCTGTGGTCACCAGCCCGACAATCTGTTTGTCGGTCAATACCTTGCCTCCCTTGTTGCGGAACAGGGTGAATCCGCAATCGACATCGGCGCATTTGGCGACCTTGTCGAAGAACAGGATGCGGCTCTTCTTGCATTTGGGACAGGTGCATTGCTCCCCTGAAGGAGCGACATCGAGGGTGGCGGACAGCAGTTCGGCAACGATCTGTGCGGTATAGACCTCTATGTCCCGGCGGAAAGAGGGCGCATCGGCCTCTCCGGTTTCTATTTTGGCGAGGGTATCCTCCCACGCTGCTGTCATTTCGACATCGGCAATCTTCTTGTCCTTTACCGTATCGTAAACCGCCAGTCCTTTTTCGGTGGGCACAAGGTTCTTCTTGTCCCGGCGTATATAGTTACGGGCGAACAATGTCTCGATAACGGCCGCACGGGTGGCCGGAGTTCCGATACCGGCCTCCCGGATTGCGGTACGCAGCTGCCCGTCGCCGATCTCCCTGCCGCAATGCTCCATAGCGGAGAGCAGCGAACTCTCGGTATGCAGCGGTTTGGGCTTGGTCTGCTTCTCCACCGTTTCGGAAGCGAGCAGCGGCAGAGTTTCATCCGTCTGTAACTCCGGCAATGTGGCTTCCTCCACCTCCTCTTCCGGTTCGCCACGCACGGCACGCCAACCGGCGGATTTGACGACCGCCCCCTTGAGGGTGAATATCTCACCGCCTGCGGACAAGGCAACTTCGGTCATTTCCTTGACGCAATGCGGGGAGAAGGCTTCGAGCAGGCGTGCGGCAACCATTTCGTAGATAGCCCGCTCGTCCTGCGACAGACCTTCGGGCAGGTTCTCGGTAACGAGCAGCGCATGGTGGTCGGTGACTTTGGCATCATCGACCGGACGGCGGTTGAGCGGTGTGTCCCGCAAAGCGGATGCGATGGCGGCGAAGCGTGGATATTGTTGCAAGAGCGTTATGCGTGAGGGAATCTCCTCGAAGACATCTTCGGATATATAACGGCTGCCGGTACGCGGGTAACTTAGCACCTTCTTCTCATACAGGCTTTGCGCAAGCGTGAGCGTCTTGTCGGCCGAGAAGTCCAGTTTGCCGTTTGCCTCTTTCTGCAAGGCGGTCAGGTCATAGAGCAGCGGCGGTTCCTGAACGGCTTCCCTGCGCTCTACGGAACTGACGGCAAGCATACCGCCGTCCTCTACCTCACGTAGCCCGGCAGTGGCCGTTTCAAGGTCATCGAAGCGGTTCCGTGACAGTGCGGAGAAGGCGATGCCGTCCTTGGCCGCCGAAACCTTTATCTGGAAATACTTCCGGGGCTTGAACTGTTTGTTCTCCCGGTATCGTGAGCAGATCATCGCCAATGTGGGTGTCTGCACCCGTCCCAAAGAGAACACGCCCTGCCCGGCGGCAAGGCTGAGCGCCTGAGAACTGTTGATGCCCACGAGCCAGTCCGCCTCGCTGCGGGCTTTGGCGGAGAGGTAAAGATTGTCGTAAAGGCTTCCCTCCCTGAGATTCCGCAACCCCTCACGGATGGCCTTGTCGGTGAGCGAGGAGATCCACAGACGGACAAAGGGTTTGGTACAGCCGAGATAGTTGTACACGTAACGGAAAATCAACTCTCCCTCACGACCTGCGTCGGTGGCGACGATGATGGACTCGCACCTGTCGAACAGCTCCCGGAGCACTTCCAGCTGCCTGACCACTCCGGGATCGTCCTTGTACACCTTACCCTCCCGCACCTGACGGGGTACAAGCCTGAACTCCTGCGGCAATATGGGGAGGTGTTCCCGGCGGAAGCCGGAAAAGCCGTAGCTTTCGGGCATGGCAAGACCTACCAGATGCCCGAATGCCCATGTTACGGCATATCCGTCCCCCGTTAGATACCCGTCTTTCCGTTGGCGTGCGCCCACTACGGACGCTATGCCCTGTGCCACGCTGGGCTTTTCTGCAATGATAACTTTCATATAATTATTGTATTATTCATGTGAATGATCAGATGGATACCCCTTTCTTATCGGCTTTCTGTACCGGGCGGTTCCGGCTGACGGCGTTTGCCGGCTTCGTTCCGTCCTGACGGACGGCCGCCTGCTGCAACTGTTCCTGTTTCTTGCTCTTGTCCGGGTTCCATTTGAAGAAATCGAACTTCGCCCGCTCGTGGTTGACACGGACGAAAGCACTGAACAGGTTCCCCTCGTTGTCGGTCATATCCTTGATGTAGGTCGCCTTGCCCTGTGCCAGTGATGCCTGCTGTTCTTCGGTAAGGTCTTTCCCCTTCAGCCGTGCGGGGATTACCAGCCCACGCTCCTGCTGCCGGTTCTGTTCCTGTTCCTGAGCTGCGGTCTGCTCCTGCCGGCGGGCGATTCCCTTGAAGTCATAGTCGAATCCGCCCTTGCACGCATTGAACTGCAAACGTGCATCATAATGACGCTGCTTTTTCTCCGACCACATGTTTTCGACAAGGACGGACTCGCCGTTTGCGATGCGTTTTCTCTGTTCGTCGGTCAACGCCGTGCCGTTCACCTCTGCGGGAATGGTTATCCCGCTGACCGGTATGTGATGGAGCCGGTTGGTCTTGGGATTGAGCGATACCAGACACGGCTCACGCACGCCTCCGGCCAGTTCGAGTTCCACCACGCAACCCGCATTGCCTTTTTCCAGCAGGTTCTGTTTTACTTCGGGAGTGAACTCCACGTTGAAATACGGCGTGTCCAGTTCCGGATAACGCTTGCAACATTCGATCTCGTTCCGGAGCGTACCGTCGGGATTCTCCGCCAGACGGATGCAGGCGGGAGTTTCAAACTCTATTCCCTCGATAACGGTTTTCAGGGTGAGTACGGCGGATTCGTTGCCGTTGAGCAACCGTCTGAGGCCCGGTTCTCCTAACGTTTCGGGTGTTACCCCCATGTGCTCAAGCTGCTGCCAGTCCACCTGTTCCATGCTCCAGCGGGTGGATTGCTCCGTTCCGCCCCCGCCGGACTGCTGTTGTGCCTGCTGCCGGCTCTGTACGTACTGTTCCGTGTCAAGACGGTATTCGTCCAGCAAGGCAGAATTACTTTCGGGCTGCTTGAACAGGCCGACAAGCTCCTTGGCGGAGGCAAGCAAGTCTGCCGGAAGGTGATAGAAGCGGAAGTCGGACGGCCGCTCGAACTGTCGTTTCATGTTGAGGAAGAACGTTTCGAGTATAGACACGTTGCGGTCTATCCGCATGAACTGATCCGAAGGCTTTGCCCCTGCCAACGGTCTGGTCTTGAGTCCCCCTTCGGGTTCGATGTCCTCCACCACGTGCGGGGTGTTGCCTTCGGCGGCGTTGGTCACCACCAATACCTCGTCTTTCAGATCTTTCAGTTTTTTGTCCATAAAGTGAATGAGTTTAATTGTGATACAATCAGGTTAATTGCGGCACGAAAGTAGAGGTAAGAGGCTATGGCGCAAAGGGAAAGGAGGGAATGGGGAACGAGTGGCTACGGGATGGCATGAAGTGGCCTGTCGGCAAGAAAGAATGACGTTCCGATACAAAAACTTCAAAATAAAAAGCGTACCTTCGCAACAAGAAACATAAGAAAGGACAATCCGATATGATTACCAACCGGGAAGAAGTGATAGACAAGGCATTCAAGGTGTTTTTGAGGATGAATTACGAGAAAGCGAGTATCAGCACGCTGGCAAAAGCCTGCGGGGTGGTAAAGACAGGGGTGGTATATTATTTTCCCCACAAACTCGATCTGTTCATGGCGGTAGCGGACAAGTATGCCATACAGATGCAAACACCGGCCAACAAGTTTGCCGGGCCGACGGAAACGCTGGCAGGATTTATAGAGCAGTATGTGGCAGGAGTGAGTACGGCCATGAACCGTATCATCAAACAGGTGCGATGCTGTGCGGACGACAATGAATGCTGTCCCAACTTCTACTATTTCCATTTTCTTTCCCAAGTGAGGATGTATTATCCCGGAGCCCGTGAGAAAATAGAAGAAATATTCCGCAAGGAACACGAGTTATGGAGGACAGTCATACAGAAGGCAAAGGATAGCGGTGAAATAAAGCAAGATACGGATGTGAAAAAGACCGCTCCGCTGTTCCGTCAAGTGTTTCTGGGCATGTCCTACGAGCAATCGTTCCTGAACGGTCTGGACGTAGAAGAATTGAAGGAGAAGTTCGATTGTCTGTACTCGCTCCTGAAAGCCTGACTCCTTTTTTAGCAATATTTAAAAGACTCCGATAAAAATATTTTCTGAACAACCGTTCAGATTTCAATACTTTGCTTTATCTTTGAGGCATGAAGCAACAGCCAGAGATATGGACAAGGTACAGAAGCAACGGTCAAACATCGTCCTGTACAGGGAAAAAAAGGACGGTGAACAGTACATACGGATAGAGTATGCAGGCGATCCGGCAATAGCCCTACTGCTCGCCCAAGATACGGACGTGGAAAAGACGGACAACGGTTCCGCCTACATGACGGCTGCCGCCTTTAAACTGCCGGATTTCTACGACCGCTATTCTCCCCACGCTTACATAGATTACAGCCGGGTGTACGTACGGCATCCCAAACCACAGCGGACATACGTATTGCCGGAAGGCTATCTGGAACTGCTGGAACAGAAGCGGTACAGTCCCTCGACCGTGAAAACCTACCGTGCTTATTTCAGCGACTTCATGGAATACCACAAGGGACGGAGCATCGACCGCCTGAAAGTGGCGGACATCAACAAGTATATCCTCTATCTCGTAAACGAGAAGAAAATCTCCGTTTCGCAGCAGAACATGCGCATCAATGCAATCAAGTTCTATTACGAGCAGGTGAAAGGCGGCAAACGGCAATATTACGGTGGCATCACACGGGCCAAAGAGTACAAGACGTTACCCGAAGTGCTGAGCCGGGACGAGGTCAAACGCATCCTCTCCTGCCTGACGAACCGGAAACATCACTGCATGATTTCCCTGATCTATTCCGCCGGTCTGAGAAGGAGCGAACTGCTGAACCTCACCCCACAGGACATTGTCAGTGAACGAATGCTGGTACGCATCATGGGCAAGGGTAAGAAATGCCGTTACTCGCTGTTGTCGGAAAAGGTGCTGCACGAGCTTCGGGAATATTTCAAGGAATACCGTCCGAAGAAATGGCTGTTCGAGGACGATACTCCCGGCGAGCAATACTCGGCAAGCGCACTGGTGAAAGTGCTGAAAGAAGCCGCACAGCGTGCCGGCATCAAGCATCGTGTACACGTACATATGCTGCGTCATTCCTTTGCCACTCATCTACTGGAACAAGGGACAGACCTTAGAACCATACAGAAATTGCTGGGACACAATGATATAAAGACGACGAGCATTTATCTTCATGTGACGAGTGCCCATAAGTCGAGCATACCCAATCCGCTTGATTCGCTGGATGATTCGTAGGGTGCAGCTATTAGAGATTAGGAAACACACCTGTCGAGTGTCGGTTATCAAAATGAAAGATACCAAACGAGTGTTTTTACAAATAACATTAATGGTAATTAAGTATGATAGATTATTTATTTTTCAAATTTTATAGGCTATGGAAATACAGTTCTTATTCCGAAATAGCGGTTTATGCAGCTTTGTTAATTCTCGCTGTATTTCTGAATTGTAATATTCACACAATATGGGGAGTATTGGAACAATATAAAATATTGCCTTATCCAACGCGAACAATGTATAATGTGTCTTTAGGGCTGATATTCATTCTTTTATGTATTCGTTTCTACTGGAAAAGAAGGTATAAAGCTGTCATAGAGACGTTTAATGAAAAGCCTAATAAGAATAATCTATTGATACTTATATTATACATTTTCCTTTCGTTGTTTCTCTTTGTTTTAGAGGCTTTTTATAGTAAAGGGAAAATATAAATATACCATTAACAACGCAGGATAACGGCAAGCCGTTCCCTGCTGAACCATTAACATCAAAACAGTGTACCATAATGGAAACAAGAGATAAACTTTTTACAGAAGAACAGTATTTAAAGCAACTGAAATTGTATAATGAAGAAATTCTTTATTATGAACAAAAGCATCTTTCAGGTAAACATATAGGTTACGATTCTTTGTTCAATTATAGGCTTCGTTCTTTATTGGTACAGTATTCTATGGGACAGGATATTGATAATCTGAAAAATAATTATGTGGAAACCCTCAAAACGATGCCGAGATTTTGGACGGATAACGGATTTTATATTGAAATGTTATGGCTTCTGTCAATAGGCATTATGTTGGATTACGAAGACAACCTTATACAAAGTTTGGTTCAACTGATAAAAGACAGGGAAGCAAAAGACTATATTTATGACACCTTGATTAGATACAGATTTCTTGATTGGGAAAGGACAACAAACAAAGTATTATATCCGTCACCCTATCAAGCAGCTATCACTGTTACAGAGTTGGCTGAACAAGACAAGGCAGAAGCGATGAAACGATTAGAAAAATACCTCAAAAAAGAATGGTATCGAGGACATTCTGATTTATCTTGGCATGACGACCATAAATATGGTATCAACCATGACGGTTATTGGTGTTTTGAAAGCGGTGCATTGGTCAAGGTCTTGGGGCTGAATGATAGCAGCCTGAAAGGGTTGCCCTACTATCCATACGACATGGTACATTGGAATGACAACATTAAATAAAGAAAAGGTATGAGTTACTCTGTTTGTGCATATTTGATAGAAGCCGATAAGGTAAGGTCTGTTTACGGGGCTTGTGATAATCAGCTTATAAACCAATTAAAGGTTGCGTTGAAGCAGGAACTTGACTGTTTGAACGATTCTTTCAGCAATAGCCTAAACACGGATAAAGATGCTTATGCGGTATTAGCAGACATTGTGAACGGAAAAATCCGTTATCCCGAAATTGCTTTCATGTACGGGTATGTATATGAAAAGATTTGCAACCATTATGGAACGCAAATCTACTGTGCGGAAAACCTTTGGCAACTGGATAGTCAAAGTACATTCATCCCTATTCCATTGAGCAGTGATTTTCCCTATATTATCAGCATACCCGTTTCTGAATTGGAGAGTAAGCGTACGGAATACACCTCGCTGAAAGAGGGTAACGGTATCGGAGATTATGACTATGAGCAGGAAATGGACGACCTGAATTTCATTTTCGATGAAGCCTTTGAAGCGCAAAAAGACCTCGTGATTATGGTTTATTGATATGGTACACTGGTGTGAGAATAAATATGATGTTAACGAAGCGTGATAACGCCTTACAGCGTTCCCCGCTGAACCATTATCAGTAATTAAATAGTGTAACATTATGAATATATATGAAATTGGACAAG
>ENA-OWPM01001935-OWPM01001935.1-human-gut-metagenome-genome-assembly--contig:-NODE-1935-length-14351-cov-3.153539_pt1 | contig 14351 bp, 11 predicted proteins | sample MGYA00248267_ERZ651852 | MGnify/ENA primary metagenome ERZ651852 (study PRJEB26924, sample SAMEA4378228) | human gut metagenome | biome: human gut; feature: human-associated habitat; material: faeces...
GACGAACGATCAGGTAACCGTAGATTCCGCAAACGCTACCAAGAAATACGGTGTAGCAGTCAAATGTGCCACCATTACGCCGAATGCAGCGCGTATGACCGAGTACAATCTGAAAGAAATGTGGAAGAGCCCGAACGGAACGATCCGTGCCATGCTCGACGGAACCGTTTTCCGTACCCCGATTGTCGTAAAAGGCATCGAGCCGTGCGTGCGCAACTGGAAAAAACCGATCACGATTGCCCGTCATGCATACGGAGATGTCTATAAAAATGCAGAAATGCGCATTCCGGGACCGGGAAAAGCAGAGCTGGTTTATACGGCTGAGGACGGCACCGAGACAAGAGAGCTGATCCACAACTTCACCGGCACCGGTGTCATTCAGGGCATGCACAATCTGGATAACTCCATAGAAAGCTTCGCGAGAAGCTGTTTCGAGTACGCACTGTCCACGAAACAGGATCTGTGGTTTGCAAGCAAGGATACGATTTCCAAGAAGTATGATCACCGCTTCAAGGATATCTTCCAGGAGATCTTCGATGCAGAGTACAAAGAGAAATTTGCAGAAGCAGGCATTACCTACTTCTACACTCTGATCGATGACGCCGTTGCCCGCATCATGAAAGCAGAGGGCGGCTTTATCTGGGCCTGCAAGAACTACGACGGCGATGTCATGAGCGACATGGTATCCTCCGCCTTCGGTTCCCTTGCGATGATGACTTCTGTTCTCGTATCCCCGCACGGATATTACGAGTACGAGGCTGCGCACGGAACCGTACAGCGCCACTATTACCGTCACTTAAAAGGTGAGGAGACATCCACCAACTCCGTGGCCACCATTTTTGCATGGACCGGCGCACTCAGAAAACGCGGGGAAATGGATGGAAACGCAGAACTTTCCGCATTTGCAGACCGTCTGGAAAAAGCAACGATCGCAACGATCGAGAGCGGAAAAATGACAAAAGACCTTGCGCTGATCACCACCATGGAAAATCCGACCGTATTAAACAGCCGTGATTTCATCCTGGCCATCCGCGAGGAGCTGGAGAAATAATTAAACGAAGCAAAAAAGAAAGCCGATCCGGCATTCCCGCAAAAAGGGATGCGCCGGACCGGCTTTTTCTGTTTTGAATTTTCCGGGGAAAACCAGGCCTATTCGGCAAGCTCTTCCCATTTTTCATACAGCTCTTCGAGTTCCGCGGCAATCTCTGCTTTCTCTTTGCTTAATTTCACACACTCTGCCACATTCGTTGCGACTTCCGGTTTCGACATTTCCTCATCAATTTCCGAATCGCGTGTCTCAAGCTCTTCAATTCGTTTCTCCGTCTTTTTCAGCTCGTTTTCTTTCTTGCGGAGACGTGCCTGTTCTTCTTTCTGCGCTTTCCAGTCCAGCTTTGTGGAGGAGGCTTCGGAAGGAGCCGCTGTTTCTTCCGGAGCGGCGGCATCGGCAGCAGGAGCATAGATGCGGGTCAGCTCTTCTTTTTTCTCCAGATAGTAATCGTAATTTCCGATATAGTTGACGAGTGTTTGTCCCGTCAGCTCCAGAATCCGGGTTGCAGTCTGATTGATAAAGTAACGGTCGTGGGAAACGTACAGTACCGTTCCAGTGTAATCCTTCAGCGCGTTTTCCAGAATCTCCTTTGATACGATATCGAGGTGGTTGGTCGGCTCGTCGAGGATCAGGAAGTTGGCGTTCGAGAGCATCAGCTTGGCAAGGGAAATTCGTCCGCGCTCACCGCCGCTCAAGGTATGAATCGGTTGGAAGACATCGTCGTTTGTAAACAGGAAGGCGGCCAGCACATTTCGGATTTCGGTGTTTGTCAGATATGGATACGCGTCGGAAATCTCCTGGAAAATGGTCTTTTCCATGTGGAGCACCTGATGCTCCTGATCGTAGTAACCGATCTGTACACGGCTTCCAAGTGTAAAAGAGCCGACATCCGGGCGGATGACTTCGTTTAAGATCTTTAAGATCGTCGTTTTTCCCGTTCCGTTGTTTCCGATGATTGCCACGCGCTCGCCGCGCTTGATTTCGAAATTCAGATCCTGGAAAAGCGTCTGTCCCGGGAAGGCTTTGGAGAGGTGCTCGACGGTCAGCACATCGTTTCCGCTTGTGATGCGCGGTTCCAGACGGATCCGCATATCGGAGCGTACTTCGGTCGGCTTTTCCAGCACATCCATTTTGTCCAGCATTTTTTCACGGCTCTCGGCGCGTTTGATGGATTTCTCGCGGTTGAAAGATTTCAGCTTTGCAATGACTTCTTCCTGATGGTGGATTTCCTGCTGCTGGTTGACCCAGGCATGGTAAGCGGCTTCACGGAGCATTGCTTTTTTCTGACTGTAGGCGGTATAGTTTCCCTCAAAAGTTGTTACTTTTTTATTGTCCACTTCAACGACTTTTGTGACAACGCGGTCGAGAAAGTAACGGTCATGGGAGACGATCAGGACGGCTCCGCTGTAATTTAAAAGATACGTTTCGAGCCAGGAGATCGAGTCCATATCGAGGTGGTTGGTCGGCTCGTCGAGCAGAATGATGTCCGGTTTGGTGAGCAGCAGTTTACCAAGTGCCACGCGGGTCTTCTGACCGCCGGAGAGGGAGTCCACCTGTTTTTCAAAATCGCTCTCGGAAAAGCCAAGACCTTTTAAAACACCGACGACTTCACTGCGGTACGCGTATCCGTTTTCCAGTTCAAAGGTATGGGAGAGGCGGGTGTAGGTGGAAAGAAGTTCATCCAGCTCTGTACCGGATTTTGTATTCATATCACTTTCCATCTGACGGAGGCGTTCCTCCATATCGATCAGATTCTGTTTCGCGGTCAGCACTTCCTGGTAAATGGAAAGGTGTCCGGTCAGATCCTGATGCTGGGCGAGATAGCCCATCGTCTTTCCTTTGGAGAGGATGACCTCTCCCTCATCGGCCCTCATTTCGCCGATGATGATTTTTAACAGCGTCGATTTTCCGGCGCCGTTGATGCCGACCAGTGCGGCTTTTTCGCGTTCTTCTATATGAAAAGATGCATTTTTGATAATTTCCGTTGTCCCGAATGCTTTCGAGATATTCTGACATGCAAGAATCATGTGGTTCCTCCAGATAACATATTTCTGTATTTTGACATAATACACCATCCTTATTATAGAGAGTAATACACAAAATTTCAAGAAATCTTTGACAATTTTCTATCAACCATATATAATATGAATATATGCAGGTGTAAATAAGGAGGAATTTATCTTGGAAGAAAAAGGAATTTCGCGGGCAGTTATCAAAAGACTTCCTAGATATTATCGTTACCTGGGCGAATTGCTGGAGGACGGAGTAGAACGGATCTCTTCCGGTGAGCTGAGCGAGCGGATGAAAGTGACAGCTTCCCAGATTCGCCAGGATTTAAATAATTTCGGCGGCTTCGGCCAGCAGGGGTATGGTTATAACGTGCGGTATCTGTACAGCGAGATTGGAAAAATTTTAGGTCTGGACAGAGTCCACAATATGATTTTTGTCGGAGCCGGAAATCTGGGACAGGCGCTTGCTAATTATGCGGCCTTTGAAAGAAGCGGATTCAAAACGGTCGGTATTTTTGACGTCAACCCGGTATTAAAAGGAATCTCCGTGCGCGGAATTGAAATCCGCATGGCGGACGAGCTTCCGGAATTTATCAAGGAACACCATGTAGAGATTGCGGCTTTGACACTGCCAAAAGCAAAAGCGGTAGAGATGGCAGAGATTCTCGTGGACAACGGTGTAAAAGCAATCTGGAATTTTGCACATACCGATCTAAACTTAAAACTTCCGAAAGATGTGATCGTCGAGAACGTCCATCTTTCCGAAAGTCTGATGCGTCTCTCCTACAATCTGACCAGATATGAGGCGGAGCATCCAAAGAACAATTAAGAAACCAAAACAAAAGCAGGAGAGTCTTCGGGAAACCGGAGACTTTTTCTGTTCACTTTCCGGATAAGGCAGGAAAAGGAGGAAAAGCGATGAAACGGATTCTTACAGCAGCACAGATGAAGCAGGCAGACCGCAATACGATCGAAACCATGGGGATACCGTCCCTGGTACTGATGGAGCGCGCAGCGCTGTCCTGCGTGGAGGAGCTTCAAAATGGAACATGGGATACAGGAAAAGTCCTTGCTGTGTGCGGTCCCGGAAATAATGGAGGGGACGGTGCGGCAATTGCACGGATTTTAAAGACGAAAGGGGTGGATGCGGAACTGTTCTGTCTTGGAAATCCGGAAAAATACAGTGAAGGCATGAGAGCACAGAAGAAAATTGCGGAAAATTATGGGGTCCGTGAGGTTAAGAATCCGGATTTCCGGGAATATACTGTTATCATAGATGCCATCTTTGGAATTGGCGTATCCCGTCCGCTGGCAGGGGAGTACCGGAGGGTAGTGGAAGCAATCTGCGCAAGCGGTGTTCCTGTTCTTGCCGTGGACATCCCTTCGGGGATCCACACGGATACCGGAGAGGTCCTTGATGCGGCGGTGAAAGCCAGAGCCACGGTGACATTTGCCTGTGCAAAGCCAGGGCTTCTCTTTGATCCCGGAAAACGATATGCCGGAGAGGTCCTGGTCCGTGATATCGGAATCGGCTTTGATGCAGGAGAAGAGGAGACGCCCTGGTACGGTTCAGTGGAAAAAGAAGATCTGGACCGGTTTCTTACCCGCACGCCGATGGGAAATAAGGGAACCTTCGGAAAGGTGCTGGTACTTGCCGGTTCCGGTGCCATGTGCGGAGCCGCTGTTTTGTGTGCCAGGGCAGTCCTTGCATCCGGTGCCGGCATGGTAAAGGTTGTGACAGAGGAAAGAAACCGTACGCCGCTTTTCTGTGCCCTGCCGGAAGCAATGGCGGATTTCTGGAAGGAGGATGAGCCGCTTCCGGAAGAAGCCCTGCTGCAGGATCTCGCCTGGGCGGACGCTGTTGTTGCGGGACCGGGACTTTCCAAAAGCCGGACGGCAAAAGAACTGCTCGTTTTTACGGTGCAGCACACAGAAGTTCCTCTTGTTCTGGATGCAGATGCGCTGAACCTGATTGCAGAAGATGCAGAGATTCTTTCGGGCTGCCGGGCAGAAAAAATTTTAACGCCTCATGTAGGAGAGCTTGCACGGCTGCTGCACATGACCATTGCAGAATGCCAGCGTGACCCGGCAGGAAGCGCCGGAAGGGCAGCCGAAAAATACCAGGCCTGCTGTGTACGAAAGGATTCCGTAACCGTGACAGCAGAGGAAGGGCGTGAGCAGTATTACATAAACACAAGCGGAAGCAGTGCGCTTGCGACGGCGGGAAGCGGCGATGTGCTCGCGGGAATCACAGGCGCCTTTGCAGCAAAACGTCAGTGTGAAAAAAACGAGAAAAAAATCAGCCTTGCCAAAACAGCGGCACTGGCGGCATATGCGCATGGAAAGGCGGGAGAGGCTGCGGAAGAAAAAAGCAGTGCTTCCTATGTAACAGCATCCGAGATTATCAGAGGATTGCAGTCAATCTGAGCAAAGCAGATCAGAATCACGGGTTCCCAAAAGGACTCCGGGCGGACTTTTTTGAAGCGCCGGATGAAATTTGTGAATACCTCCGGAAAAACAGGCAATATTAAATACATGGAAACGATTTTAAAAGGCGTAAAACGCCGGATCGTTATCGTATGGGAAAGCAAAACGGAAAGAATCGGAGAGTGAGCACAAGTGGTAATCAAGCGTGGCGATGTATATTATGCCGACCTGCGGCCCGTTGTGGGAAGTGAGCAGGGCGGTGTCCGTCCGGTGCTGATCATTCAGAATGACATCGGCAACCGGCACAGTCCGACGGTGATCTGTGCGGCGATTACATCGAGGATGAATAAGGCGAAGCTGCCGACGCACATTGAGATCGAAGCGTCCGCCTATGGGATTGTACGGGATTCTGTTATTTTACTGGAACAGCTTCGGACGATCGATAAGAGAAGGCTGAAAGATAAAATCTGTCATCTGACGCCGGAACAGCTGGCCCTTGTGAACGAAGCACTGAAAATCAGCCTGGATCTGCCTACATAAGGGGTATTTTTGGCGCGGTTCACGGTTGACGAATGAGAAAGATCGTGCTATATTCTATATTATATGGGCTTCTGCCGTTTTTCGGGGAAACCTTTTTACAGAAAAGTAATACTTTAAATAAAGGAGACAAAAGAGGTATGTCAGGACATTCAAAATTTGCCAATATTAAGCATAAGAAAGAAAAAAACGACGCAAAAAAAGGTAAAATCTTTACCATCATCGGCCGTGAGATCGTAATCGCTGTCAAAGAGGGCGGACCGGATCCGGCAAACAACAGCAAGCTGCGTGACGTTATCGCAAAAGCAAAAGCAAACAACATGCCGAACGATACCATCGACCGCGGTATTAAAAAAGCTGCCGGAGATGCAAACGCAGACAACTACGAGCGTATCACCTACGAAGGTTATGGCCCGAATGGTATCGCGATCATCGTAGAGACTCTGACCGACAACAAGAACCGTACCGCAGCAAACGTAAGAAGCGCTTTCACCAAAGGAAACGGAAGCGTTGGAACACCGGGATGCGTATCCTACATGTTCGACAAAAAAGGCCAGATCATCATCGACAAAGAAGAGTGCGAAATGGATGCTGACGATCTGATGATGCTTGCTCTGGATGCAGGCGCAGAAGACTTCGCAGACGAAGAGGACAGCTACGAAATCATTACCGATCCGGATGACTTCTCCGCAGTACGTGAGGCTCTGGAGAAAGACGGTATCGCCATGGCAGAGGCAGACGTTACCATGATCCCACAGACCTACGTAGAGCTGACCGATCCGCAGGCATTAAAAGATCTGAACCGTACCCTGGATCTGCTGGATGACGACGACGACGTACAGTACGTATACACCAATCTGGACGAGTAATTTCGCTGGAAATTACATAGAATCATAAGAATCTGCGCATACTGATGAAGCTATTTTGGAATAGCAGAAAAGAGGAAATCCGTATGGCAGAATCACAGAAAAACCAGACAGAAAAAGAAAATATTGTAGAACTGAAGACCAACATTTATCTGCTGTCCATCATCGGCGAGGTGGAGGGGCATGAATCACTCGGCGAGCGCACGAAAGCGACGCGCTATGAGCACATTCTCCCTGCTCTTGCCCGTGCCGAGGAGGACAAAAGTATTGATGGTCTTCTGATTCTCCTGAATACCGTAGGCGGAGATGTGGAGGCCGGTCTTGCAATTGCAGAGATGATTGCGTCCATGCGAAAGCCTGCGGTATCGCTCGTTTTAGGGGGCGGTCATTCGATCGGTGTCCCGCTCGCAGTTGCAGCAGACTATTCGCTGATCGTGCCGAGTGCCACCATGGTCATTCACCCGGTGCGTACAAACGGCATGTTCATCGGTGTTGCACAGACGTACCGTAATATGGAAAAGACGCAGGATCGGATCACAGGTTTTGTATCGGCCCATTCTAAAATCACCAAGGAACGGCTCGAGGAGCTGATGCTCGATACGAAAATGCTGGTCAAGGATGTCGGAACAATGCTGGACGGCCCGCAGGCAGTGGAAGAAGGCCTGATCGACGAGGTCGGCGGCATTGCCCGCGCGCTCGAAAAGCTGAATGAGCTGATGAAAAAGGCAGCAGGGACAGAAAATTGACTTCACGGCGCGGCTTGTGTTTCAGGGGATTTTGTGTTAGAATGAGTTCGCTGTGAAAATTCGAACGGAAGTTTTGTCCGGACTTTCACAAAAGAGAAAAATAAGGGAACAGGATAAAAAAATGACAGTAATAGAAGCTTTATTTCTGGGTCTGATCCAGGGAATCACGGAATTCCTGCCGATCAGCAGCTCCGCACATCTGATTATCTTCCGTCACTTTATGAAGATCGAAGATACGCAGACGGTGTTTTTCAATGTGCTTTTGCACTTTGGCTCCATGATTGCAATTCTGCTCACATTTTCGAAGGAATGGAAACGTCTCTTCCTCGCGTTGTGCGGAATCATAATCGATCTGTTTCATAATTTAAAGGAACACTTTTCCAGTCAGCATCAGGAGGGAAAGCAGTACCGGAAGGTGCTCGGCAGCAACTACCGTATGCTTGCTTTCCTGCTGATTCTGACCACCATCCCGACTGCTGTAATCGGCGGCATGATTCAGAGCCTTGTCACACTGACCTCCTCGAATCTGCTGGCACCTGGCGTTGGTCTGTATCTGACGGCGATTCTGCTTGTGGTGGCAGATATGCTTCCGGAGGGAGAAAAAACGCAGAAAAATTTAAAGCCGAAAGATGCACTGATTGCCGGATTCTTCCAAGGCTTTTCCACGATTCCGGGTCTTTCCCGTCTTGGTTCGACTATTTCTGCGTGTGTGATCGGCGGCATGACCCGTTCGTACGCTGTGAAATACTCTCTGATTGTGAGTGTTCCGGCGATTATCGGGGCAACGATCGTTGAACTTGCGACCATGGGAAAAAATAAAATTGTTTTTCATCCGGTATATCTGGTCGGCGTTTTCATGGCGGCACTTGCCGGTTACTTTACGATCCGCATTCTGATGCGTGTGGTGAAAAAACGGAAACTGAAATATTTTGCTTTGTACTGTCTTCTTGTCGGGACATTCTCCATTGCAGGATATTTTCTGCTGTAATACGAGAAAGGGGAGAAGTTCTGCATGGCAAATACAACAAAGGGAAGCGGGAAGACAAAGAAAAAAACTTCTGCTTCCGGAACAGCAAAAAAGAAACAGACCCAAACAACGGCCAGAAAAACAACGGTGAAAAAGAGCAGTACCGCAAAACGTACCTCCGGCACAAGGAAAAACACAGTCCGTGAGCCGATGGACGAGGGAGTGCGTGCAGAAATTATTCTGCTTTCCGTGCTTGCTGTTTCGATTCTGCTGATGCTCAGTAATTTCGGTATGGGCGGCGTGATCGGACAGGCTGTCTGCGACTTCTTTTTCGGCCTTTTCGGCGTGACAGAGTGGGCAGCACCGGTTCTGATCTTCTTTGGAACAGCATTTTACATAGCAAACAGACAGAACTTTTTAATTGTGCGGAAAACCGGGGGAGCGATCAGCTGTTTCGTCTTTTTCTGCGCTTTTATGCAGCTTCTGGCGTCCGGCTATACGAGAGATACGACATTTCTGGATTACTATTTTGACAGCGCCTACGATCATCTCGGCGGAGGAATCTTAGGAGGGTCTGTCGTGAAAATTCTCGGCATGGGATTCGGCCAGATCGGCGCGTGGGTGATTATTGTGATCGCCATCGTGATTTCCGTGATCGTGATGACGCAGAAGCCGATTCTCGCGCCGATCCATGAAAAGACGAATGACCACCGCCGGATGGCGGAGGAGCGCCGCCAGGAGCGTCTGGCGCGCCAAGCTGCGATGGAGGAAGAGGAAAGAAAAGAGCTGATTCTTGAGCCAGTGGAGGAACCGAAAAAAGCCGGGAAGAAAAAGAAATCCCGCCTTCTTTCTCATGTGGAATCGAAGGCTGATTTAAACGAAAACGACGATACCCATCAGATGGAGATGCCGGAGCTTTCGATTCACCGTGGTTCTGTGCCGGCTGAAGAGCCGGAAAAGACAGGACCGGAGATGACACGGCAAGCTGCAGAAGAGGCGAAAAAAGAGAAAACGTCTGCGGATCATACGAGAAATCCGCGGTCTTCCTGTGAAGAGATCGAGGCGGATATAGACGGCATTCGTCAGGAAATCGGGAAAAAAGCAGAGGAAAAGCGGCCGGAGTACAAAACACCGCCGATGAATCTTCTGAAAAAAGGGATGCGCGGTGCCATGGGCGATTCCGATGCGCATTTGCGGGAAGTAGCGCGGAAACTGGAGGAGACGCTGGACAGCTTCGGTGTCAAAGTTACAGTCAATAACGTAAGCTGCGGACCGACCGTCACACGGTATGAGCTGATGCCGGAACAGGGCGTGAAAGTAAGCCGGATTGTCGGATTGACCGACGATATCAAGCTGAGTCTTGCAGCAGCAGATGTCCGCATTGAGGCACCGATCCCGGGAAAATCCGCAGTCGGAATCGAGGTTCCAAATAAGACGAACACGGCCGTGATGCTGCGTGATCTTCTTGAAACACCGGAGTTTAAGAACTTTTCTTCGAATCTGGCCTTTGCTGTCGGAAAAGACATCGCCGGTCAGCCGGTCATCGCAGATATCGCGAAAATGCCTCATCTTCTGATCGCCGGTGCGACCGGTTCCGGTAAATCGGTCTGCATCAACACACTGATTATGAGTATTATTTATAAGGCAAAACCGGAAGACGTCAAACTGATCATGATCGACCCGAAGGTCGTTGAGCTTTCTGTTTATAACGGCATTCCGCACCTTTTTATTCCTGTTGTCACAGACCCGAAAAAGGCTTCCGGAGCTCTGAACTGGGCGGTTGCGGAGATGACAGACCGTTATAACAAATTTGCGGAATTCAACGTGCGCGATATGAAAGGCTACAATGCAAAAGTTGCCGAGCTGCCGCCGGATGAAAACGGCAAAAAACCGGAAAAACTGCCGCAGATCGTCATTATCGTGGATGAGCTTGCCGACCTGATGATGGTTGCGCCGGGAGAAGTGGAGGATGCGATCTGCCGTCTGGCACAGCTTGCCCGTGCGGCCGGCATCCATCTGATTATTGCAACACAGAGACCTTCCGTCAATGTCATCACTGGTCTTATCAAGGCAAATATGCCGTCCCGTATTGCGTTCTCGGTTTCTTCCAGCGTAGATTCCCGTACGATCCTCGACATGGGAGGGGCGGAAAAACTGCTTGGAAAAGGCGATATGCTCTACAAGCCGCAGGATTACCAGAAACCGGCCCGTCTGCAGGGATCCTTTGTTTCGGATAAAGAGGTCAGCGATGTCGTTGCCTACTTAAAAGATCACTACGGCGAGAACGCTTATGATCCGGATATCGAAAAACGGATTCACACCGTAAGCCTGGATGGCGGTTCTGCCGCAGGCGGCGGAGATAACCGCGATAATTACTTCGTGGAAGCCGGAAAATTTATCATCGAAAAAGATAAGGCATCGATCGGCATGCTCCAGAGAGTGCTGAAAATCGGTTTCAACCGCGCGGCCAGAATCATGGACCAGCTCGCGGATGCCGGTGTCGTAGGACCGGAGGAAGGAACCAAGCCGAGAAAAGTTCTGATGTCCATGGAACAGTTCGAAAATTATCTGGAGGAACACGGATGATGGGAAAAGATGTTGTCCGTTGTTTACAAATAACCGGAAACGTGATAAAGTATTAACATAAAATGCGCGAAAATCCAAGTCGTGCTTTTGTTAAAATATTTCTAACAAGATTAGGAGGATATTATGTACAAGATTCAAGAAGCGGAAATGCTCGCGAATAATATCTACCGTATGGTAGTAGAAGCACCGCGAGTAGCACAGCACTGCCTCCCTGGACAGTTTGTTATTGTCAAGGCAGATGAAGAAGGAGAAAGAATTCCTCTGACCATTTGTGATTACGATAGAGAAGCAGGAACTATCACCATCGTATTCATGCCGATCGGAGAATCTACCAAAAAAATGAAAGATCTCAAAGCGGGAGATGCTTTCATGGATTTCGTAGGACCTCTGGGGCAGCCGTCCGAGTTCTGCAGCGAAGATATCGAAGAACTGAAGAAAAAACGGATCGTATTCGTAGCCGGCGGTGTTGGAACTGCACCGGTTTACCCGCAGTTAAAATGGCTGCATGAGCATGGAATCACTGCTGACGCCATTGTCGGAGCAAAGACAAAAGATCTCGTTATTCTCGAGAAAGAAATGTCTGCTGTCAGCAATCTGTACATAACCACAGACGATGGTTCTTACGTAAGAAAAGGTATGGGTACCGATGTACTCCGCGACCTTGTACAGAATCAGGGCAAACAGTATGATGTCTGTGTTGCCATCGGACCGATGATCATGATGAAATTCGTATGTCTTCTGACAAAAGAACTGAACATCCCGACCGTTGTAAGCATGAACCCGATCATGGTAGACGGAACCGGTATGTGCGGTGCCTGTCGTCTAATGGTAGGCAATGAAGTAAAATTTGCCTGCGTAGACGGACCGGAGTTTGACGGTCATCTGGTAGACTTCGACCTGGCTATGAAACGTCAGCAGATGTATAAGACAGAAGAGGGAAGAGCTCTCTTAAGATACCAGGAAGGCGCAACCCATCACGGTGGATGCGGCCAGTGCGGAGGTGACAAATAATGGCAAAGGGATTAAACAGAGTACCGGTACGTGAGCAGGAGCCGAAGGTACGTGCCACAAATTTTGACGAGGTATGTCTTGGATACAACAAAGACGAAGCAGTAGAAGAAGCACAGCGCTGCCTGGGCTGTAAAAATGCAAAATGTATCACAGGATGCCCGGTTAATATCAACATTCCGGCATTCATTGCACAGGTAAAAGAAGGAAACTTCGAGGAAGCATACAAAATTATCGGTGAGTCCAGTGCACTCCCGGCAGTCTGCGGCCGTGTATGTCCGCAGGAGAGCCAGTGCGAGGGCAAATGTGTCCGCGGAATCAAAGGCGACGCTGTTTCCATCGGTAAACTGGAGCGTTTCGTTGCTGACTGGGCAAAAGAAAACGGTATCAAACCGGTTCCGGCAGCAGAGAAAAACGGCCACAAGATCGCGGTTATCGGTTCCGGCCCTGCAGGTCTTACCTGCGCAGGAGACCTTGCAAAACTTGGCTACGATGTAACCATCTTCGAGGCACTTCACAAAGCCGGCGGTGTATTAAGCTACGGTATTCCGGAGTTCCGTCTGCCGAAGACTATCGTGCAGAAGGAGATCGACACGCTGAAGGATCTCGGTGTTGAGTTTGTTCTGAACTTCGTTGTAGGCCGCTCTGAGACCATCGACGAGCTGTTCGGTGACGGTTTTGAAGCAATTTTCGTTGGCTCCGGTGCCGGTCTGCCGACCTTTATCGGTGTTCCGGGCGAGAACGCAAACGGCGTTTACTCCGCGAATGAGTACCTGACCCGCATCAATCTGATGAAGGCATACAAGGAAAACTCCGACACCCCGATCTACCACGCCAAGAAGGTTGCAGTAGTCGGCGGCGGCAACGTAGCAATGGACGCTGCCCGCTGTGCAAAGCGCATGGGCGCCGAGGAAGTTTACATCGTGTACCGCCGTTCCGAGAAGGAGCTTCCGGCTCGTCTCGAGGAGATTCACCACGCGAAGGAAGAGGGCGTTGTGTTCAAGTTCCTGACCGCGCCGCTCGAGGTGCTGTCTGACGAGAACTTCAACGTCACCGGCCTCAAGTGCCAGCAGATGGAGCTGGGTGAGCCTGACGCATCCGGCCGCCGTCGTCCGATTCCGGTCGAGGGCAGCGAGTTTGTGCTCGATCTGGACTGCGTTATCGCGGCAATCGGCACCAGCCCGAACCCACTGATCCGTCACACGACTCCGGGTCTGGATACCAACCGCAAGGGTTGCATTGTTGCTGATGACGAGCACGGCATCACCTCCAAGGACGGTGTTTTTGCCGGCGGCGATGCTGTAACCGGCGCGGCTACCGTTATCCTCGCAATGGGCGCAGGCAAGCGCGCTGCGGCTGCGATGGACGAGTACATTAAGAATAAGAACAAGTAATTTCTGCTTGATATGAGGAAAACCAGGTTGTGCATTAAGCCGCAACCTGGTTTTTGCAGTGCGTTCGATATGGCAGCGACAAGGAAGCCGGGTGCCAGCCAAAAACTGACGGAAAACTCCAAAACCGACGAACAGAAATCATATAGCAGGCCGTATAGGGACGGACGAGAGTACTGCTCAATACAAAGTCCGGTGCTGCTCGAACTGCTCGCGGTTGCGGCACTCATCATGACAAATTTCCTCTCTAATGTGGTGACAATGGTGCTGTTCTTCAATATCGGTCTGGCGCTGCTCTCCGGTTCCAAAATGCATCTGGGAGCGTTCGCCGCTGTCATCGGTGTCGCAGCATCTATGGCATCTCTGACGCCGTCCGCGTGCGCGCCGGCACCGCTCATCTTCGGACCGGGGCATGTGACGGTCCGCGGTGTGCTCAAGGCGAACCTCGTGTTCCTTGTGCTGTCTCTTGCAGCCTGTCTTGTTGTGGTCTATCCGCTCGCCTCTGCGGTGTTTGGATAAGAAAAGCATTTGCGCAGATAAAATCCCCTTTGATGCCGGCCCGGTATCAGGGGGATTGTCTGTTTTTGTTCGTTCGGACGGGAATACCAGTGAATGGTTCTGATAACAGCAGGTTTTATGCAAAACACAGCGCTCAGCGCGCCGAAAAATGTATGGGTCTAAATTCACATCTTCGGGTGCCATCGCCGCACCCATGTTGGCCGCGTCCTTGACGCCCATTTCGACCATTTTGCCGAACAGGACATGT
>ENA-OWPM01001936-OWPM01001936.1-human-gut-metagenome-genome-assembly--contig:-NODE-1936-length-14346-cov-3.111049_pt1 | contig 14346 bp, 10 predicted proteins | sample MGYA00248267_ERZ651852 | MGnify/ENA primary metagenome ERZ651852 (study PRJEB26924, sample SAMEA4378228) | human gut metagenome | biome: human gut; feature: human-associated habitat; material: faeces...
GTTGTACATAACGGTGAAATTTCTTCCTATGATGCCAACCGCCGTTTTATGGAAATGTTTGGATATAAGTGTACCCTTCAGACGGATACGGAAGTCATCACGTATATTTTAGACTATCTGCTCCGCAGGCAGAATCTGACTCTTGGAGAAGCTGCCAGCGTAATTGCCGCCCCCTTTTGGAGCACCATTGCAGCAAAAACAGATCTTGCAGATCAGAAAAAGCACACTTACTTACGAACTCTGTTCCCCAGCCTTCTGATCACCGGACCTTTCTCCATTGTTTTCGGTTTCAACGGAGGGCTTATGGCGCTCAATGACCGGCTGAAGCTCCGCTCCATGGTCGTAGGAGAAAAAAAAGATATGGTTTATATTGCCAGTGAAGAAACAGCCATCCGAGCCATGGAACCGGATGCCGAAAATATCTGGGCTCCCGCCGGCGGAGAACCGGTTATCGTAACAGTAAAGGAAGGTGTTTTATTATGAGCATTGAATTTATCTACCCTGAGTTTGAAGTGATCCGAAATGAAAACCGCTGCATTACCTGCCGTATCTGCCAGCAGCAATGCGCCAATGGCGTACATTCCTACAATAGTGAAACCAAACAGATGGTATGTGACGAAAGCAACTGTGTAAACTGCCAAAGATGTGTTTCCTTTTGTCCCACCAGAGCTTTAAAAATCGTAAAGAGCGACTGTTCTCTACGCGAAAATGCCAACTGGCCGGAAAATATGATGAAAGAAATTTATAAACAGGCAAACAGCGGCGGAGTCCTGCTCTCTTCCATGGGAAACCCAAATCCTCTTCCCGTTTATTGGGATCGCATCTTAATCAATGCTTCGCAAGTAACCAACCCTCCCATCGACCCTCTAAGAGAGCCTATGGAAACCCGGATTTATCTTGGAAAGAAACCGGAACAAGTGCATCGGATGGCGGACGGTTCTTTAGACTGTGAGCTTCCCCCGCAGCTGGAACTCTCTATGCCGGTCATGTTCTCCGCCATGAGCTATGGCTCTATCAGTTATAATGCGCACAAATCACTGGCTCTCGCTGCAAAAGAGCTTGGGATTTTATATAATACAGGAGAAGGTGGTCTCCATGAAGATTTTTATTGCTATGGAGAGAACACGATCGTGCAGGTAGCTTCCGGACGTTTTGGCGTACATGAGGAATATCTAAATGCCGGAGCTGCGATTGAAATTAAGATGGGACAGGGTGCAAAACCGGGAATCGGAGGGCATTTGCCTGGGACGAAGATTGTTGGAGACGTCTCTCGAACCCGTATGATTCCAGAAGGCTCTGACGCAATCTCGCCGGCTCCGCACCATGATATTTACTCTATCGAAGATCTGCGGCAGCTTGTCTTTTCTGTGAAAGAGGCGACAGAATATAAAAAACCGGTTATTGTCAAAGTGGCAGCAGTACATAATATTGCGGCGATAGCAAGCGGAATTGCACGGAGCGGGGCAGATATTATTGTGATAGATGGATTCCGTGGAGGGACAGGCGCAGCGCCGACAAGAATCCGTGACAATGTGGGAATTCCAATCGAGCTTGCACTTGCAGCTGTCGATCAGAGACTTCGAGACGAGGGGATTCGAAATAACGTATCCCTTGTAGTTGGCGGCTCAATACGAAGTGCATCGGATGTTGTCAAGGCAGTCGCCTTAGGTGCAGATGCCTGTTATGTTGCCACGGCGGCACTGCTTGCGATGGGGTGTCATCTTTGCCGTACTTGCCAGACTGGGAAATGTAATTGGGGAATTGCGACACAGCGTCCAGAGCTGGTGAAGCGCCTCAATCCAAATGAAGGAAGCGCCCGTCTTGTCAACTTGATGCATGCTTGGAATCATGAGATTAAGGAGTTGATGGGAGGCATGGGCATTAATTCTATTGAAGTCCTTCGCGGCAACCGTCTGATGCTGCGTGGCATTGGTATGACAGAAAAAGAGCTTGAGATTCTCGGTATTTTTCATGCAGGAGAGTAGAAAACGGAGGTGTGATAGCAATTATGTTGATAAATGCAAAGGAAATGGACTATAAAACTTTGAATGAGAAGCTGCGTTTTGCAGACGAGGATGTGACGATAGAAAATTGCTGTGGACAGCGTTTTATCGCATCTGCAATGTCGGGACATGCCGTCACAATTGAAGGGGTTCCGGGGAATGCCTTAGGCGCGTATTTAAATGGCGGAGAGATCACTGTTTACGGAAATGCCCAGGATGCAGTCGGAGATACTATGAATGAAGGGAAAATAGTCATACATGGAAATATCGGTGACGCGGCAGGATATGCAATGCGGGGCGGCAGGATTTTTGTAAAGAACAATGCCGGATATCGTGCCGGCATTCATATGAAGGCATACAAGGAGAAAGTTCCGGTTATGGTTATCGGAGGTACAGCGGGAAGTTTTCTCGGAGAATATCAGGCTGGCGGAGTGATCGTTGTCCTTGGTCTGGAAACAGAGCAAGAGAAGATTGTCGGATTTTTCCCATGCACAGGAATGCATGGGGGAAAAATGTTTTTGCGCTCGGACTGTAAAGATGTAACGTTCCCGGAGCAGGTGACGGCAAAGAGGGCAGAGGCACAAGATATGGAGGAGTTACGGGCGTATGTGTCAGAATATTGCGACTTGTTCGGATATGATATCGAAACAGTTTTAGAGGCACCGTTTACTGTCGTAACACCGGACAGCAAAAATCCGTATCGACAGATGTATGTAGCCAATTAAGAGAGTTTTTCTGTGATTTTTGTTAATGACTCTGTAATGATATTGTAATCTTATGGACGCTGAATTTAGTTGTAATATTGGGGAAAGTATAGTAAGATAAAAAAATAGAAACACTAATGGAAATAATAAGGAAAGAGGCGATTCGTAATGCAAACAATTTTCTGGCTTATTTTGTTCGTAGTGCTTGTAGTGATTGAGATTGCTACGCTTGGACTGACCACGATATGGTTTGCCGGAGGTTCCATTGTTGCCTTTATTTTGGCGATAGTAGGATTTAGCTTACCGGTACAGATTGTGGCATTCCTCGTATCTTCTATCTTACTGCTCGTCCTGACAAGACCAATCGCAATAAAATATTTTAATCAGGAACGAAAGCTTACGAACGCAGAGAGCCTGATCGGACAGAAGGCGGTTGTCATTGAGACAGTAGATACACTTCATAATGTCGGAAGAGTGGAAGTAAACGGACAGGAGTGGTCTGCAAAGACGGATGAACCGCACGAAGTGATTGAGAAGGACGCGGTTGTATCTATCGAAGGGATACAAGGAGTGAAACTGATTGTAAGACTAAAGGAGGCATAAAATTATGGATGCAGGGAGTGTAGGAAGTATTATTACAAGTGTTGTGTTAGTAGCTATCATAGTCATTATAGTAGGTCTTTTGATATCATGTGTAAAGATTGTACCGCAGGCGCAGGCTCTTGTTGTGGAGAGACTGGGAGCATATCAGGCGACATGGGCAGTTGGCTTGCATTTTAAGATCCCGATTATCGAAAGAGTGGCAAGACGTGTGGATCTCAAAGAACAGGTTGTAGATTTTGCACCACAGCCGGTTATCACAAAAGATAACGTAACAATGCGGATTGACACGGTTGTATTTTATCAGATTACAGATCCAAAGATGTTCTGTTACGGAGTTGCCAATCCGATCATGGCGATTGAGAATCTGACAGCGACTACACTGCGTAATATTATCGGTGATTTGGAATTAGACCAGACATTGACATCCAGAGAGACAATCAACACAAAGATGAGAGCATCTCTTGATGTGGCCACAGATCCTTGGGGAATCAAGGTTAATCGTGTGGAATTGAAAAATATTATTCCGCCTGCAGCGATTCAGGATGCGATGGAGAAACAGATGAAGGCAGAACGTGAAAGACGTGAAGCGATTCTTCGTGCAGAAGGAGAAAAGAAATCTACAATTCTTGTAGCAGAAGGTAATAAAGAATCTGCAATCCTTGATGCAGAGGCAGAAAAACAGGCAGCAATTCTCCGTGCGGAAGCTGAAAAAGAAAAGATGATCAGAGAAGCTGAAGGTGAAGCTGAGGCAATCTTAAAAGTGCAGCAGGCGAATGCCGATGGTATCCGTTTCCTGAAAGAGGCTGGTGCCGATGAGGCGGTTCTTACGATGAAGAGTCTGGAAGCATTTGCAAAGGCGGCTGACGGCAAGGCGACGAAGATTATTATTCCATCTGAGATTCAGGGAGTTGCAGGACTTGTGAAATCCTTGGTAGAGGTCGGAGCGGAAAAAGACGGTTAGATGTTGAGGGGTGTGCGAGAGCATGCCCCTTTTGTGGTATCAGGGGGGAAGAAAACGTGAAAGCGAAGATAGACTTGACGAAAGAGTATGGACTGATTTTAGATGGCGGAGGTGCAAGGGGAGCTTATCAGATTGGTGCGTGGAAGGCGCTTGTGGAGGCAGGTGTGAAAGTGAATGCAGTAGCCGGAACCTCGGTTGGCGCATTAAATGGAGCATTGATCTGCATGGGAGATGTAAAGCAGGCGGAAAAAATCTGGAGTGAGATGACATTTTCGCGTGTGATGGACGTAGATGACGCATGGATGGAACGGTTGTTCAACAAAGAAAATACACTCGGTGAAGTGATTTCAGAGATGAAAAAGAGACTGTCAGACGGTGGGATTGATATCACTCCGCTTAAGAATCTGATCCATGAGATGGTGGATGAGAAGAAGATAAGGGAGTCTGGAATGGAATTTTGTCTGCTTACGTTTTCCATATCGGATATGAAGGAGCTGGATCTTAGTATTCATGATATTCCGGAAGGTCTTTTGGAGGATTTTCTGCTTGCAAGTGCATACCTGATTGGATTTAAGAATGAAAAACTGCACGGAAGAACGTATGTGGATGGCGGAGTCATCAACAATGTGCCGACAGGCTCACTTGTGAAAAGAGGATATAAGAACCTGATACAGATTCGTATCTATGGTCCGGGAAGAGAACCGCGGGTTAAGCTGTCAGAGGATACGACGATGTATGAGATTGCGCCGCGAGTGAAACTTGGAAGCATCATTGAATTTTACGGAAAACGCAGCAGACAGAATCTAAAAATCGGCTATTACGATGCGAAACGGATGATTTATGGACTTGCCGGAACGATTTACTATATTGAACAAACACGAAAAGAGTGGTATTATGAAAAAATATTAAGTGGTTTGAGTGAGATTGAGAAGGCAGAGATTGCGTTTGTGCTGAAATTGTCTCATGGATTCTCCGATGAAACACTCTATATGGCAATGCTTGAGGCGAGTGCAAAATTACTTCATGTGCCAAAGTATCAGATTTATACGGTACAGGCATTAGAAGAGGCAGTATATCGAAGATATGAGCGCCTCAGAGATCAGATTAATTTACCAAGATTTGTACATGTGTTCATGGAAATCAGAAAGGATAGTAAAATGAATTTAAAAGGACGTAATTTTTTGACACTGAAAGACTTTACTCCAGATGAGATTATGTATCTGGTTGATCTGGCAGCAGATCTGAAAGAAAAGAAAAAACAGGGAATTACCGGAAATTCTCTGAAAGGGAAGAACATTGCATTGATTTTTGAAAAACCGTCTACAAGAACTCGGTGTGCATTTACCGTGGGTGCGTGTGATGAGGGCGGTATTCCGACTTATTTATCAGAGCATGATATTCAGTTGGGACACAAGGAGAGCATTCAGGATACAGCTCGTGTTCTCGGGCGTATGTTTGACGGGATTGAATTCCGCGGCTTCAAACATGAGCATGTGGAAGCACTTGCAAAATACAGTGGAGTTCCGGTGTGGAATGGTTTGACAGATGAGTATCATCCAACACAGATTCTTGCAGACCTTTTGACGATGAAAGAACATTTTGGATATGTAAAAGGGCTGAAATTCGTATATCTTGGAGATGGGAGAAACAATATGGCGAACAGCCTTATGATCGGATGTTCGAAAGTAGGTGTTGATTTTGTTATCATTGCGCCAAAAAAACTGTGGCCGGGAGAAGAACTGGTTACTTTGTGTGAAGGGTACGCAAAAGAAGCCGGTTCCTCAGTCTGTGTGACAGATTCCATCGATGCAGTTGAGGGCGCGGATGTGTTGTATACGGATGTATGGTGCTCTATGGGTGAGGAAGATAAAGCGGCTGAGCGAATTGCGCTTTTAAGTCCTTATCAGATCAATCAGGAACTGATGGACAAGACCGGCAAAGAGGGAACAATCTTCATGCACTGTCTTCCGGCGGTGAAAGGCAAAGAGGTGACGGAAGATGTATTTGAAGGAAAGGCATCAGTAGTATTTGATGAAGCGGAGAACCGTCTTCATACAATCAAGGCGGTTATGGTCGCAACACTTGGAGAATAAGCAGAGAAAGAGGACGAGTTGTGAAAGCAGAGATTTTGAAAATGCTTCGGGAAAGTAAAGAATATGTGTCGGGTCAGCAGTTGTGTGAACGGCTTCAGGTATCGAGAACGGCAGTGTGGAAAGTAATCAAGCAGCTGGAGAATGAAGGGTATCAGATTGAGGCCGTAAGAAACAGAGGATATCGAATTGTGGAATGTCCGGACGTGCTTTCACAAGAGGAGATAGAAAGCCTGATGCAGACAGAGTGTATAGGAAGGCATGTCATTTATTATGAAGAGACAGACTCGACGAATACAAGGATCAAACATCTGGCGGAACAGGGAAAAGAGCATGGCACATTAGCGGTCGCTGACCGTCAAAATTCCGGAAAAGGAAGGCGTGGAAGAGCTTGGGAATCTCCGCTGGGTGAAAATATCTATATGTCTCTGCTTTTAAGACCGACGATGGAGCCATCGAAAGCGCCCATGCTGACATTGGTGATGGCGTATAGTGCGGCGATGGCGATCCGAGAGCAGGAAGGACTTGAAGTTGGGATTAAATGGCCGAATGATCTTGTGATTGGAACGAAGAAAATATGTGGAATTCTAACGGAGATGAGTGCAGAGGTTGATTATATCAACTACGTTGTAATCGGAGTCGGAATCAATGTGAATATGCAGTCTTTTCCGGAAGAACTTTGTGAAAAGGCGACCTCATTGCGTGTGGAAAAGGAAAGCCCGATAAAACGTTCTGCATTGATTGCATGTATCATGAAAAAGTTTGAAGAAAACTATGAGCGGTTTGTAAAAGAACAGAATTTAAAATTTTTGCAGGAGGATTACAATCGTCTTCTGGTAAGCAAAGAAAAAGAAGTGAGAGTTCTGGAGCCTGGAGGCGAATATAACGCCTATGCATTGGGCATCAACGAGACAGGTGAACTGCTTGTGAGAAAAGAAGATGGCGAAGAGGAGACGGTTTTTGCGGGAGAAGTCTCTGTGCGCGGAATCTACGGGTATATTTAGGAGGAATGTATGTACGAAGAAAAAATTGTACTGTGTGGTGCGAATTCATATGATAGAAAGTTTTATCTGAATCCGGATTTTGAGGCACTTCCAGACAGCATCAAAGATGAACTGAAGATCATGTGTGTATTGTACACGGAGGACGTCGGAGGGATTCTGACATTGGTATTTGAAGAAGATGGAGAGCTTATGTTTGAGGTTACGACAGAGGACAATGATCTGCTTTTTGATGAAATCGGAAGTCATCTGAAGATTAAAGAACTTCAGAGAACAAAAAAAGAACTGCTGGAGTCTTTGCAGTTGTACTATAGAGTCTTCTTTTTAGGGGAGGAAGTATAATGCTGCTGGTAATTGATGTGGGAAATACAAATATCACTCTTGGGGTATTTGAAAAAGAAAAATTAGAGGCGACATTTCGCATGACGGCGAAACAACCAAGAACTTCGGATGAATATGGAATCAAGCTCTGTACATTACTGGAACACAGAGGATTTGATATCGAAGAGATTGATGCGGTGATCGTGTCGTCGGTTGTGCCGGACATTATGCACTCCCTTGGGAGCGCGATCATTAAGTATTTCCATATAAAGCCACTCATCGTATCGCCAAATTTGGAGACCGGACTTCAGATAAACACAGAAAACCCGAAGGATACGGGACCTGATCGAATTGTAGATGCGGTTGCTGCTTATGAAAAATATGGCGGTCCGGTCATAGTCATTGATTTTGGAACTGCGACGACCTATGACGTGGTAAGTGAAAAGGGAGTCTTTGAAGGTGGTGTGATTTCTCCGGGAATCCGTACATCGGCTAGAGCATTGTGGGGCGGAGCATCTATGCTGCCGGAGATTGAGATAAAGAAGCCGGAGTCTATTCTTGCAAAAGAGACTGTATCCAGTATGCAGGGGGGGCTTGTGTTCGGCTATATCGGACAGACAGAATATATTGTCAACAAAATCAAAAAAGCTGGATTTGCAGACGCAAAGGTTGTAGCCACAGGCGGACTGGGGAATATTATTGTATCTGAGACAGATGTTGTGGATATCTATGATCCGGAATTAACGCTGGAAGGGTTACGCATTATTTACGAAAAAAACAAAGGGTTAAATTAGAATGAAAACGTTAAAAATTGGAACGGTAGAATTAGAAAATCCATATATTTTAGCACCGATGGCAGGGGTGACAGACCTGCCTTTTCGTTTGCTGTGCAAAGAGCAGGGAGCGGGACTTTTGTGCATGGAGATGGTAAGCGCGAAGGCGATACAGTATAACAATAAGAATACAAAGGCATTGTTGGAGATTCATCCGGAAGAATTGCCGGTATCTCTCCAGTTATTTGGATCTGATCCGGATGTGATCAGTGAGATTGCAAAACGAATAGAGGAACTTCCATTTTCCATACTGGATATCAATATGGGGTGTCCGGTTCCGAAGATTGTAAAGAATGGAGAAGGTTCTGCATTGATGAAAAATCCGAAACTGGTGTATGAGATTGTCAGAAAGACGGCAAGGGCAATTCAAAAGCCGGTCACAGTGAAAATCCGAAAGGGATTTGATGATACTTGCATCAACGCGGTAGAGATTGCGAAAATTATTGAGGATGCCGGAGGAAAAGCGGTGGCGGTTCATGGAAGAACGAGAGAACAGTATTATTCCGGAAAAGCAGACTGGGATATTATCCGTCAGGTGAAAGAGGCGGTATCCATTCCGGTTATCGGAAATGGAGACGTTGTCTCAGGAGAAAGTGCAATTGCGATTCAAAAAGAGACAGGCTGTGATGGCGTGATGATCGGAAGGGGAGCACAGGGAAATCCGTGGATTTTTTCAGAACTTTTGGAATATGAGCGAACCGGAAAGATGCCGTTACGTCCGAGTGTGGAAGCGATTAAGAAGATGATGATTCGTCATGCACAACTTCAGATGCAATATAAGGGAGAATATCTCGGAATCCGCGAGATGAGAAAACATGTATCGTGGTATACAAGTGGACTTCCAAACTCAGCAAAACTGCGAGACGAGATTAATCGGGTAGAGAGTTATGAGGAATTGGAGCAATTATTGGAAGAAAGACTGAAAGAAGAGATTTGATCAGTGGAGTTGTATAAAATATCCTGTAGATGTGAAATAAAACATTTGTACAGGGTATTTTTTTGTTTCTTTTCTTGTAGACAAATATTAGTGTGATGATTATAATAGAAAATAAGTATGAAACAAGAAGATAATTGTTGATTTTATACAAACTTGTTTGCTCGTATTGTGCTTAAAGTAAATTTGGGAGGAAAGAATATGAAAAAGAGAAGAAGAGTTTTAGCGTTGTTGCTCGCTGCGACTTTGACATTCAGCAGTTTTTCGGGAATAGCCATGGCGAAATCAGAGACAAGACCTGCGAATGGAACAACAAAAGAGCAACCGTTTTGGAGTGGAACAGGGGGAAGTGATAAATTCCGTATTCCTTGTTTGGTATCTTTGAATGATGGAACGGTCGTAGCAGGATGTGATGCCAGATGGACAACTTACGCAGATGGAGGGGGATTGGATACAATTGTATCTTATTCCAAGGACAAAGGAGACAACTGGAATTACACATTTGCAAACTATTTAGGGGATAACGGCAATGTTTGGAACAATGCATCAACAGCGTTTATCGATCCGGCAATGGCAACAGACGGGGAAAATGTCTACATGATTGCGGATCTTTATCCAGCTGGATATGCATTAAATGGTGCAAAAGCATCTCCGGTTCCGGGAAAGAGTCATGATGCGAAAGGAAATATTCTTTTGGCAGATGCAAAGAACTGGAGCGATGTGTGGGGAACAGAGCGTACACAAGCTTCCAATTATACATATCACTTAGAAAAGAATAAAAAGAAAGATGCAGAATCTGCATATTTAATCAAAGATGCAGACGGAAATACTGTAGATGGATATACTGTAGATGCATATTTTAATGTGGAAGGGAATGGTGTAGATACCAATCTTTTTGAGGCAGAGTCACCGTTTCAGATATGGCCGACTGATTATCTGTATCTGACATCTTCTGCAGATGGCGGAAAAACATGGTCTGAGCCTTCGATTTTGAATTTGAGAAAAGACTCTGAACAGTCACTTTTAGTGGGTCCGGGACGTGGAATGGTTACATCCACAGGAAGAATCGTATTTACTGCATATGAGTTTACAAAAGGTGACAAGAATAGTGCTGCTATTTATTCTGATGACAAAGGAAAGACATGGAAACGAGGTGCATCTGTGTCCGATTGGAGTTCAGAGGCAGTTGTGACAGAGGCTGATGATAAGTTGTACATGTTTACCCGTCATGGCGGATATTATGTATCTGACAATTTTGGAGAGACGTGGTCTCCTAAGAAAGAGATGGGTATTTCCTATAATCTGAACTGTCAGCTGACAGCGGTTACTTATCCAGAGAAAATCGACGGAAAGACAGCAATTTTATTTGCGGCACCATCTAATACAGGAAGTCGTTCAGCAGGAAAGATTTTTGTAGGGCTTGTGCAGGAAGACGGTTCTATCAAGTGGGAATATGACTATAGCATTAACGGATCTGCATACTACGCATATTCTTGTCTGACAGTATTGCCGGACGGAACAGTTGGACTTCTCTACGAAAATGCAGATACACAGTTGACATATAAGAATTTATATATCAATGATATTGCGAAGGGTGCGGCAATCGGAAATATCTGGTGTACAGATGGAGAGGGAAAAACAGTGGCAGATGTCACGATGAAATCCGGTGAGAGCAAAGAATTTACAGTAAACGGTATGGAAGACGGCGCAGAGGTAACTGTATCTTCAGATGACAAGGGAGTTGTCGAAGCTTTATATGCAGACGGAAAACTTACAGTGACTTCAAAAGAAGTGGAAGGTCTGGAGAGAGCAGTTGTGACATTGAAATCCGGCAATGCATCTACAAAAATCAGAGTGACGGTGACAGATTCTGAAAACTATGAGATAGTGGATCTCAGAATCGGAGATACAAAAACTTATGTAGATAAGACTGGAAACTACGCTGACAGCAGTTTAGAAGGATTGGATAAGACAATTGCAGAAGTGGAACTGAAAGGGGAAGATTCTCAGACAGTTGAGACACAAGTGAAAGCGCAGCTTGCAACAGCTCAGGCTAATTTTGACGGTGAGAAAAAGTCATTAGACAGCTGTCTGTTTACATTTGACAAAGTTGAGAATAAAGATAACACATATAAAATTTCTGCACAGGCAGGAGATGCGAAAGTATATGTAAATCATAAGACAGCGCCTTCTAAGTGTGTATGTACAACAACAGAAACAGAAATTTTGTTAGAACAAAAGGCAGATGGAACGGTTGCATTGAAAGATCTATCTTCCGGAGCGACTGGTTCATATTTGTATTTTTGGAAGGCAGATAATTCTAAATTGCATTTTGACAGAAATAGCAGTGCTGATGCAAACTGTCAATTAGAACTGTGGAAAAAAGCAGGCAAAGCAAGTGAAGAATCAGAACTTCCGGGATATGAGAAAGTGACAGAGATTGCTCAGATTACAAACGGTGGACAGTATCTGATTGCAGCGAAAGCGAACGACGGAAGCTATTATGTAGTGAATCCGGCTTCTGGCTCTAATAATTTTGACCATGTAGCGAAAGTAATCAAAGAGCAGGTAGAAGTAAAACCGGAGGCAGCAGTGCAACTCGGAAACGATGCACAGTTTAACGGAGAGAAAAAGAGAATCAGCGAATGTCTGTTTACATTTGACAAACAGGATGATGGAAAATTCATCGTTTCATCTACAACAGCGGACAATCAGACAGTATATTTGACACCGAAGATGGCAACTTCTGCTGCAACACCGCTTACAACAACTCGTGCGGCGATTGAGGTGGCGAAAGGAAGCCAAGGATTTACATTTACGCAGACAGAAGGAGGAACAAGGGGAGGAGTCCTGTTCTTCTGGAAAGACAATGAAGCAAAATTACACTTTGACAGAAATAGTACTGTAGATGCAAACGGCAGATGCGACTTTGAGATTTACAAACAATCAGAGAATGCATCTGACAGTGGAATCGCAGGATACGAAAAAGTAACGGAGTTGACAGAAATCACAGATAATGGGAAATATCTGATTGTGGCAAAGGCTAATAATGGAAGTAATTACCTGTTAAATCCGGCACAGGGAAATGACAAATATAGCTATGTTGCTAAAGTGACAGGCGAGATGTACGAAGGTGAGACAACAACTGCGAATACAGAAATTGCGATTACCGGAAAAGCAGAAGGCCAGACAGCTGTTACAATCGGAGATGTGACTTACTACATTTTTGTGGAGAATGATGTAAAAGAAGTGACATTGAAAATAGGTGAGACATACAATGTTCCTGGAAAGATTGTAAAAGAAAGCGGAGATGTAAGTAGTATCACAAAAGAAGAGCGCAGTGATATGCCTCCTTACAAGGCAATTACAAAAGTGGAAGAAGGAACATATCTGTTCGGAAGCAATACACACATTATGCTAAATTCGGCAAGCACAGTGGCAGGAGATCCGAAAGGTCTTGGAATGTCATCTGCAAACTTTAACACAGGTGAATATAAAGATTCTATGTGGACGCTTAAGAAATCCGGAAATGGTTACACAATGCAGGATGCGAATGGAAAATATGTAAACATTTCAGGACAGAATGTAGAGCTGACAGATACGCCGCAGGTGCTTACAATTGGAGACAGCAAACATGGTGGATTTGCAGTGTCAAATGGCTCTAACTATTTGAATAACTGGTCAGGATCAAACAATAAAGTGGCTGCATGGAGCGCAGATGACAATGCATGGTATTTCTACAAAGCATCAGAAGGAAATGTGATTACAGCAAATGCGGCTGGAGAAGTAACTTTAGTTACAGAAGGAACAACTTATAAAATTACAATTAAAGGTACACAGGAATGCGATCATTCATATACATGGGAAGAGACAACAGCACCGACGTGTACAGAAAAAGGTGTGGAGACAGGAACATGTAGTAAATGTAATGGCACAACTACAAGAGAAATTGCAGCACTTGGACATGATTTTGGCGAGTGGACAGTAGAAAAAGAGGCAACTGAGACAGAAACAGGATTGGAAGTTCGTACTTGTAAGCGAGAAGGCTGTGATGTGAAGGAGACAAGAGAAATTCCGAAACTTCCGGTTGCACCAGAACAGGTAGATAAATCAGCATTAGAGAAATATTACAATGAATGTTTGGCATATTACAAAGAGGCTGATTACACAGCTGACAGCTGGAAAGGATATCAGGCAGCAATGGCTAACGCAAAAGCTGTATTGGAAGATGAAGATGCTACAGAGCAGGATGTAGAAGATGCGATTGTAGAAATCAAAGATGCGGTGGATGGTTTGAAACGAGTTCCGGATGTCACAAAACCAAACAATGACAAAAATGACAGCAACAACAATGATAACAGTAAGCCGGCAAAAACAGGTGATACAGCTTCAGCAGTTCCATTTATGTTAGGAATGGCAGGATGCCTTGGCGCAGCGGTTGAAGTTATCCGCAGAAGATTTGGAAAATAAAATATAACAGATCATATTTAAGGTGAAAGGGATGTCGAAGACGACATCCCTTTTGCTGAAGTTGAGATAAAAATTGACAAAAGATGACAGTGTGATACAATAGATTGGAAATGACAAATTTCATATAGCAATTTGCTAGGGGAGCCATGAGCTGAGAATCACACAGATGTGTGTTGACCCTCATTACTTGAACCGGTTAGTACCGGCGGAAGGAAGCAGTACCAAAGTGGTTCCTCCTGTAAAAAATTATTTTAGGAGGTTTTTTTATGTCATTTTTTGTATCAACAACAGAGGGTGGGTATCAACTCACCACAGCGGGATATGTTGCAGCTGCAGTGATTTTAATTGCATTGATTGTGCTTGCGACAGTTCTGGCAAAGAAAGAGAAAAAGGAAAAGAAGAAAATGGGGACAAAGCAGCTTGTGT
>ENA-OWPM01001945-OWPM01001945.1-human-gut-metagenome-genome-assembly--contig:-NODE-1945-length-14273-cov-44.581727_pt1 | contig 14273 bp, 10 predicted proteins | sample MGYA00248267_ERZ651852 | MGnify/ENA primary metagenome ERZ651852 (study PRJEB26924, sample SAMEA4378228) | human gut metagenome | biome: human gut; feature: human-associated habitat; material: faeces...
GGTAAGCGAAAACCTACCGCTGTAAAGCGGAAAGGCGTTGTTTGCCGAGCCTACAAATAACCAAAGAGAAGCTCAACCAAGACATGGAGAACCTTGCCGCGAGATTGAACCAAGTCGAGGAATTTGCAGGTTGCACCATCTAAAACAGAGAAGCCATGAAACGTGACATAATCATCATAGAAGACAAGGCGGTCAGCGTAACCGGTAACGAGGTATGGATGACCGCTGGAGAAATCGCCGGACTGTTCCACACGGGTGTCCCGGCAGTGAACGCCGCCATCAAAACCATCCTCAAAGCGGACGTGTTGAGTGACTACGAGGTATGCCGCTACATTCAACTTGAAAACGGTCTGTATGCGGATGTTTACTCGCTTGAGATCATCATCCCCGTTGCTTTCAGATTGAACACCTACTGCACGCACGTGTTCCGCACATGGCTGGTAGGCAAAACACTCTCAAAGGAAAAACGACAGGCATACGTGATGTTCATACAGAACGGAAATGCCTGGTATTGCTGAACATACATATAGACGGAACGAAAGGAAACGGACAACTCCATCGGGGCTGTCCGTTTCCTTTTTTCGTTTTCATGCTTCCTTTATTCCAGCGGCTTGCGGTAATTCGCCTCCAACAGTTCACGCAATCCCGATTCGGGGTAAAGCACCTTCCCTCCTAAAAGGATAAAGGGCAACACCCTGTTGTTACGGTATTCCTGCAAGGTACGGCGGCTCACACGGAGCAGCTCCGCAACCTCCCTGTCCGTCAGGTAACGTTCCCCGTCCAGCGGCGGACGGTAACTTTCCAAAAATGCGGAGAGCCATTTAGAGCCTTTACGCATATTCTGCACCACGGTGGCAACCGGCTCGTCCTCCAGTGTAAAAACATTGTTGTTCTCGTTCATCATAACTTTGGATTCAGTGGGTGAATAATAAGATTATCTGCTGCCGGGATAGAGCGTACCGATAAGCGGAATCAGCCGCCTGACCTCTTCCGGCTTGTAATAGAACCGTCGGTTTATCTGCGAGTAGCCGATAAGCCGCTTGTCGCGCAACGTCTGCAACGTGCGCGGGCTGATTCTCAACTGCCCGCAGACCTCCTCGCCCGTGAGCCACCTTTCCAGCCGCCCGCCGTCGCTTTTGCGCCTGAGGGCGGCGACTTTCTCCGAGAGGGCGTTGAATGACGCCAGCATCATCTCGAAGGTCTTTTTCTCGATAGATACGATTTCCATATACCAAAACATTTAATGATTTACCGCAAAGGTAACGCAGTCGCCTTGAATGCGTGCCGTTTTCCGCTATACGGCAGCTTGTTGCGCCGGTTGTCCGGGTTACGGAGTCACTTTCAAAGAAAATCTTACGTGAGTCACGTAGTGAGTTGTTAAAGCCCCTTTTGTTTATTGCCGAATTTTGCCGCAGAGAAACAAAAGAAAGGACAAAATATGAAAGTGATAACGATTGAAAGTTCCGCCTTCACCGCCCTGACGGAACAGATAGCCGAGATAGCGGTCTATGTGCGTGCCGTTTCCGGTGAAAGGAAGGGAGAGTCTTCCGACATGCTGCTCACCACCCGCGAGGCGGCGCACCTGCTGAACGTGAGTACCCGTACCCTCCAACGTATGCGCAGCGAACAGCGCATCGGCTATATCGTGCTGCGCGGCAAATGCCGCTACCGCCGGTCGGAAATAGACCGCCTGCTCGCAGACTGCACCGTGGCAGAAGATGCAGCGACACTGACGGAACTGAAACGCAACCACACGCTGCGCACGGGCGGCGGCAAACCCAAAGGAAGGAGGACATAAGATATGGAACTGCTTACACGAAACAATTTTGAGGACTGGATGCAGAAGCTGATGGAACGGCTCGACCGTCAGGACGAGCTGCTGCTCTCCCTGCGACCGTCCGGCAAAGCCCCGAACCCGATGGAAAGTATCAGGATGTTCGACAACCAAGACCTCTGCATGCTGCTCCAGATAAGCAAGCGTACCCTGCAGCGCTACCGCAGCATCGGTGCATTGCCGTACAAGACGCTCGGCAAAAAGACCTATTACAGCGAGGAGGACGTACTGACATTCCTCTCCGAACACGTAAAGGATTTCCGCAAGGAAGATATAGCCTTCTACAAGGCGCGTATCCATAATTTCTTTAATAAATAACCCATTAAAACATTTTTCAAATGGCAAAGAAAACAACAGAAAAAGACGTGCTGATAGTCCGCGACGAGAAGACGGGCGAGATCAGTGTGGTAGCCGGGCTTAACGCCGACGGCTCACCCAAGCGTACCCCCGCAAAGGCGGAGAACGCACAGAGTTTCCTGCAATTCGACCGCCACGGCGACGTGCTGGACAACTTCTTCAAAAACTTCTTCCGGCAGTGCAAGGAACCCAGCCGCTTCGGTTTCTACCGTGTCGCGGCAGACCAAGCCGACAAACTGATGGAGGTGATGAAAGACCTGCTGAAAGACCCCGAAGCCAACAAAGAACTGCTTGCGCCCCACAAGGTGGACACTTCCGGCTACGAAAAGCAGGTAAAGGAAGAACAGACCGCCGGGATGCCGGAACAAAAACAGGAAGGACAACCCAAAGAAACCCAAAAACAGGAAGAAATGGAAAAGAAGCAGGAACAGAATCAGGAAAGCCCGCAACAACAGGCGCAGGGAAGACGTGGCTACCAACCCATTGACGAGAGCAAAATCAACTGGCAGGAGCTGGAAGAGAAATGGGGCGTGAAACGTGACGACCTTGAAAAGTCCGGTGATCTGAACAAGATGCTCAACTACGGCAAGTCCGATTTGGTGAAAGTGTCGCCCAAGTTCGGCGGCGAGGCTTTTGAACTGGATGCCCGCCTTTCCTTCAAGAAGGACGGTGAAGGCAATGTCAGCCTCGTGCCGCACTTCATCCGCAAGGAGCAGAAACTCGACGAGTACAAGGAACACAAGTTCTCCGACGAAGACCGTAAGAACCTGCGTGAAACGGGCAATCTCGGCAGGGTCGTGGACATCGTGGACAAGGAAACGGGTGAAATCATCCCCTCGTTCATCAGCATAGACCGCAAGACGAATGAAATCACGGACATTCCTGCAAACAAGGTGCGCATACCGGAGCGCATCGGAAAGACGGAAATCACCAAGCAGGAACAGGATATGCTGCGTGCCGGACTGCCCGTGCGCAACAAGCTCATCGAACGCAACGACGGCAGGAAGTTCGTCACTACTCTTCAAGTGAACGTCGAGCAGCGAGGCGTGGAGTTCGTACCGGGAACCGGCAAGTCGCCCCATACCGCCCAGACGCAGGAAACCAAGAACAATCCCACACAGGGACAGGCGCAGGGTATGGAAAATTCCGCAGCCCCACAGAAAGAGCAACGCCGCAACACGTGGACGAACGCCGACGGCAGCATCCGCCCCATCAGCAAATGGAGCGGCGTGGACTTCACCGAGCAGCAGAAAGCCGACTACGTGGCGGGCAAAGCCGTGAAACTGGAGAACGTGACCGACAAGCAGGGCTTCCACGCCACGATGTACATCAAGTTCAACCCGGAGAAGGGACGCCCGTACCGCTATGATACCAACCCCGACAACGCGCAGAAGGTCGCCCCGTCCAACGAGAGCCGCACCCAAGTGGCGGTGAACAGCGAAGGCAAGACCAACGAGGCGACCAAGAACCTGAAAGAGCCGTTGCAGAAAGGGCAGACCGTTCCGAAAGACGACAACCAGCAAAAGCAGCAGGAGAAGCCTCAGAAGAAAAACAACAAGGGCATGAAGATGTAACATCCCGTGTCCGCCACTAAATCCAAAGTAACAATTCATAAAAAAAGTAATCAGCATGAAGACAATCATTGCAGAAAAGCCATCCGTGGCACGTGAAATCGCCCGCATCGTGGGCGCGACAAAAAGAGAGGAAGGATATTTCGAGGGAGGCGGTTATGCCGTGACATGGGCGTTCGGGCACCTCGTCCAGCTTGCCATGCCCGACGGCTATGGCATACGCGGTTTCGTCCGTGACAACCTGCCCGTCATCCCCGGAACCTTCACGCTCATACCCCGTCAGGAAAAGACGGAGAAGGGCTACAAACCCGACAGCGGCGTGGTGTCGCAGATAAAAATCATCAGCCGTCTTTTCAAGGATAGCGAACAGATCATCGTGGCGACCGATGCCGGACGCGAAGGTGAGCTTATCTTCCGATACCTCTACCATTATATCGGATGTACCACGCCTTTCGTACGCCTGTGGATAAGCTCGCTCACCGACAAGGCTATCCGCGAGGGACTGCGCAACCTCGAAGCGGGAAGCAAGTATGACAACCTCTATCTTGCCGCCAAAGCACGGAGCGAATCCGACTGGCTTGTGGGCATCAACGGCACGCAGGCACTCTCCATCGCTGCCGGACACGGTACATATTCCGTCGGACGGGTGCAGACACCCACGCTGGCGATGGTATGCGCACGTTACTGGGAGAATCGCCGTTTCACGGTGGAACCTTTCTGGCAGCTCCATATTGCCGCCGACGATGGCAACGGCGAAGTGGTGAAATTCTCTTCTTCCGAGAAATGGAAAGAGAAAGAGCCTGCGACGGAACTATATAATAAGGTAAAGGAAGCTGGCTTTGCTATTGTCACGAAAGCAGAACGCAAGGAGAAGATAGAGGACACTCCGCTTCTGTACGACCTGACCACGCTCCAGAAGGAAGCCAACGCCAAACACAGCTTCACGGCGGAACAGACGCTTGAAATCGCGCAGAAGCTCTACGAGAAGAAACTCATCACCTATCCGAGAACCGGGAGCCGCTACATTCCCGAAGACGTGTTCACGGAAATCCCCAAACTGCTCGCCTTCATCGGCAACCTGCCCGAATGGATAGGCAAAGTCAATCCGAAAGCCATGCCTACACGCCGCAGCGTGGATGGTGGTAAGGTAACGGACCACCATGCCCTGCTCGTCACGGGCGAGAAACCGCTGTTTCTATCCAAAGAGGACAACATCATCTATCAGATGATAGCCGGACGCATGATTGAGGCTTTCTCTGAAAAATGCGTCAAAGACACCGCTACTGTTACGGCGGAGTGTGCCGGAGCGGAGTTCGTGGCAAAAGGCAGCATCATCAGGCAAGCCGGGTGGCGTGCAGTCTATGGCGAGGAAGAAAAAGAGGAAACCATCATCCCCGGCTGGCAGGAAGGCAATACGCTGACACTGAAAGCTACCTCCATCACGGAGGGCAAGACCAAGCCCAAACCGCTGCATACCGAAGCGACCCTACTGTCCGCTATGGAAACGGCTGGCAAGGAAATAGAAGACGATGTGCTGCGGCAGGCTTTGAAGGACTGCGGCATCGGCACGCCTGCCACACGTGCCGCCATCATCGAAACACTTTTCAAACGGGGTTACATGGAACGCTGCAAGAAGTCGCTTGTACCCACCGAAAAGGGGCTTGCCCTCTACTCGGTCGTGAAGACGATGCGCATCGCCGATGTTGCCATGACGGGCGAATGGGAGAAGGAACTGGCACGCATCGAGCGCGGGGAACTACCTGCCGAAACCTTCCGTAAGGAGATAGAGGCGTACACAAAGGAGATTACCTCCGAACTGCTCTCATGCGACAAGCTGTTCGCCCGCAGGGATTCCGGCTGCAAGTGTCCCAAGTGCGGAACGGGCAGTATGCAGTTCTACGGCAAGGTCGTCCGCTGCGACAACGCGGACTGCGGGCTACCCGTGTTCCGCCTGAAGGCGAACCGCACCCTTTCCGATGACGAGATCAAAGAGCTGCTCACCGATGGGCATACGAAGCCGCTCAAAGGCTTCAAGAGCAAGCAGGGCAAGAGCTTCGACGCCATAGTCGCCTTTGACGGGGACTATAACACGACTTTCGTGTTCCCCGAAAGGAAAACGAGCAGGAAATTTTCAGGACGGAAGAAATAGTATTAACTTTGCCACTTGTTCAGAGTAATGAATTGTTCTTCGATACCGGATTACACTCATACTTTGGATTTAGTGGTGGCACTCGGAGGGATACCGAGTGCCTTTTTCTTCCTTTTTCCAACCGATTATCCCGTTAATTATCAATCCGCTAAATCCAAAGTAATGAACAACAAGAAGAAAAACGAGGGTCAGACCGACTTTTCCTATTACGGTCTGTACCTGCTGGACTATCTCCGCACGAACAGGTTTGAACAGGCTTCCGACGATGCCTTCATCCGGGAACGTGCCGACCGTGCCGCCGAAACGTATGAGCGTGCGCGGCTCGAAGGCTATCCGTCCGAGGGGGCGCAGGAGTTGGCGATGGACACGCTCCTGCGTGGTCTTCGCTATTCCAAGTACGCCATCCTCCGCGAAGTCGTGGAAAACGAGTTTGCCGACGAAGTGCCGGAAAAGAAACGCGAAGCCTTCATCCGAAAGCTGCTGCCGCCTGTCGGCAACGTATTCTCCGCCTATGATCTTTCGGACGACAACTTCGCCCTGTCGCCCGAATACGACCTGCTCTACACGGAGCTGACGGGAGCCGTCGTCCTTTATATCGGGGAATATGGCGTTTAACCGCAAACAACGGCTGCGGGACAACATCGAGGCGATACGGACGGCATTCATCCTTGACAGGGAACGGAGGACGGCAACCGCCGAGGAACAAGCCATACTTCGGAAGTATTGCGGTTTCGGCGGGTTGAAGTGCATACTGAACCCGGCAAAGGAACTGACGGATGCCGTGCATTGGGCGAAATCGGACCTCGAACTGTTTGCCCCTACGGTGGAACTGCACAGGCTGGTGCGTGAAAACAGCAAGGACGATACGGAGTACAAGCGGTACGCGGATGCCATGAAGCAGTCCGTGCTGACCGCATTCTACACACCGCCGGAGATAACCGGCACGATTGCGGAGGCTCTGCATGAACACGGCATACGTCCCGACCGTGTGTTGGAGCCGTCGGCGGGCGTGGGCGCATTCGTGGATGCCGTGCTGGAAAACAAGCCGGACGCGGACATCATGGCTTTCGAGAAAGACCTGATGACGGGCAAGATATTGGGACACCTGCATCCCGACCAAAAGGTAAGGGTGCAGGGATTCGAGAAGATAGAGAAGCCCTTCACGGATTATTTCGACCTTGCCATCTCGAACATCCCGTTCGGCGACGTGGCTGTGTTCGACCCGGAGTTTACAGGAAGCCAAGACCCGGCAAGGCGTTCCGCACCGAAGGCAATACACAACTACTTCTTCCTGAAAAGCCTTGACGCTGTGCGTGAGGGCGGCATCGTGGCGTTCATCACCTCGCAGGGGGTGCTGGACGCACCGTCCAACGCACCCATACGCGAGTATATGATGCGTAATGCCAATCTGGTGGGTGTCGCACGCCTGCCGAACAATCTCTTCACGGACAACGCGGGTACGGAGGTGGGCAGCGACCTGATTATCCTGCAAAAGAACAGCGGAAAGAACGGGGAACTGTACTACAACGAGAAACTTTTCATGCAGACCGAACAGACGCCCATCGGCACTTCGGTGAACGGGTATGTATGGAGCATCAGCTCTCTTTCCAATACGGATTTAATCAGAGGCACAGACCCTTACGGGAAACCTGCCTATCAACTCCTGCACCGGGGCGGCATCGGGCAAATGGCGGAGGACTTGCGGGAACATCTGAAAATCGAGTTGCATCAGTTTGACAAAGAACTGTATGAAATGTACAGCCTGCATCCGGCACAGGGGAAAAGCACGGTTACGGAAACCATTTCCATACCAGTTGTCACTCCTGAGATACAGCCACGTAATGAAATGGCAGCCAAGCCCGAAGCGGTAACACCGCAGCCGGAGGAAGAAAAGCCGGAGATAGAGCCGCACCGTCCCGATTATTCGGAGGGCGTGCAGCTCTCCCTGCTCGACCTCTGGGGCATGACCGAGGAGGTACGCAAGCAGGAAGCACCCTCCAAGAAGAAAAAGACGGCGAAAAAGGAAAGCCCGGCAAGACGTATGCCTCCCAAACCGCAGGCGCAGGTTACGCCGAAGGTTACGACCGCACCGCCACAGCCGTCTGCCGCACCACCGACGGAGAACAGGGACAGCCAAGAAACAAAGCCGGTGAGTGTCGCAGCCAAAGCCGATCCGGATGATATTTACGCCACTTTGGATTGGGATACCAACCCGCCCATCAACGGCTTCTATGAAATGATGATGGACCTCACGCCGGAGCGACGCAAGGAGCTTCGCAGGCTGGCGGCACAGCATCAGGAGAAACGGCAGCATGTCCCGGACGTGAAAGCCGCACCGGAGCAGGAAACACGGCAACCCGAAACGCAGCCGGAAGTTGCCGCCACTCCTGCCGCTCACGCAACGGAAACGGCTGCAACCTCCCTTTTCCCCGAAATGGAAGCGGAAAAACCGGAGGAGGAACCTCTCGACCTTTCTCCCCGTCCGTTCAACGGCATGCTGGAGCCGCACTATCGTGACGGCTCTATGGTACTGGATGCTTCACGCAATCTCGGTTATTTGAAAGACCTCACGCCTTACGGCGCGACATTCCAACCGCTTGACCTGACTGGCTACCAGAAGGAGAAAGCGATGTTGTATGTGTCACTCCGTGATTCATACGAGCGGCTTTACCGCTACGAGGCGGAGTATCACGATGAAGGGTCTGCACAACGCATAGCGTTGAACACCTGCTACGATGAGTTTGTCATGCGCTACGGCAACCTCAATGCCAAGCAGAACGTGAAACTGTTGATGATGGATGCCGCCGGGCGCGACATCCTTTCGTTGGAACGTGCGGAAGACGGCAGGTTCGTCAAGGCGGACATCTTCGAGCGTCCCGTTTCCTTCTCGGTGGAGAGCCATGCCAACGTAAGCTCTCCCGAAGAGGCACTCTCCGCATCGCTCAACAAGTTCGGCACGGTCAATCTCGACTATATGCGGGAGATAACCGACAGCACGGAAGAGGGATTGCTTGACGCCCTCAAAGGACGCATCTTCTACAACCCGCTCGTAACCGGTTACGAGATAAAGGACAGGTTCATCGCCGGGAACGTGATAGAGAAGGCGGAGCGCATCAAGGCATGGATGGGTGACAACCCAGAAAACGGGCGTATGCCGGAAGTGAAGCAGGCGTTGTTGGCTCTGAAAGAAGCCGAGCCGCCGCGCATCGCCTTCGAGGACCTCGACTTCAATTTCGGGGAACGCTGGATTCCGACGGGCGTGTACGCCGCCTACATGAGCCATCTTTTCGACACGGACGTGAAAATCGCCTACTCCGCAAGCATGGACGAGTATTCGGTGGCGTGCGGCTACCGCACCATGAAAATCACGGACGAGTTTTTAGTGAAGGGCTATTACCGGAACTATGACGGTATGCACCTGTTGAAACACGCCCTGCACAACACCTGCCCCGACATGATGAAGTCCATCGGCAAGGATGAGCATGGCAATGACATCAAGGTGCGCGACAGCGAGGGCATACAGCTCGCCAACGCCAAGATTGACGAAATCCGTAACGGGTTCTCGGAATGGCTGGAAGAGCAGTCGCCGCAGTTCAAGGAACGGCTGACGACAATGTACAACCGCAAGTTCAACTGTTTCGTGCGACCGAAGTATGACGGTTCGCACCAGACGTTTCCCGACCTCAATCTGAAAGGATTGGCAAGCCGGGGTATTCAAAGCGTTTATCCGTCGCAGAAGGATTGCGTCTGGATGATAAAACAGAACGGAGGCGGGATCTGTGACCACGAAGTTGGAACAGGTAAAACACTGATAATGTGTATTGCAGCGCATGAAATGAAGCGTCTGAACTTGGCGCACAAGCCGATGATTATCGGCTTGAAGGCGAACGTGGCGGAGATAGTAGCCACTTATCAGGCGGCATATCCTAATGCGAGGATTCTCTACGCTTCGGAAAAGGATTTCTCGACTGCCAACCGCGTGCGTTTTTTCAACAACATCAAGAACAACGACTACGATTGCGTCATCATGTCGCACGACCAGTTCGGCAAGATACCACAGTCGCCGGAGTTGCAACAGCGCATCCTGCAAGCGGAGCTTGACACGGTGGAGGAAAACCTTGAAGTGCTGCGGCAGCAGGGCAAGAACGTGTCGCGGGCGATGCTGAAAGGATTGGAGAAACGCAAGCACAACCTTGTGGCGAAGTTGGAGAAAGTGGAACACGCCATCAAATCCCGCACGGATGACGTAGTGGACTTCAAGCAGATGGGCATCGACCACATCTTCATTGACGAGAGCCACCAATTCAAGAACTTGACTTTCAACACCCGGCATGACCGTGTGGCGGGGTTGGGAAACTCGGAAGGAAGCCAGAAAGCCCTGAATATGCTTTTTGCCATACGAACTATACAGGAGCGCACGGACAAGGACTTGGGGGCTACGTTCCTGTCCGGCACAACCATTTCCAACAGTCTGACGGAATTGTACCTGCTCTTCAAGTATCTGCGTCCGAAGGAATTGGAAAGGCAGGATATCCGATGCTTCGACGCATGGGCGGCAATTTTCGCCAAAAAGACAACCGACTTCGAGTTCAACGTGACGAACAATGTGGTTCAGAAGGAGCGTTTCCGATATTTCATCAAAGTGCCGGAGCTTGCCGCCTTCTACAACGAGATTACCGATTACCGCACGGCGGAGGACGTGGGTGTGGATCGTCCGCGTAAGAACGAGATACTGCATCACATACCTCCCACGCCCGACCAAGAGTATTTCATCAAACAGCTGATGCAGTTCGCCAAGACGGGTGACGCCACGCTGCTGGGCAGACCGCCCCTGTCGGAAACGGAGGAGAAGGCGAAGATGCTTATCGCCACCGATTACGCGCGGAAGATGGCTCTCGACATGCGCATGATAGACCCGCATTATGAGGACCACCCCGACAACAAGGCTTCCCACTGCGCCAAGACGATTGCGGAGTATTACCACAAATACGACGCGCAGAAAGGCACGCAGTTCGTGTTCTCGGATCTGGGAACATACCAGCCGGGCGACGGATGGAACGTGTACAGCGAGATAAAGCGGAAGCTGACGGAGGACTACGGCATCCCGGCAAGCGAGGTGCGCTTCATTCAGGAGTGCAAGACCGACAAGGCACGCAAGGGGGTGATAGACGCCATGAACGCCGGAACGGTGCGCGTGCTGTTCGGTTCCACTTCCATGCTCGGAACGGGTGTGAACGCGCAGAAACGGTGTGTCGCAATCCATCATTTGGATACGCCGTGGCGTCCATCCGACCTGCAACAGCGTGACGGACGCGGAGTTAGGGCGGGCAACGAGATTGCCAAGCGTTTTGCCGGGAACAATGTGGATGTCATCATCTACGCGGTGGAAAAGTCGTTGGACAGCTACAAGTTCAACCTGCTGCACTGCAAGCAGACGTTCATCTCGCAGCTCAAAAGCGGGGCGATGGGCGCACGTACCATCGATGAGGGGGCTATGGACGAGAAATCGGGCATGAACTTCTCGGAGTACATGGCGTTGCTCTCCGGCAATACCGACCTTTTGGACAAGGCGAAACTGGAGAAGCGTATCGCATCGCTTGAAGGGGAACGCAAGTCGTTCAACAAGGGCAAGCGCGATTCGGAGTTCAAGCTGGAAGCCAAGACGGGGGAACTGCGCAACAACACGGCTGTCATCGAAGCCATGACGGAGGACTGGAACCGTTTTCTTTCCGTTGTGCAGACTGATAAGGAAGGTAGTCGCCTTAATATTGTCAAGGTGGACGGCGTGGATTCAACCGACGAAAAAGTTATTGGAAAGCGTTTGCAGGAGATAGCCAAGAACGCCACGACGGGCGGTTTGTACAAGCCTGTCGGGGAGATTTACGGTTTCCCGATAATGGTGGTCAGCGAGAGGATACTCAAAGAGGGGCTGGAATTTACCGACAATCGCTTCGTGGTGGAAGGGAATTACAAATACACCTATAACAACGGGCATCTGGCGATGGCTGACCCGGTAGCCGCCGCACGTAATTTCCTGAATGCATTGGAGAGGATTCCGTCCATCATCGACCAGTATAAGGCGAAGAACGAGGTGCTGGAAAAGGAGGTTCCGCAGTTGCAGGAGATAGCGGGCAAGGTGTGGAAGAAAGAGGACGAACTGAAACAGTTGAAGTCCGAACTTGCCGCGCTTGACCGCAAGATACAGTTGGAGCTTGCGCCGCCCGCGCAGGAAGTCACCGAAAAAGAAAAGAACGGGCAGGAGATCAAGCCAGATGCGGAAGGTGTACGGAGCATATCGCCACAACAAACCGATGATGTCCCGCAGATTCGCAGCCCGATGGATAAACGAAGTCCGTCTGGCAATTTCATTGCCAATCATATCATTATCGGGCGTCCGGGTTTTCAGTTTAAGGATGAAAACCGATCGAAAGGGATAAAAATTTAAAATTATGAATTTTATATAAAATATTAATAGGGGCTATCCAAAAGGTCTAAAAGTAAATCTTATCCCCTCTGCAAGTATCTGTAGAAGAGTGATTGCAAGAATTTCTTTCTTTTTGGGCAGCCTCTATTAAATTTATTTATTCTTTCTTGATTTATGTTTATAAACATTATACCAAAAACATTCCAACTAACCTTGTTTATGTTTTGTCAGCCACCATTTGCACAACCATATTTGACTCCCAAAGAGAGTGAATTCGATAAGATAACTTGCTGCATACCCACAATAAGGGGCTAAATAGAATACGAATGGGAAATAGATAACAGTACCGACAACAGATTGCGTTATGTAGTTGGTTAAACTCATTTTACCATAAAGCTGTAATGTGGAAACCGCTTTTTTGACACGTTCCTTATGACACAATAATATGAACGAGAATATTTCTACAGAATCATCAGTAAAACAGAAAAAAATACTAATTTTGTTTTTGATGATCATTTCAAAAGGAATTAGAAAAAATGTCTAATTCTAACTTATAGAGGAAAAAGCAACAATTAAATATTAAAGAATAAAAGATACGAAAAATATGACGCCAAAAGAGATACTACAAGAATGGATTGACTGCTTCAACGCCGCCGATGCAGTCGCTTTGGCAAACTTATACGCTCAGGATGCCATAAACCATCAAGTCGCAAACACCCCGGTTATAGGAAAAACAGCTATCCATAAAATGTTTGTAAATGAATTTGCAACCTCAAAAATGGTTTGTATTGTTGAGCATATATTCGAGGATGGAGAATGGGCTATCATGGAATGGAAAGATCCGCTCGGGTTGCGAGGATGCGGATTCTTCCATGTGCAAAACGATAAAATCGTTTTCCAAAGAGGTTATTGGGATAAGCTCAGCTTTCTCAAACAGCACGGTTTAACCGTAGAGAATAGTGATAAAAATCCAAACACATAACACCGTCCGATATGGGAATCATCATTCATTCTTTAGAGTCCGTTTCTTTCAAAGATTTGTATGCGGCATTCTCATCCGCATTCAAAGATTATGATTTCTCTTTGAATGCGGATGAATTGCGACGCATGCTCGACCGACGAGGATACAATCCACAACTATCTTTCGGAGCATTTTTCGAAGGACGGCTGATTTCTTTTGTGTTTAACGGAACAGGCATGTACAACAACATCTTGACGGCCTATGACACAGGGACGGGAACCGTACCTTCATTCCGGGGATTACACCTAACCCAAAAAATATTCACTTTCAGCCTCGAATTGATATATCAACAAGGAGTTCGGCAATATGTACTGGAAGTTTTGCAACACAATCACAAAGCAATAAAAATATATCGCAAATTAGGCTTTGAAACACAGAGAAATTTCAACTACTACTCTGCCAAACTGAGCGATATTGTTCCTGTATTGCAAGTAAACCATACCGCATGTCGCATACTCCCATCGGATTTAAAAAACTGCCTTAACCAAACGGCCTGGTTCGATTTTCATCCTTCATGGCAAAATGACAGGGCTTCACTGGAACGCGGAATCGACAATTTGGACATATTGGGAGCTTATGAAAGAGAAGAACTTGTCGGATTTGTTATCTTTGAACCGGCATCAGGCGATATTTCATCCCTCGCAGTTGCAAAAGATTACCGGCGTAAAGGAATAGGTAAGTCCTTGCTTAAAAGTGCTGTCAGTCATTTTCAAAGCGATGTACTCAAATTTACTAATGTTGATTGCGATTGTGAATCAGTCACTGGTTTCTTGTCATCATTAGGACTTACCCCAAAAGGACAACAGTTTGAAATGGTCAGAAAAATTTAACCTACATTTATATGAATAGCCCTCATCATCAAATAACGGTTCTCAGCTATACGCAGGCAGGGATTTTAACCACTGAACTTCCTACGA
>ENA-OWPM01001988-OWPM01001988.1-human-gut-metagenome-genome-assembly--contig:-NODE-1988-length-13890-cov-3.039176_pt1 | contig 13890 bp, 7 predicted proteins | sample MGYA00248267_ERZ651852 | MGnify/ENA primary metagenome ERZ651852 (study PRJEB26924, sample SAMEA4378228) | human gut metagenome | biome: human gut; feature: human-associated habitat; material: faeces...
GATGGCAAAGCCGATGCCCTCGATCGTCGCGCCGGTGACGGTCTCGCCGGAATATTTCGCCGTCGTCACGCCGACGACATTGCCGCGCAGGTCGAACAGCGGGCCGCCGGAGTTGCCGGGGTTGATGGCCGCATCGAGCTGCATCATGCGGATGGAGGGGCCGTCCAGATCGACATCGCGGTCCTTCGCGCTGATATAGCCGACGTTCAGGCTGTAGTCCAGGTCGCCGAGCGGGTTGCCGATGGCAGCAACCTCCGTGCCGATGCGCAGCCGGTCGGAATCTCCGAGGCGCGCGTGGCGGTAGCCGGTACCGTCGATCTTCAGGAGTGCAATGTCGCTGTCCTCCTCATAGCCGAGGAGCCTTGCCGCATGCTCCGTTCCGTCAAACAGTGTGACGGTAAGTTGCGTGCAGTCCTTGACGACGTGGTAATTCGTCAGGATCTCGCCGTCTCCCGTGAGGAGAACGCCTGAGCCGGTGCTGGCCTGCATGGTGTCCTTTCCATAGAGGTCCGTGACCGCGCTGAGGTTCAGCACACCGACGACGCAGGGCGCATAGCGCTCATAGAGCTGCGTCGGGGTCAATTCTCCCACAGTCGAGGCCACACGCGCTGCGGACGGCTCCGCGCCCGTGCTCTCTGCCCCGGATACGGCCGTCTGACGACCGGCCGGCCGCATGGCCGCTCGCTCGCGGCCCTGCAGAAGCAATCCCGTCGCCGCGCCTCCGGCAATTCCGCCGAGCAGGGCGCAGCTTACAGCGAGAGCCGCCAGCCGCAGGTGCTTCCTTCGTTTGCAGGCCAATACCGGCTCGCCTGCACTGGAGTCGATGCGCTCGTTTTGCTCCATGGTGTTCAGCTCCTTGCTGTGCTTGTAGTATATCCGCCCGATATGTCCAAATTATGACGGACCGGAAAACGATTTTTGAAGGAACGCGGGCGTTCAGCTGCAGCGATCCTGCATGATATCGAGGATCGTGCGGTCCGTCTGCCGCATGCCCTGCTGCGCCAGCACGCCGACCTTGGCGATCGTGTCGTCAACATTGCTGCCGACGATGCCCTCGCCGTGGCGGAATTCGCGGTGGTGCAGATACATGCGGTAGCCCATGATGCCCGCATCCACGGCAGCGGCGATCTTGGCCGCGCAGGACGGCTTCGCGCCGTCGCAGATGGTGCCGGAGAGGATGGCCACGGCGTTGACGACCGTGTGCGCCACGGCGTCATAGTCGCCGCCGAGCAGGTAGCAGATGCCCGCGCCTGCACCGACTCCGGCGGAGATGGCCCCGCAGTAGGCGGAGAGGCGGCCGATGCCGGTCTTCTGGTGGACGGTGACAAGGTCGGAAACGGCCAGCGCGCGGTAGAGCTGCTCGCGGGTCGCGCCGATGTGGCGGGCATAGGCCACGACGGGCATGCAGGCCGTGATGCCCTGATTGCCGGAGCCGGAGAGGATGACGACGGGCATTTCGCAGCCGCTCATGCGGGCATCCGAGCCGGCGGCCGCATAGGCCTTGGCCCGCTGCTTGATATCATCCCCGTAATCCTCCAGTAAAATGCGCCCGATCTGCGCGCCCCATGCGCCGCGGAGGCCCTCCTCGGCAATGGCGGAGTTGCAGCTGACCTGCGGCTCCAGCAGGGGCAGCAGGTCCTCGAACGGCACCTCGGCCGCAAAGCGCAGGATGTCCGCCACGTTCAGCAGGCTCTTGTCCGCGCGGTGCTCCTCGGCGGAGTCCACAACGGGCAGCTCGCGCAGCACCTCGCCGTCACGCTCAAGGCAGACGATATTCGTGTGATGGTTCGTGATGCGCACGCGGGCCGTGTGACTGCCGCAGCTGCCGCGCAGATCGATGTCGAGCTGGCAGGGAGAGTGGCTGCACGAGACGGAAATATCCACCCGCTGCAGGTAAGCGTCCAGCTCCGCAAGCTGCTCTTCCGTCACGGCGGAGATGACCTGCAGGTCGCGCGCCGCGTCGCCCGCAACGAGGCCGACGGCAATGGCGGGGGCAATGCCCTTGCGCCCGCCGGTATTCGGTACGACGACGCTTTTGACGTTTTTCAGAATGTTGCCGCTGACGGCGGCGTCTACCTGCTCGGGCAGAGCGCCCAGCAGCTCCCGAAGGGTCGCGGCGCAGTAGGCAATGGCGATCGGCTCCGTGCAGCCGGTCGCCGGGACAAGCTCTTCGCGCAGGATGTCAAGATAATTCTGCAGGATCGACTGTTCCAGCATGTTGCCAGCTCCTTATATCGGTATTTTGGAAACGCCTGTGCAATGTTTACTAAGCTAATGATATCGTATTTTGCCGAAAAAGGCAAGAAAGAAAAACCGGTTCGCCGCAGGGCCTGGTGCTGCACCGGCGACACGCACAGGCTGCCGAAAAAAACGTACAAACCGATTACGTCTGCAGCGGCGCTCAGGGAGCGCCTTGCAAGCTGCAGGTTTGGTGGCACTATCGTCGACCGCACCCGCCTTGTAGGGGAGCGGCATGCCGCTCCCGGCGCTGCACCGGCGCAATCAACAAGCTGCCGTTAAAATGGCAAATACTCCCGATTTGTCATTGCGAGGAGGCCGGAGGCCGACGTGGCAATGACAATTCTGGTGCCATTACCGTTTTAGTGTTACCCTGTACGGATCGGCAGCGATGCGCCGGGAGGGGCATGCCCCTCCCCTACAGCGCATGACCGGCGGTCTTGTGAAATTTTCCACTTTCCAGTTTCATTTCCCGCGTGCCGCTCCCCTGCATATGTGTTATCCCATATTGCAGAAGGGCCTGCTGCGGGGTTCATGCAGCAGGCCCTTTGCTCCCCGGGAAGGGAACAGACGATATCAGAGATGGACGACCGTACCGGCCTCGCCGCGGACGGCGGCTCCGGCCTGCGCGAGCGAGGCGATAATGGCCTGCCCGCCGGTCTTGGCGAACGAAACGGCAGCCCTGACCTTCGGCAGCATGGAGCCGGGGGCAAAATGGCCCTCCTCGCAGTAGCGCTCCGCTTCCGCAACGGTCATTTCCGCAAGGCTCTTCTGGTCCGGCTTGCCCCAGTTGATGCAGACGCGGTCCACCGCCGTCAGGATGACGAGGGCGTCGGCCTGCACGAGCTCTGCGAGCTTGGCAGAGGCAAAGTCCTTATCGATGACGGCGGGCGTGCCGTAGAGCTTGCCGTCCCGGCGCACAACGGGGATACCGCCGCCGCCGACCGTGATCACGACGCAGCCGCCGTTGATCAGGGCGCGGACGGTGTTCTTTTCGATGACGTCCACAGGCTTCGGTGAGGGAACGACCTGGCGGTAGCCGCGGCCCGCGTCCTCGACCATGGTGTAGCCCTTTTCGGCGGCGATACGCTCGGCCGTGGCCTTGTCATAGAACGCGCCGACGGGCTTCGTGGGCTTCCGGAAGGCGGGATCGTTCTCGTCCACCAGCACCTGCGTGACGACGGTGGCGACGTCCTTCTGCAGGCCGCGCGCGGCAAGCTCGTTGCCGATGGCGTTCTGCAGGTGATAGCCGATGTAGCCCTGGCTCATGGCGCCGCACTCGGGGAAGGGCATATCGGACTTGATGGCGCCGGCCTCGGCGGCCGTGGCCATGCCCAGATTGATCATACCGACCTGCGGGCCGTTGCCGTGCGCAATGACGACCTCGTTGCCCTGCTCGATGAGATCCACGATCGGCTTTGCCGTTTCCGTGACGAGGGCGAGCTGCTCATAGGGCGTGCTGCCCAGCGCATTGCCGCCCAGCGCGATGACGATGCGTTTTCCCATGGTAATTATCCTCCTGCTGTGCGGCTCAGAACATCTTGCGCTTGTTGTCGGCAGCGTCGAGCTCCATGAGAGCCTTGACGGGGTCCTTGACCTGCGCCAGGAAGATCATGGCGGCGATGATATACGGCTTGAAGGAGGCCTGCTTGTACAGCGGCACGAGATAGCGGTCAAACACGGAGTTGTCGACCTCGCCCTCCGGGCAGCTCAGGCCGGAGATGTCGGCGGGCAGGCAGTGCAGATACAGCGCCTTGCCGTCCTTCGTGAGCTTCATCATCTCCTCGCTGCAGGTCCAGTCCTTGTGCTCGGCGTTCTGCGCGAGGAGCTCCTTCTCCAGCTCGTCGATGCCCTTCTGGTCGCCCTTGACATAGAGCTCGGAGCGTCTTTCCATAGCCTGGAACGGAGCCCAGGACTTCGGATAGACGATATCGGCGTCCTTAAAGGCTTCCTTCATGTCGTTCGTCTTGTGGAACTTGGAGCCGTACTTCTCGCAGTTCTTACGGGCGATCTCCTCGACCTCGGGGAAGACGTCATAGCCCTCCGGATGGGCCAGCGTGACATCCATGCCGAAGCGGGTGAACAGGCCGATGACGCCCTGCGGAACAGACAGCGGCTTGCCGTAGGACGGGGAATAGGCCCACGTCATGGCGACCTTCTTGCCCTTCAGGTTCTCAACGCCGCCGAAGTAGTGGATGACATGCAGCATGTCGGCCATGCACTGCGTCGGATGGTCGACGTCGCACTGCAGGTTCACGAGCGTCGGGCGCTGCTCGAGGATGCCGTCGCGATAGCCCTCTTCCAGCGCGTCCATAAACGTCTTCTGGTACTCGTGGCCCTGATGGATGTACATATCGTCGCGGATGCCGATGACGTCGGCCATGAAGGACACCATGTTGGCGGTCTCGCGGACGGTCTCGCCGTGGGCGATCTGGCTCTTGCCCTCGTCCAGATCCTGCACCTCCAGGCCCAGCAGGTTGCAGGCGGAGGCGAAGGAGAAGCGGGTGCGGGTGGAGTTGTCGCGGAACAGGGAGATACCCAGGCCGGACTCGAAAATCTTGGTGGAGATGTTGTGCTCGCGCATGTAGCGCAGGGCGTCGGCGATGGTGAAGACGGCCTCGAGCTCGTCGTCGGTCTTTTCCCAGGTCAGGAAGAAGTCGCCCTCGTACATCTCCTTGAAGTTGAGCTTGTTGAGTTTGTCAATATAGTTCTGAAGGTTTTCCATAGCGGCAATCTCCTTTTCTTTTTTCTTGTGGGGTAGGGGCGGCCCTTGTGGCCGCCCGCGGGCGGGGACAAGCCCCGCCCCTACGGGCGCGCTTCTTACTGAATGTTATTATTGGTCTTGCCCGCGCGGAACTGGGACACGTCGGCGGTCTTGTTCTCCTCCTTGTAGTTGCCGGGCACGGCGGCGTACAGGGCGGCGCAGGTGACCAGATCCATCTTCCAGGTGATCTCGTTGGGGGCGTGAGCCTGGCTCTCGGCGCCGGGGCCGAAGCCCACGCAGGGGATGCCGTAGCGGCCCTGGATGGCCACGCCGTTGGTGGAGAAGGTCCACTTGTCGGTGAGGGGGCGGCCGTCCCGCAGGTGCATGGCGTCCCGCTTGGCCTCGGCGTCGGCGTGGCCGATGCGCTTGTCGCCCCAGAGGGCGTGGTGGGCGTCCACCAGGGCCTGGACGTGGGCGGCGTTCTCCTTGTTGATCCAGGTGGGGAAGTAGCACTCGGTCTCGTACACCTCGCCGGTCCAGGAGGGCCGGTCATACATATACATGGACACCTGTACGTCGTCGCCGTACTTCTTCACGCTGGGCAGATCGCGGATCTCCTGGAGGCAGGAGTCCCAGGTCTCGCCGGCGGTCATGCGGCGGTCGATGGAGATGGAGCAGGAGTCGGCCACGGCGCAGCGGCTGGGGGAGGTGTAGAAGATCTGGGAGGTGGTGCAGGTGCCCCGGCCCAGGAAGCGGGCATCCTCAAAGTGCTCGGGGTTGTACTTGGGATCCAGCATCTTCACCAGGCCCTTGATCTCCACGGTCTCGTCGGCGGGGTTCTCGTTGAGGGCGCGCACGTCCTGGAGGATGTCGGCCATCTTGTAGATGGCGTTGTCGCCCCGCTCCGGGGCGGAGCCGTGGCAGGAGACGCCCTTCACGTCCACGCGGATCTCCATGCGGCCCCGGTGGCCCCGGTAGATGCCGCCGTCGGTGGGCTCGGTGGACACCACGAACTCCACCTGCTCCTTGCGGATGCCCTTGGCGGGGAAGAACTTGTTGACGATGTACTGCCAGCACATGCCGTCGCAGTCCTCCTCCTGCACGGAGCCCACCACCATGATTTTATAGCCGGCGGGAATGAGGCCCAGATCCTTCATGATCTTGGCACCGTAGGTGGCGGCGGCCATGCCGCCCTCCTGGTCGGAGCCGCCGCGGCCGAAGATCACCGCGTCGTCCTCGTAGCCCTGGTAGGGATCGGCCTCCCAGTTGTTGATGTTGCCGATGCCCACGGTGTCGATGTGGGAATCGAAAGCGATGATCTTGTCGCCCTCACCCATCCAGCCGATGACGTTGCCCAGGCCGTCTACCTCCACCGCGTCGTAGCCCAGCTTCTCCATCTCGGCCTTGATGCAGGCCACCACTTCCTTCTCCTCGCAGCTCTCGCTGGGGTGGGAGATCATCGCCCGCAGGAAGCGGGTCATGTCGGCCCTGTAGCTCTCGGCTGCCTTCTTGATCTGCTCGTAATCCATGTTCGTTTCCCTCCATCATTGATTCACAGGTAGTTATATTATCTTAAAAGCCTTACAGAGTGCGCGCCGCAGGCGTGCAGTTTGTTCGTTCCGGGGACATGTGCCCCGGAACGAACTCCGCTCAGCCAGCAAGTGTGGGTGCTGAGCGCTTTCAGCGGTCAGCACCTGCGCGCGGCGGGCTGTATCTCATCCCAGAAGCGGCTTTGCCGCTTTTGGGATGAATTAAGCGGTGGGATATTCACCGTCCCACAGCACCTTGCGGAACTTCATGGGGTCGGTGTTGCCCTCGGTGGAGAACATGAGCACCTGGCTGAAGCGGTCCAGGCCGATGGCCTCCCGGAGCTCCTTGTATTCATCGGTCTCCATGATGGCGGCGATGAGGCCCATGCCCACCGCGCCGGACTCGCCGGAGATCACCACCGGATCGCCCTTGACGGGGACGCCCAGCATCCGCATGCCCCGGGCGCTCACCCAGTCGGGGCAGGAGACAAAGGCGGTGGCGTGGTTGCGCAGGATATCCCAGGAGATGGTGTTGGGCTCGCCGCAGGCCAGGCCGGCCATGATGGTCTGGAGGTCGCCGTCCACGATGCGGGGGGCGCCGTCGCCGGCCAGGGCGCCCCGGTAGAGGCAGTCGGCCGCCTGGGCCTCCATGACGATGAACTTGGGCGGGTCGTTGGGGAACAGGTTGGTGAAGTAGCCCACCACCGCGCCGGCCAGGGAGCCCACGCCCGCCTGGACGAACACGTGGGAGGGACGGTTGACGCCGAGCTGGCGGAGCTGCTCGGCGGCCTCGCTGGCCATGGTGCCGTAGCCCTGCATGATCCAGGAGGGGATCTCCTCATAGCCCTCCCAGGCGGTATCCTGGACGATCACGCCGTGCTCGGTCTGGGCGGCCTCGGCGGCGGCCATGCGGACGCAGTCGTCGTAGTTGACCTCCTCAATGGTGACGGCGGCGCCCTCCTTGGCAATGTTGTCGTAACGGGGCTTGGAGCTGCCCTTGGGCATATGTACCACGGCCTTCTGACCCAGCTTGTTGGCCGCCCACGCCACGCCGCGGCCGTGGTTGCCGTCGGTGGCGGTGAAGAAGGTGGCCTGGCCGAACTCCTTGCGGAAGGCCTCGCTGGTCAGGTAGTCGTAGGTCATCTCGGACACGTCCCGGCCCATTTCCTTGGCGATGTACTTGGCCATGGCGAAGGAGCCGCCCAGCACCTTGAAGGCGTTCAGGCCAAAGCGGAAGGACTCGTTTTTGACGCACAGGCCGGCCAGCCCCAGGTATTGGGCCATGCCGTCCAGCCGGTCCAGGGGGGTGACGGAGTACTGGGGGAAGGTGCTGTGGAAAAAGCGGGCCTTGGCCACGTTGGAGAGCGACATGATGGGCAGCTGCCGGTCGTCGCTCTTGGGCATGGTGTTGAGGACCCATTTGATCTGGTCTTTCATTGGGACGGTCGCCTCCAAATTATTTTAAAGTTGCACTCACTTTTTGTTTTACGAGACCATCATACCACGTCCCGTTCAGATGTCAAGAGGATATTCTAAAAAAAATGGTGTAATACTAAAAAATTTTTAGCATCCATAAAAATGCGCCTGAAACATAAGGGAAAAACAGGAAAGCGGGACCCCGGACGGACGGCCGCCGGGACCCCGCGGAAGGTCAGGGGGCGGCCTTCTTGGCTGGCTTTTTGTAGAAGGTGTCCTGCATGGGCAGGCTGGTGCGCAGGATGTGGTCACGGGCGTAGTAGGCCCCCTGGACCGCCGGAGCGGTGGGGATAGTGGCGATCTCGCCGATGCCCTTGGCCCCGTAAGCGAAGGGGAGCAGCTCCTCCTTCTCCACATAAATGGCGTGGATGTCGGGAATCTGGTCGGCCCGCATCAGCCCCAGGGTGCCGAATTTGGCCTGGGGCACGCAGTCCTTGAGGGGGAAGTCCTCGGTGAGGGCGTAGCCCAGGCCCATGAGCACGCCCCCCTCGATCTGCCCCTGGATGGAGGTGGGGTTGACCACCTTGCCCGAGTCGTGGGCAGCGTAGACCTCCTTCACCCGGCCCTCGCCGTCCAGAATCACCACATGGGTGGCGAAGCCGTAGGCCACGTGGCTCTTGGGATTGGGCTTGTCGGCCCCCAGCTTGTCGGTGGGATCGAAAAACTCGGCGCTGTACTCCAGCCCCTCCAGGGCGGACAAGTCCCCGCCCGCCCCGTCCAGATCGGCCCTGAGCTCGGCGGCGGCCATGCGCACCGCCTCGCCTGTGATCAGGGTCTGGCGGGAACCGGAGGTGGTGCCTGAGTCGGGGGCCACCTCCGAGTTGGCCCCCATGTTGCGGAGCTTTTCCAGGGGCAGGCCGGTGGTTTCGGCCAGCATCTGAAGGAACACGGTGGCGCAGCCCTGGCCGATGTCGGAGGCGGCGGAGTAGAGCTCCACCACCCCATTGCGCACCGCCAGCTTGCACCGGCCCTTGTCGGGCAGGCCCACGCCCACGCCGGAGTTCTTCATGGCGCAGGCGATGCCGGCGTGAGCCGCGTTCTGTTCATATACGTCCTTCACCGCCAGCAGGGTTTCCTTGAGGGCGGTGGAGCAGTCGGCAATCTGGCCGTTGGGGAGGGCCTTCCCCGGCTCGATGGCGTTGCGGAAGCGGATCTCCCAGGGGGAGATGCCCACTTTTTCCGCCAGCAGGTTGATGTTGGACTCCAGGGCGAACTCGCTCTGGCACACGCCGAAGCCCCGGAAGGCCCCGGCGGGGGGGTTGTTGGTGTACCAGCCGAAGCCGCGGATGTCGGTGTTCTGGTAGCAGTAGGGGCCCACCGAGTGGGTGCAGGCCCGCTCCAGCACCGGCCCGCACAGGGAGGCGTAGGCCCCAGTGTCGAAGTGGATCTCGCAGTCCAGGCCGGTGAAGATGCCGTTCTCGTCGCAGCCCAGGGTGAAGGTGCCCTCCATATAGTGGCGCTTGGGGTGGAAGTTGATGGACTCCTGCCGGGTGAGCTTTGCCTTCACGGGCCGGTTCACCCGGAGGGCGGCCAGCACCGCCAGGTGCTGCACCGACACATCCTCCTTGCCGCCGAAGCCGCCCCCCACCAGCTTGTTCTCCACCACGATGCGCTCGGGCTCCCACCCCAGCATGATGGAGATCTCCTTGCGGGTGTCGTACACCCCCTGGTCGGAGGTATAGACCTTCACCCCGTCCTTGTAGGGGAAGGCCACGGCGCACTCCGGCTCCAGAAAGGCGTGCTCGGTGAAGGGGGTGCGGTAGGACTGGGTGACGACATACTTGGACTGGGCCAGGGCGGCCCTGGCGTCGCCCCGGGTGACGTGGCGCTGCTGGCACAGGTTGCCGTTGGGGTGGAGGCTGGGGGCGTCCGCCGCCCTGGCCTCCTGGATGGTGCGCACCGGCTCCAGGGGCTCATAGTCCACCTTCACCAGCTCCTTGGCCTGCTTGAGCACGGCCTCATTCTCCGCCACCACCAGGCAGACGGCGTCCCCCACACAGCGGGTGATGTCCCCCTTGGCGATCATCACGTCCCAGTCCTGCTGGAGATGGCCCACCTTGTTGTGGGGCACGTCGTCGGCGGTGAGGACGGCCAGCACCCCGGGCAGGGCCAGGGCGGCGGAGGCGTCGATGTCCAGCACCCTGGCCCGGGGGTACTGGGAGCGGACGGCGGAGGCGTGCGCCATGCCGTCCAGGTACAGATCGTCGCAGTACTCCCCCCGGCCCAGCACCTTGTCGCGCACGTCGGTGCGGAAGGCCCGCGCCCCCACGCCGTAGTCCTCCCCCTCCTCCAGGGCGGGATCGACGGACGCCTCCCCGCGGAGGATGGCCCCGGCCAGGGCAATGCCCTCGATGATTTTCTTGTAGCCGGTGCAGCGGCACACGTTGCCCCGGATGGCCTTTTTGATCTCCGCCTCGGTGGGGTTGGGGTTCTGATCCAGCAGGGCCTTGCCCGCCATTACCATGCCGGGGATGCAGAAGCCGCACTGAACCGCGCCCACCGCGCCGAAGGCGTAGACGAAGGCCTCCCGCTCGGCCTCCGAGAGGCCCTCCACCGTCACGATCTCCTTGCCTGCGGCCCGCTTGGTGGACAGGACGCAGGCCTTGACGGCCTTGCCGTCCACCAGGATGGTGCAGGTGCCGCAGGCACCCTCGCTGCACCCGTCCTTCACCGAGGTCAGGCGCAGCTCGTCCCGCAGGTAGCGCAGCAGAGGCTTCTCCTCCTCCGTGGAGCAGGGGACGCCGTTGACCACAAAGGAATAACACTCACTCATGGCAGGTTCCTCATTTCCTGATTCAGATTCCATGGGCGCGCGGAAAGCCCCAGCGAAAGGCTGAGGCTCACCGCCGCCGGATTATCCCAGCAGATAGGCGTAGTTTTCGTATACCGCGCAGATCAGGCGGCGCAGGGGGTCGTACAGGCCGCAGGCGGCGTCGGACACGTCGTAGTCGGCCACCTGGCCGCCCAGGCGCACCCGGGTTCTGACGTCCTCCAGGCGGAGGAAGCCCTCGTTCCGGCTGTTCTCGAAGTCGTCCGCGCTCCAGAACAGGGTGAACTTGTCCTGATAGGGGCGGCTGTCATAGGGGCAGAAGGTGGCGCAGTTGCCGCACTCGTTGCACATGCCGTCCACGTGGATGATCTGGCGCTGGCGCATGCCGGGCACCCACACCGCCACATTGGCCCGGTTGGGGCACACCTCGGTGCAGGTCTCGCACACGGTGGCGCAGCCCAGGCAGCGGCTGTCCTCACAGGAGGCGCAGTCGGTGCACACGTCGCCCCGCTTGGCCAGGGGCTTCTGATAGTCGGGGTTCACGTTCTGCTCCACCCAGGCGTCCGCGTCGAAGGGGTGGATGGCCTGGGCCGCCCGGGCGGCGCCGGCGATGGCCTCCACCACGGTGCCGGGGCCCTTCTGGCCGTCGCCCACCACAAAGACGTGCTTGACGGAGGACTCCAGGGTATCCGGGTTGACCACGGCGCGGCCCCGTTGATCCACAGAAAGGCCGTTGGCGGTGTAAAGCTCCGTGTCCACCTTCTCGCCCACGGCGGTGATCACCGTGTCGGCGGGCACCTCCGCCGTCCGGCCGGTGTCCACGGGGGAGCGGCGGCCGGTGGCGTCGGGGGCGCCAAGCTCCATCACCCTGCAGGTGAGCACGCCGTCCCGGACGCCCACGGGGGCGAGCAGCTCCCGGAACTCCACGCCGTCGGCCAGGGCCAGCTCCAGCTCCTCCTGGTCGGCGGGCATATAGCGGCGGGTTCTGCGGTACACCAGGGAGACGGTCTCCACGCCGGGGAGGCGCTTGGCGGCCCGGGCGGCGTCCATGGCGGTGTTGCCGCCGCCGATGACCACCACATGCCGGCCCAGGTTCAGGGTATCGGGGGCCTTCTTGGCGGCCTCCAGGAACTCGATGACGTTGTGCTCCTCGCCGTACTCCAGCCCGGCGCTGCCCTTCTGCCACGCGCCGGTGGCCAGGATCACATGGGTGAAGCCCTGGGCGAAGAGCTCCTGTACATCCTTCACCTCGGTGTTGAGCTCCACCTTTACCCCCATGGCCTCCATGAGGCGCACGTCGTTGTCGATGGCCTCGTCATGGATGCGGAACGCGGGGATCACGTGGCGCACGATGCCGCCCAGGGCGTCCCGGCGCTCGAAGACGGTGACGTCCACGCCGGAGCGGCCCAGGAAGTAGGCGGCGGACATGCCGCCGGGGCCGCCGCCCACCACGGCCACCCTCCGGCCCGCGGCGGGGGCGGCGGGGTGCAGCTTGGGCAGCAGGGCCTCAAACCCGCCCTCGGCGGCCTTCAGCTTCTGGGCGCGGATGTAGACGCTCTCGTCGTAGGCGTTACGCATGCACTTGTCCTGGCAGCGGTGGGAGCAGATGGTGCCGGTGATGAAGGGCAGGGCGTTGCGCTGGGTGATGATGCGCAGAGCCTCCTCGTACTTGCCCTCGCCCACCTTCATCAGATAGGCGGGGATGTCCTGCTCGATGGGGCAGCCGGAGCGGCAGGGGGCGGAGAAGCAGTCGATGAGGGGCACCTTTTTGTCCAGCTTGCGGCTGGGGATGGGCTTCATGGGCTTTTGATAGTGGCCGTCGGCGGGGATGCCCTCCGCCAGGGCGGCCGCCCTGGCCGCGTCCACCCCCTCCCAGGGGGCGTAGGAGATATCCAGCAGCGCCCGGCCGATCTGGCTGAACCGCTGGTAGCCGCCGGGCTTGAGGACGGTGGTGGCCATGGTGATGGGCCAGATGCCCGCGTCAAAGAGGGCCCGCACCGAGTGAATGTCCGCGCCGCCGGAATAGGAGATGCGCAGCTTGCCCTTGAACTCCCTGGCCAGCCGGGCCGCCAGGGACAGGGACAGGGGGTAGAGGGAGCGGCCGGACATGTACATCTCCTCGCTGGGCAGCTCGCCGGCGGCCACGTCCACGGGGAAGGTGTTGGTGATCTTCACGCCGAACTCCAGGCCCCGTTCGCCGGTGCGCTGCATCAGCCGGTGGAACATGGGCACCGCGTCCTCCCACTGGAGATCCTCGCGGAAGTGGTGGTCGTCAAACTGGATGTAGTCGTAGCCCAGGCCGTCCAGGGTCTTGCGGGCGAACTCATAGCCCAGCAGGGTGGGGTTGCACTTGACGTAGGTGTTCAGGTTCTTTTCGGTGATGAGGTAGGTGGCGATGCGCTCGATCTCGTCGGGGGGGCAGCCGTGGAGGGTGGACTCGGTGATGGAGTTGGACACGTGGGGGGTGATGCCCCGGACATAGGCCTCGTCCACCTTCTCAAACCGGTCCAGATTGGCCAGAGCCCAGTCCATGCACTCCCGCCACACCTCGGTACCGGAGGCGTCCTTCATCCCCTCGATGTAGGCGTCCACCTTGGGGCTCTGGATGCCCTTGAGGTCGTAGCCCACGCTCATGTTGAACACAAAGCCGTCGGGATCGCCCAGCTCCAGCTCCTTCGCCAGCAGCTTGCAGGCGAACCACGCCTTGACGTACTCGGCGAAGGCCTGGGGGACGTACAGCTCGGTGGACCACTCGCAGTTGTAGCACTCGTCCGCGGCGGTGATGCAGGGTTTGCTGACGCACTTGGACAGCTCCTCGCCGTCCATCACCTGCACGGTCTTGACCTCAAAGAAGCGGCTGCCCGCGGCGTAGGCCGCGATGATGTTCTGGGCCAACTGGGTGTGAGGGCCGGCGGCGGGGCCGTAGGGGGACTCGATCTTCTCCTCAAAGATGGGCAGGGCCTTCCCGTCGGCGTGGCGCACCAGCTTGGACACGCCGAACACGGAGCCCTGGGCGCGGTACTCGCTCAGAATCCAGTTCATCAGATGGGCAAAGGGCATGGGTCTCATAATATCGCTCATAACGGATGGCCTCCCAAATATGATTCAGATGTGTTCAGACTGGCGGGCGGCCACAAGGGCCGCCCCTACGTCCGGCGCTTACGGTAGGGGCG
>ENA-OWPM01001989-OWPM01001989.1-human-gut-metagenome-genome-assembly--contig:-NODE-1989-length-13889-cov-13.577707_pt1 | contig 13889 bp, 13 predicted proteins | sample MGYA00248267_ERZ651852 | MGnify/ENA primary metagenome ERZ651852 (study PRJEB26924, sample SAMEA4378228) | human gut metagenome | biome: human gut; feature: human-associated habitat; material: faeces...
AAAAGTGGATTGAGTTAATCAAGGAGTATTCCGTACCAAAGGAACTGACAGCACCGTTATTAAATGCAATGATAGAAAAAATACTCATTCACGAAGCAACAACGAATGAGGATAACGAAAGAATACAGGAAATAGAGATATACTACCGATTTATTGGAAAAGTAGACTGATAAAGAGGTTTCATATCTTTAACTAAGGGAAACTGGAAAATGCATGCCAGATTATTCAATCGTCAGAAATTTATGTGAGGAACTTGGTATTACAATCGCTGAGTTAATGGATGGTAAAGTTTCAGAGAACAATGTTCCTTCGTTTAAGGAAGAACAAATATTGGATCTGATGAGAAGAACACAAGAACTCGAAAAACAAAAAGATTTGCAATATGGTATCATGCTAATCATAATGGGCGTTGCTTTACAGGCTTTGTCTTATGCTTTCAGTGGATCCGATTTTAAAGATTTTCTTTCTGGATTGCTGTTGGGACTATCTGTTGCAGAAATGTTGATTGGTCTCTTTGTTGTCGGAAAATTTTCAAGAAAATAATGTCTATATTATGTAAAAAAGAGGTCAAATATCTTATAGTTTAATAGTTTTATTGAAGAAATAAGAAAGTAAATGGTTAAGTAGTATTAAGTTGTTCTGAAAATGCAACAAGTAAGCAACAAAAAAGCTTTAATAGACTTATTTTATAAGAATTCAGAGTTCTCAAAACGTTAGTAATAATTGTTATGAGAAGATTAGAGAAGTATTTAGACTTTGTGAGAAGTTTAGATATTTCTTTTTTTCTTTTGAAATTAAAGGTATAATAAGACTAATAAAATTATTTTATTACAAAGACTGTTGTAAAAATGGAGATAAATAGATATGTGGAATAAAGATAAATATGAAAAAATAAATATGAATGCTCAAACTAAAAAAATAACTGGAGAAAATGAATTAATTTGTTTAATAAATCATATGATTGATCCTGAATATCATGCTTATGAACATGGATTTGTTGATTTTCTTAATTGTAAAGAATGTAATGGCAAATATATATTAAGAGATGGTAAATATGGATTGTTTTATGGATGTAGTAATTATCCAAAATGTCATAGTACACGTAGTATTGCTGATTTGACATACAGTATTTTATTGGAAAATGGGCTGGCGATTTATGAATTTGAAATAGAGTGTTGGAAATGTCATAAGACAATAAAAATAATTAGTTATTTTCCTTATTTTGATTTTTGCAGTATTGATTCAAATTTAATAAAAATAGATCAATTGTCAATAATAAGATTATCTGTATTAGATGGAATTGATAAAATACTAGAAGATGATTATTCACATGTTAAAAAAGTGTATAGTAAAAAAGCTGGTTTTTCTTATGTTGCTAATACATGTCAACATTGTGGTGCACTTCAAGGAAGTACAATGACTTTACAAAATGTATTTGAAAAATTAAATGAATCTTTTAAAACGAAAAGTGTAAAACAATTTATAACAAAACGTATTGTAATTAATCAAAATGTTCTGTCAAAAGTCGAATGGGAAGAAATTATAAAACAAATAAAGGATAATAATTAAATTTTTCCTATTTATAATAAAAGAGTTAATAAGTAAAACAACTGAGTATGATAAGAAATTAGCAGTATAGAAAAGAAAAGTTATAAGCTGGTCAAAAAGTTTAATGGCATTTTCAAATACAGTTGGTGGAGTTTTATTTTTAAGTATCTAATGATTATGGATGTATTGGTTTGAATAATCCGAAAGAATGTTCTGAATTGATTAGTCAAAAAATAAAAGAAAGGATTGATTTGGTATCACAAATTAATATGCATATCAAACAAGTTGATGAAAAAATATGATTAGTAGAAGTTTTTAGTGTTGAGGAAACGCCATATTATTATGGAAGTATATATGATACGTCTTGGTAATGAAAGTGAAGTTGCTGATGTAACAGAATTAAAGAGATTCGTATTAATAGATTAAAATAGATCATTTAATTCATTGAGTATGGGATATAACTTTGAAGATTATTCATTTTCCAAGTTAAGAGAATGTAATAAACAATCTATTGGAAAGAGCTTTGAAGATAAATTGTTTAAATAACTTGAAATGATTGGTAATAATGGAAACCTTACAAAAGCTGGTGCTATGTTGGCAGATAAAATACTTATTTATCAAAACAGATTGTTTTGTACAAGATGGAATGGTTTAACAAAATCAAGTGTATTGTTTTCTTTATTACGTGATGGTGAATCATCTATTAGAAGAAATACAAGAATAATGTGAAGAAAAACACCTATTTCTCGTATTGAAATGCATCAGTACGTTTTTAAAGTGCATCTGAAGCACTGGTAAACGTATAGATTCATCGTGACTAAATGATGTTAGAAAGTGAAGTTTATATTGATATTTTTGATGATAGAATGAAAATACAATTTTCAGGTAGTATGGTAAATGAAAGTATGATTCAAAACTTAGATATATAGTGTGTTTCTTCTGAAAGAAGAAATTCAGTCTTAGTGGATAGATAAATTTAATCGATTAAGATTAATGCAAAGACAAGGTAGTCGATTAAGTAAAATTGTAGAAGGCTATAAGTTAGAAGAAAATTATACTCAAGATAAAAAATAACCTTTTATTCTGATTGGACTCACTTTAGAGTTATTATGTCAAACTTAAACTATGCGATTTATACCAAAGAAACCTAATTGAAATATATTTAACTAAGAAGGAAGCTTATGTTTTCGACATAATAAAGAAAATGAAAATGTTACACAAAAACAATTATCACTTAGAACAGGATTGTCGTTATCTTCTATTAAGATAATACTTAAAAATTCAAGTGAAAATAAGTATATAGAAAGAATTGGTGGAACATAAGAGGCTATAGGGAAGTATTAAAAGAAATTGAATAGTAATTAGTTGAGTTGAATATGTAGGAATTATTTAATTTTTTTATTTTTTATTATATTTCTCATTTTTTCTTTCCAATGACCAAAGACCTAAGTTAATTTTACAACTATGAAAGAGATCATTTAAACGATGTGGAAAATAGCCTATGCAATATGGTATAATGCTTATGATAAATATTTCATCTTGTATTGTTTTGATTGGACACTTAACATTATAGATGAATTAACCATTTTTTGTTTATTAATGAATGATTTTGATAGTGGTGTCAAATGCATCGTATATAAACATTATTTTAATGTTGCTAATACAATTAGTACTTTATAATTATAAATGAATATTGTATAGTTAAGTATAAGAAGGTGAGAAAATGCATACACAAGGACAAGTATTAGCCAGATTACTTAGAATAGTAAATGGTCAATTAAAAAAAGATGCAAATTATGATATTGCATTGAATATATTAACTCATTATAGTGAAATTACTTCTTATACTATTAATGATTTAGCAGATAAGTGTTTTGTATCTACAGCATCAATTTCAAGGTTTATTAGACTTTTGGGGTTTAATTCATTTGTAGATTTTAAAGTAGCATGTCAAAATACTTTAAAAATATCTCAAACGGATTATTCTTTAGAAACTTCAAAAGCTCAAAAAGAGGATGTAGAGCCAATATTTGCAAATTATACAAAACATGTGACTGATAATATAGAATATGTATTTAAAAACTTAGATTATAGTCAATTGAATCGTATTTGTGAAACTATGAAGTCTTGTGATGAAATACTATTTCTAGGATTGGAATTTTCAACTATTTTAGGTCAACATTTCCAAAATAGAATGGCATTAATGAATAAATATATAAAACTTGGGATATCCTGCGAAGAACAATTAGAGTTGGCTAAATCTATGAAACCTAATGGTGTTGTTGTTATAGCAACTGTTGAAGGTGGATATTTTTATAGAAACAATGACATTGTTGATGAGTTGATTAATAAAAATGCTTATATTATTGTTTTGACGATGAATAATAATATGAAAATAATGAAAGATGTAAAAGAAATAGTATTGTGTAGTAAGGGGAATAGTGATACTGAAGGTAGGATTTCTCTATTATATTGTATTGAAATTATTATTATGTACTATTTCATTAATTATTCTCATTTTTAATTTACAGATTATGAAAATCAGAGTATATTTTTGTAAATTGCTCTGATTTTTTGATTGCCTTTTTTTCTTTAAATATTGTTATAATGTTTGTAGACAAAGGCCAATGTCATAAATTATAGAAGAAGGAGAGTATAAGATGGAAAAGTTTACATCTTTAATAGAAAAATGCCTTGTTCCTATTGCAAATAAATTATCAAATAATAAATATTTAAAAGCAATTAGTTCAGGATGTATGTCACTTTTAGGAGTGATTATGGTTGGGGCAATTTTCTCAATTTTTACAAATATTTCATGGGAGCCATATAATAATTTTATGTCTATATACGGATTAGATAAATGTGTCAAATTTGTTCCAACAGTTACTACAGAATTATTAGCAGTTTATATGGCATTTACTGTTGGTTTTAGAGGTGCAAGTTGCTTTGAAAATGATAACTATGCAATGAGCTCAGGACTATTATCATTAGTAAGTTTTATGTTATTAACTCCATTAGATTCAACAAGTTTAGAAGGTATTAGTTTTTTTGATGTGAGTTATTTAGGAACAAAGGGAATTTTTGTTGCTATTTTAACAGGTTTAATTGTATCTAGGTTGTTAGCGTTAATTGTGCATAAAAATATAAAAATTAAAATGCCTGAAGCTGTACCATCAATGGTTAGTGAATCATTTTCTTCATTACTTGCAGCTAGTATTATTGTTATTATCTTTATTATTATTAAAGTTATTTTTTCAATGAGCCTATATGGAACAGCAAATGATTTTGTATACCGAATTATTCAAACACCATTACAGTCATTAACTGGAAACTTACCAGCGTTTTTGATTTGTTTAATAATTGCTCAATTATTATGGTTCTTTGGAATCCATGGATCAATGACAGTTTTACCAATATTATTCCCAATTTGGATTGGATATATTGGACAAAATATGGCTTCAATTGCTGAAGGTCAAGGTATTGTACAACCATTAAATATTGGTATGTGGGATTTAGCTAACCTTGGTGGTTCAGGTGCAACTATTGGATTAGTTATTTTAATGTTCTTTACAGCAAAAAGTGAACAATATAAATCATTCGGTAAATTAACTTTGCCATGTGGAATTTTTAGTGTTAATGAACCAGTAATTTTTGGGTTACCAATGATTTTGAATCCAATAATGGTTATTCCATTTGTGTTGTGTCCAATTATTCTTGTACTAATTGGTTATGCATTAATACAAACTGGTATCGTTGTAGCACCGATTGGTATCTTAGGTTTAGGATCAATGCCACCATTTATATCTGGGCTTATGCAAGGAAGTGTTTCTTGGGGAATTTATCAAGTTGTAGCAGTACTTATTTCTATTTTAATTTATTATCCATTCTTTAAAGTTATCGATAAGCAAGCATGTGAAAGAGAAATGAGTGAAAAAAATGTATAATCAATTTTTATGGGGTGCTTCTACGAGTGGATTTCAAGTAGAAGGTGGCTATAATGAAGGTGGAAAAGGAATCTCGACAACTGATATTAGATTTGTACCTGACGGGATTGCTGATTCAAAAGTAGCAAGTGATCATTATCATCATTATCAAGAAGATATCATGCTAATGAAAGAATTAGGATTAAAAGCTTATCGATTCTCATTTTGTTGGGCAAGAATTATGCCTGATGGACATAATGCTAATGAAGAAGGTTTGAAATTCTATGAAAATATTATTGATTTATGTTTAGAGTATGGAATTGAACCATTACCCACTTTGTATCATTTCGAAATGCCTCAAACATTAGTAGAAGAATTTGGTGGATGGAAATCTCGTGAATGTATTAAAGCATTTACTCAATATGCGGAAGTATGTTTTAAAAGATTTAAAGGAAAAATTAAAAATTGGATTACAATTAATGAACAACTCATTGCTATGGCGGCAAGTGATTTAAATGGAAATCACGAAAAAGATAAAGATTTACAATTAAAAAACATGTATCAAATGTCTTATCATGCATCTGTTGCAGAAAGTCAAGCATTTGCATTATTACATGAAATTGATAAAGATGCGAGAATTGGTGTGGTAAATGCAGTTCAAAATGTATACCCAGCAACAGCTTCTCCTCTAGATATATTAGCAGCTATGGATGCAGAAGAAATTATGATGTATATGTTATTGGATATGTCAGTGTTTGGTGAGTATTCTCCAAGGGTGAGAACACTTCTTACAAATATGGAATGTTTTCCAAAAACAGAAGATGGAGATTATGAAGTTTTAAAAAACAGTAAACCAGATTTTATTGGGATTAATTATTATTCATCTTTATGCGTTAAAAATAATGAATTAAAAAAAATTAATAACAATTTACCACCATTTTTTAGAAGTAAACAATTTGAAGTTGTTAAAAATGATAAAATTGAAAGAACTGATTGGATGGCTAATGGTATTGATCCATTAGGAATACGTACAATCATTTATAAAATTTTTAATAGGTATCATTTACCAATCATTATTACTGAAAATGGTATGGCTTATAGTGATGAACTTGTAAATGGAAAAATTCATGACAATTATAGAATTGATTATTTACAAAAACATATCAAAGAAGTACTAATTGCTAAAGAAGAGGGATATCCGGTATTTGGATATTGTCCTTGGTCTTTTATCGATGTAGTAAGTTCTCATCAAGGTTTTTCAAAGAGATATGGACTTGTTTATGTTGATAGAACAGATATTGATGTTAAAGAATGTCAAAGATTTAAAAAAGATTCATTCTATTGGTATAAAGATGTTATAGAAAGTAATGGTGAAAATTTATGATAGATTTATCAAAGAAACCATTTTGTTTAAATGATGACCAAATTCAAAGAGTAAATAAAATATTTTATTCAATGTCTTTAGATGAAAAAATAGGACAACTCTTTTGTCCTATTGGATCATCATTTGATACAGATCAAATTAAAGAATTTGTAGAAAAATATAAACCAGGGGCTATGATGTATAGACCTATGGAATCAGCTAAAATTAAAGATATTCATGAGAATATACAAAAATGTTCGAAAATACCACTTATGTTAGCTGCTAACTTAGAAAGTGGTGGAAATGGTATTTGCTTAGATGGAACATACTTTTCAAGACAAATGGGCGTTGCGGCGACAAACAATCTAAAGCAAGCATATAATTTAGGCATGATTGCTGGCAAAGAAGCAAATGCAGTAGGCTGTAACTGGTCTTTTGCACCGATTGTAGATATTGATAAAAATTTTTTGAACCCTATTACAAACATTAGAACATTTGGAAGTGATAGAGATTTAGTTATTCAATGTGCTCAAAATCAAATAAAGGCATTAAGAAAATATCATGTTATTCCTTGTATTAAACACTTTCCAGGAGATGGTGTTGATATGCGAGATCAACATTTGGTAAGCAGTGTTAATGACTTAACAGTTGATCAATGGGATGATTCATATGGAAAGATTTATCAAATTCTGATTAACGAGGGTATTGAAACTATCATGGTTGGTCATATTCTATTGCCATATTATGTGAAACATATAAATCCAGAAATCAAAGATGAGGATATCTTACCAGCAAGTATGTCCAAAGAAATCTTATCAAATCTTTTAAGAGAAAAATTAGGTTTCAATGGAATAATCGTGACAGATGCCACTGCAATGATTGGATATAATGTGGCTATGCCTAGAAATAAAGTTATTCCTTTAACTATAGAAAACGGTTGTGATATGATACTATTCAATAAAAACATAGATGAAGATTATCAGGCAATGAAAGATGGTTTGGAATCAGGATTGTTATCTATGGAAAGAGTCAATGATGCTGTTTTAAGAATTCTTGCAACTAAGATGGCAAACGGATTATTTGAGGAACCTAAAGTACACAATAATTTAACAATTATTGGCTGTGACGAACACCAAAAACTAGCTTATCAGTGTGCAAGTGAAGCTATAACTCTTGTGAAAAACAAACAAAATCTTTTTCCTATCACTCCTCAAAAATATAAAAGAGTGAGGGTATATCATTTGACTGATAAGACATCAGGCGGATTTAAAGAAGAAGGAAGCCAAAAAAGATTAGAAGATTATTTAGAAAATTTAGGTTTTGAAATAGATGTTTATGATTATGAACAACTCAATTTTTATGAAATTTTTGAAGCTGGTGCATCATATCTTAAAGAAAAATATGATCTAGTTATTTATGTAGCCAATTTTGATACAGCAAGTAACTATACAGTTCGAAGAATCGAATGGGTAAAACTGATGGCAGCAGATGCTCCATGGTTTGTTCAGGAAATACCAACAATGTTTATTTCAATGGCCAATCCATATCATTTAATAGATGTGCCAATGGTAAAAACATATATCAATTGTTACAGCAACAATGATGCATGTTTAGAAGCATTAGTCAATAAATTAATTGGAAAGGAAGAATTTTACGGAGTGAGTCCAGTAGATGCATTCTGTGGAAAGTGGGATACAAGAAGATGATAGAAGCAATCATATTTGATTTAGATGGAGTGATTTGTTCAACAGATCACTATCATTATAAAGCATGGAAAGCTTTGGCAGATGAATTGGATATTCCTTTTGATGAAAAAGATAATGAAAAGTTAAGAGGTGTATCGAGAATGGAAAGTTTAGATATTATTTTGGAAAAAAGTTCAAAGAAGTATTCGGATGACGAAAAACATACATTTGCAGAAAAGAAAAATAAATTATATCAGCAATATCTTAATCAAATGACCATTGATGACCTCCCGATAGAAGTCAAGGAAACTTTAAAAGAACTCAAGAATAAAGGATTTAAACTTGCTATCGGTTCATCTAGCAAAAATACAATGCTTATTTTGAAACAAATAGGATTGGAAACATTTTTCGATGCAATAAGTGATGGAACAATGATAGAGTATTCAAAACCACATCCAGAAGTATTTATAAAAGCAGCAAATTTATTATCAGTAAATTATAAAAACTGTTTAGTTGTAGAAGATGCAGTGGCAGGATGTATTGCAGCAAAAAGTGCTTCGATGAATGTCGCAGCTATATCTAGCGCTTATGGATGTGTATTTGCGGATTATCATTTAAATGCAATAAATGATTTAGAAATAATTGTAAGAAAGGAAAATTAAAATGAAAAATATGGTAGAGAAACTTTCATTTGTATTAACAAAAATATCTGAAAGTTTTGCAAAAAATACAGCATTAAATATTATCAGTTCATCATTTATGATGATTTTACCAGTGGTTTTGGTTGGTTCGATTAGTGCTCTTCTAAAAGGAATAGATTTTGGAGGATATCAAACATGGTTAACTGGTTCAGGAATTCAATTTTATAATATATTAGATACTATTTATCAATTTACCGTTGGATATATTGCTTTATATATTGTATTTTGTATAGGTTATCAGTTCTCAAATAGATATGGATTGTCAAATCAATCTATTGCTATTGGACTATTTAGTATTATCTCATTTTTGATTATCACACCATATACTCCTGCAGATGTAAAAACATTTGCTCCTGCTATGTTACCATTTACTTGGTTAGGAGCATCTGGAATGTTTATGGCTATAATTGTTGGGTTTATGGTTGGTCTAATATTTAAATTTTGTTTAAAACATAATATTAGAGTTAAATTACCTGATTCAGTACCACCTGCCGTATCAAACCAATTTTCTGCATTAATTCCAGGAATGTTTGTAATAATTATATTTGCTTTAGTAAACTATATATTTGCATTAACACCATTTTTAAATGCACAAGATGCAATTTATTCAATTATTAAAATTCCCTTAGGATATGTTAGTGCCTCTATTTTTGGATACTTCATTTTAATTATGTTTATGTACTTATTATGGTTTTTTGGTATTCATGGTGGAATGACAGTTGGTCCAATTATAATGATGGTTTTTATGCAATTACAAATGGAAAACTTGGCAGCATATCAAGCACATCAACAGTTGCCACACTTAGTTATAGGGACACATATTACTGTAGGAACTGGATCATTAGCTTTGCTAGTTGCTGCATTAATAGTATGCAAATCTAAAACAAATCAATCAATCAGCAAATTGGCTATCATACCAGCTTTCTTTGGTGTAGATGAACCAGCATATTTTGGTATCCCAATGATTCTTAATCCAGTTTTCTTTTTACCGTGGGTTGTATTAATTCCTGCTTTACAAGTTTTTGGTACATACTTACTTCAAATTATGAAATTAGTCCCATATTGTAATGGAATGCAAATGGTTGGCAATACACCATTCTTTATTATGAACTTTTTTACATATGGATGGCAAGGATGTATTGCAGGGTTCGTGTTCTTTATATTAGCAGTTCTTATTTATATTCCGTTTGTTAAAATATATGATAAACAATGTTTAGCAAAAGAAGTAATGAATGATAACTAGTATAATAAATAAGTGTTAATTAAAAAGGAGACATGTATAATGAAATTACTAATTCAGTCAGACGATTATGGCATTACAAAAGCTGTATCATTAGGAATCATTGAAGCTATAAAAAATGGATTGGTCAGAAATACAGGGTTATTTGTAAATATGCCTTGGGTTGAAGAAGTCATAGAGCTAATAAAGCCATATCTTGATCAGATTGCATTTGGACTAGATTTAAATATATCTACAGGTCCATCAGTTTTGAAAAAAACTGAAATTCCAAGTCTTGTTTTAGAAAATGGAAATTTTTTAACTAGCTCTATGAATAGGTCTTTAGATAATGAAGATAATAATTTTGATCATGTAATATATGATGAGGTTTATAAAGAATTTGAAGCACAAATTCAGAAATTTATTGATTTGGTTGGAAAAAAACCAGATTATTTACATGCGCACGCTTATAGTACGCCTACAGTAGAAAAAGTTAGTATTGAGCTATCAAATAAATATAACATTCCTTATTCAATTCAATTGTTTCGTATGAAACAAATGGCTCCGTCAGATATGGGATGGTATAAATTCCCTCCTACTTTGGAAAATCAATTAAAATCAAGTTTAAAGGACTATATCTTAAATGATAAAAATCATTATTTAAAACATAATTATGGAGTTTTGATATGTCATTGTGGATACGTAGATGGAGAATTATTTGATTATTCAAGTTTTAATTTATATAGAGCTAAAGATTTAGAAGCTATGTTAGATTCACAAGTAAAGAATTGGATATTAAATAACGATATAGAGTTAATAACATATAAGGATTTAGATGAAAATTTTTTTAAGGAATGATTTTAGAGATTAATATACATCGTATAAAGTAGTAGTTTGTAGTTTCATTTCTTAAAAGTAACTAAATAAACAAGGGTAGAAATAATAATGTAAAATTAACGATTTCTACCTATTTTATTGTCTATAGTAATTTACGATTTAATATAAGAGTTTATCTATCTACAATCAAATTGTAAAATATTTTTGGAGTATATATTGTATATATGGTGATTAGTGAATATATTCAAATAAATAAAATAAAGCCTATGTATGAAGTGGATAATAATAATATAGGTGTTATTGTATACACTAATAAGAAAAGTATTGATGTAGTAAATGCATTAAGTGGTTTTCAAATAATTGGTATCCATCAAACTATATTTATTATATAGTTAATAAATATAAATTTATTGTACAAGTAAAATAAGTACTTGAAAGAACAGATACAAAGTAATTAGATTTCTTGAATGATTTTGATAATTTTTACAAAGCTAAGGAGTTCTGTAAACGTTAGTAATAATTGTTGCGAGAATGTTAGAGAAGTATTTAGACTTTTTTATCTTATAAGAATTTCGATGAGTTAGATAGATATAATAAGTTCTCCGACTATAAGAGTGCATAGTTGGGCACTCTAAATTTCTGCGCGGTTTTTAAAAATTAAACTCTAAAACTGTGGGATTTGGAATGGTATTTTTGTGTGCAAAAACAACAATGTTTTTATTTTTATAGTGTTTATTTTTTGTATGATTCTCTTTGTTTTCCAGATTCTTTATTCGTTTTTTTATTATTATGTGATATAGTATGTCTGTAAATGGAAGGACCATAGCCGTAGTTGGAATAAGTAGTTTGTTGATCGAGATGCAGCTCATGCTGTTATCTCTGTTTTGTCATTTATTGGAAAGGAGTTGTTTGGAATGAGATTATATAGACCTAAAAGTGATTATATTAAATATCTTTCTGAAATTGATAGAACAATAATAAATTCAAAGAATGTTATAGGCGTTTCATTGAATTGTTTGTGCTGTTATAAAAATTAAATCTAATGGTGTCGTCATTAGAATAATATGATGTTGTTATATGAATGCAATATTCAGCCATTATACTTAGTTATTTTATCGTAAGATTTGCATAAGCTTTATTAGGTGATTTTATGCAAGCTACAATTGAAAAAGAATTTACTATTCATTTTCCTAAAAAGAATAAATCTTATTTTGAAGGTTGGTATATCCGTGTTCATACAAGCAATAAAGATTTTGCACTTATTTTTGGAATATCTCTAGCAGAAAATAAAAGAGCATTTATTCAATACCTTGATACTGAACATAGTAAAATATATGACTTTCCATGGGAAGAATTTTCTTTTCATATAGATCCTTTTCAGATAAGAATATCTTCAAATCTGTTATCTCTTCATCAGTTAGAATTACATTTACCTGAAATTGAAACAAAGCTTCATTTCGAACATTTAACCCCTCTAGAAATTAGTCGATATTCGCCAGGTATTATGGGACCATTCTCTTATTTTCCGATGGAATGTGTTCATTCCATTATATCCTTGCATCATCATGTAAATGGCTATATTAAACAAAAAGATCAATATCAGGAAATCAATGGAATTGGATATATAGAAAAAGATAGAGGAACATCATTTCCTTCCAAATATCTATGGTTTCAATCAAATCAAAATGATGAATCTGATTGTTTCTTTTTTTCCTATGCACACATTCCCTTTGGTTTATTTTCATTTCAAGGATGCATATGTGTACTGATGTTAGAAAAACAATACCGTTTTGCGACTTATTTAGGATGTAAAGTCAAAGTCTATAAAAATGAAAAAAAGATCGTAGTAAAACAATATCCTTATACACTTACAATTCTTTTTTCCTATCCAAAAGGATATGTTCTATCTTCTCCAAAACTTGGCATGATGTGTGGAACAGTAAATGAAACATTACAAGCAGAAGCTATTGTTACTTTAAAGAAAAAGAAACAACAGATAGGAAAATGGAAGTATACACATGGTGGATTTGAAAACAATGGGATATTTTAATATGTATTTTATTCTATATGTATTCGCGTTTCTATAAATTTAAAAATATTACTTATGCATTAAAATCATTATTTTAAAGGGATAATTTTCATGAATGAGATGAATATAACTCAAAATTTAATCATACAGTTCTCATAAATAAAGTCGCACTTTTTTGAGCTGAGAGTAAGTTGAATATAGATTGACTCTAATATAGTCACTTGATTATCTTTATTCACTCTATTCTTTCTATAAGTGTGATAAATTTTATAATCCATTTATGTACATCATTATATTTTGCACTTACATTCGATATAATGGACATATCAATTGTTAGTAATAACCTCTTGTTATTACAGCGTAGCTTTTGTCTTAGTTCATAGAGTGCTGTAAAGTGCCTATTTACAGGCTTTTCACGGGTTTTATGAATTTATCACATTTCATCAAAAATCGTCAATATACAAAAATTTGGTGTCAAAATTGGTGTCAAATAACCTTGATTTGAGATTTTGATGAGTAACACATCAGTAAAAAAATTGAATATTTTATAGACTATGGAACGCCTAAAATGACGTTCCTTTTCT
>ENA-OWPM01001992-OWPM01001992.1-human-gut-metagenome-genome-assembly--contig:-NODE-1992-length-13870-cov-2.591169_pt1 | contig 13870 bp, 10 predicted proteins | sample MGYA00248267_ERZ651852 | MGnify/ENA primary metagenome ERZ651852 (study PRJEB26924, sample SAMEA4378228) | human gut metagenome | biome: human gut; feature: human-associated habitat; material: faeces...
CATGCCGTATGAGAAAAACAGGAAACGGGATGGTGACACAGAGTGAAGAATCTATGACTCTGATGACATCTTACCGACTTCCTCACCACGGCAGCAGATCCTTCACGTTCGTTCAGGATAACGCCTTTCGTTCTCCATCATTATGACGCTTCCCGTTCCCCATTACTAGTGACGTCCTTTCCTCCAATCGTCATTCTGAACAGAGGCAAGCATGCCTTGTGGGAAAAACGGGAAACGGAACGATGAAACGGAGTGAAGAATCTATTTACTCTGATGACATCTTACGGCTCCCATCATGCAGAGCGCTGCTTTTAATAGCAGACAAAAAGGATGGCAGAAATCCGGTAAATGCCTTCCTCTGCTTCTTACAAGCCAAACCGGGCGAATATTTCATCTACATGGATAAGCATGGGCTTGTAATCGAAGCACTCTTTAATTTCTTCCTCAGACAGATATTTTCTCACATCTTCGTCTTTGCAGAGGTTTTCATAGAAATCTTCCCCCTCAAGCCAGCGTTTCATGGCGTTTCTCTGCACCCAGCGGTACGCGGTATCACGGTAAGCGCCTTTGGACACAAGGGCAAGCAGAACGCGGGGACTGTAAATCAATCCGCCGGTCATGTTCAAATCTTCCAGCATTTTTTCCGGATACACAAGGAGTTTATCTACCAGATCGGTCGTCTGTGCCAGGATATAATCCAATGCAGTGGTCGCGTCCGGAATCATGACACGCTCCACAGAAGAATGGGAAATATCCCGTTCGTGCCAAAGCGGTATATTTTCAAAAGCGGGAAGGGCATACCCCTGCACGAGTCTTGCCATGCCGCAGATCCGTTCCGATTTGACGGGATTTCTTTTATGGGGCATGGCAGAGGATCCTTTCTGTTTGGGACTGAAATATTCTTCCGCTTCCCTTACTTCCGTTCTCTGCAGATGGCGGACTTCCAGGGCGATCTGTGCCAATGTGCCCGCAATGACGCCGAGGGTGGTAATGTATTCCGCATGATGATCGCGCTGTACGACCTGGGTTGCTACGATTTCCGGAGTCAGTCCCATTTTTTTGCAGACGTATTCTTCCACATACGGATCAATATCCGCATAAGTACCGACAGCGCCGGACAATTTCCCCACCGCCATTTCAGAAGCGGCCCGTTTCATTCGCTCGATATTTCTTAAAGTTTCGCTGTACCACAGGAGGATTTTCAACCCGAACGTAGTCGGCTCGGCATGGACGCCATGGGTACGGCCGATGGTGGGTGTATATTTAAATTCCACAGCCCGGCGTTTCAGGACTTCCGCCAGTTTTTCCAGACCGGCAATAAGCACATCAGACGCCTGCTTGATCTGCACATTGAGAGCCGTGTCTTTCACATCGGTAGAAGTCATGCCCATATGGATGTACTTCGCTTCATCGCCCACATATTCTCCGACGGCAGAAAGGAACGCAATGATATCGTGATTAATTTCACGATCGATTTCATGAATGCGCTCTACATCGAAATTCGCTTTCGCTTTGATCACTTCCACCGCTTCTTTAGGAATACGTCCCAGCTCCGCATTGGCTTCGCATGCGGCGATTTCCACATCAAGCATGGTCTGCCATTCATTTCTTTCATCCCAGATTTTTGCCATTTCCGGCCTTGTGTACCTTGGAATCATTTACATATCCCCTTTCGGTTTTCCTTCCCTGGCACAGATTTCTCTGCCCACCACCACTCCGGCCGCCGAGGCCTGGACAAGCCCTCTGGTGATGCCGGCTCCATCGCCGATCGCGAAGAAGTTTCTGAATTTCGTTTCCAGCTGGTTCGTCAGCGCTATGCGGGAAGAATAAAACTTCACTTCCACGCCGTACAGAAGAGTGTGCCTGGAATTTGCTCCCGGCGCCACCTGATCCAGCGCTTCGAACATCTCCATGATATCCTTTAAAAAGCGGTATGGCAAGACTAAAGATAAATCTCCCGGCGTCGCAGACGGCATGGTGGGACGGACAAGGCCGCGGCGTATCCTTTCTACCGTAGAACGGCGGCCGTCACGAAGATCCCCCAGCCTTTGCACAATCGGTCCCGCACCGAGCATATTTGCCAGAGATGCGATATATTTCCCATAAGAAATGGGTTCATTGAAAGGGCTGGTAAACTGTTTGGAAACAAGAATAGCGAAATTCGTATTTCCGCTCTTCTTATGGGCGAAAGAATGGCCGTTCACTGTCTGAAGCCCCGCATTATTTTCCGTCACCACGAAACCGTAAGGATTCATACAGAACGTGCGTACCCGGTCATCAAAGGAACGGGAGAAATACACCAGTTTCGATTCGTAACAGATTTTTGTAATCGGTTCATACACTTCTGCGGGAGATTCCACACGAACACCGATATCCACCGCATTTGACTGCGTCTCCAAACCGAGCGTACGGGCTTCTTTCATAAACCACTCCGCCCCTTCACGGCCGGGTGCCGCCACAAGATACTTGCAGTGATATGTCTCCCCGCCCGCTTCCACACCGAGAACCGTCCCGTCTTTGTCCGCAAGAATTCTGTCCGCCGCTGTTTTGGAAATAACGGTCACATTGGACGGAAGAGAATCGCGCATATTAGCAAGAATGACACTATTCACATCCGTACCGAGATGGCGGATGCGGGCAGGAATAAACATAAGATCCGCCGCCGCGGATTTCCGTTTCAGTTCATGTATTTCCTCGGCAAACTCATCGCCGTATACTTTTCTTTCGGCACCGCCATACTTGCAGTACACCGAATCCACATAGGAAATTAAACCGGCAAGTTCTCCTTTATTCATATAATCATCAAGATTGCCACCGTAATCCGTAGTAAGCGTCAGCTTCCCGTCGGAAAACGCGCCCGCGCCGCCCCAGCCGCAAACGATATTCGCCCTGCGGTCTTTCGGCGGAGCATTTTTGTCACGATTCAAAGCTATCCGCTCACGGATATCCAGTCCTTTTTCAAGAATCAGGACAGATGCACCGGTATCCGCCAGTTCAAGAGCGGTAAAAATACCCGCCGGTCCGGCACCGATAACTACCACATCATAAAATCTGCTCATTGCCTCTCCTTTTCACAGAATACATCTGCATGAAGCTTTTTTATGCATAAAAAAAGCCCCACCGGGGGCGAAGATACTTTATATATCCCTTTTTAAATTTTACAGGAAGGCTCCCTGTGTGTCAAATAAAAGACCCTCCTGTCATGGTATAATAAAAGAAATATTCCAATTATTTTCAAAAGGAGGTTTCCCATGCCCTACATCAACATCAAAATCACACGTGAAGGCGTTACCGCCGAACAGAAAGCGGAACTTATCAAAGGAGCCACGGAACTCCTCGCCCGCGTATTGAACAAAAACCCGAAAACCACAATCGTCATTATTGAAGAAGTAGACATGGACAGCTGGGGAATCGGCGGCGATCCTGTGGAAATTGCCAGAGAAAAAGGGGAAGCCCAAGACGCCAAAATAGCCCGGCTGGAAGCCGACAAAGAAGAGCAGGAAAAAGAATTGGAAAACCTGAAAAAGCTTCTCCTTCAGGACGGCAAAAAAGAAGACATCCCTCCGCTGCCGGAAGAAGAAACAACAGAAGAAACACCGGTTTTCACGCTGAACAATAACGCACTCAAACTGAAAAAGGAAAAGAAAACAAAAAAGAGTAAATCAAAAAACAAAAAATAGTCCCCTCATCCAACAAATATATGAAACGGTTTTCAGATAAAATTGTATCCGGAAACCGTTTTTGCGTTAAAATTTATATTCCACTATACTCTAAGTAAACGCTCTCAAAAAACGTCAGCATACAGACATCAATATCCGCTCACCTCCGGAATCTGCCTACTGTCATTTCTTTTTTAAGGAGCCTTTATGCATATAGACATTTCCTCCCGATTCAATTATAAGAGCCTTTTCCGTTTTGTCCTGCCGTCAATCGTAATGATGATTTTTATTTCCACTTATACCATGGTGGACGGTTACTTTGTTTCCAACTATGTGGGCAAAACGGCATTCACCGCGGTCAACCTGATCTTCCCCGCCATCATGGTTTTCGCGTGTGTCGGATTCATGTTCGGCTCAGGCGGCAGCGCCCTTGTGGCAAAGACCATGGGTGAGGGGCAAATGGAAAAAGCGAACCGTCTTTTTTCTCTCATCGTCCTTTCTGCTCTTGCCGGAGGCATATTGCTTTCCGCCCTGGGTTATTTCCTTATGCCCTTTCTTGCTGCCGCCATGGGCGCCTCCGGTGAAGTGCTTGCGTGCAGTGTCTTTTACGGCCGCACACTTCTTCTTTCCCTCCCCATGTTTGTCCTCCAGCGGGTATTCCAATCGTTCATGGTCACCGCCGGAAAACCTTCTCTCGGTCTCCATATGACGATCCTCTCCGGTGTAACGAATATCGGGCTCGACACCCTTTTCATTCTTGTTTTTAAATGGGGCCTCTTAGGCGCTGGCCTCGCCACAGTGCTTTGTGAATACGCGGGCAGTCTTTTCCCTCTGATTTACTTCCTTAAAAGAAATACATCTTCTCTTCAACTGGTGAAACCGGAATGGGATGGTTCCGCACTTTGGAAGGTCTGCACAAACGGCTCCTCCGAGCTTTTGACAAACATTTCCATGTCCTTCGTTTCCATGCTCTACAATTATCAGCTTATCTCCATCGCCGGAACAGACGGTGTCGCTGCCTTCGGCGTGATTATGTATGTGGCATTCTTCTTCGAAGCGATTTACATCGGCTACTCCATGGGAACCGCTCCTATCGTAAGCTACAATTATGGTGCCCGCCGCGATGATGAACTGCGGAGCATTTTCCGAAAGAGCCTCACCGTCATTGCCGGTGCCGGTCTTTTCCTCACGACCTCCGCATACCTCGCCGCTCCCGTACTGGCGGATATTTTTGTCGGCTATGATGAACCTTTAGCCACTCTCACCGTCCGGGGGTTCCGATTCTTTTCCTTTTCTTTCCTCCTGAACGGCTTTTGCATGTACGGCTCGGCGTTCTTCACGGCACTGAACAACGGTTTCATCTCTTCAGTAATCTCTCTCCTCCAGTCCGTTGTTTTTCAAATCATCGCCATTATAGCACTTCCGCTGTGGCTCGGCACGGACGGTATCTGGCTTTCCGTTTCCATCGCCAAGCTGCTGGCATTTTTCGTGACAGTTTCCTTCTGGATCAGCTGCCGCAAAGAATATCATTACGCCTAAAAAAGCAAGTATACAAAAAAGCATTCCTCAGAGATGGAAAGAGAAATGCTTTTTGCTTTATCGGAAAGAAAACATTATTACTGCATAATCTTATTGAGCATCTCAAAATTGATAGCCTTCTTCAGTTTCCCTCTGTCCGCCTATAATCTCCGTGATACAATTAGGGAGGAGCTTGCCGATTTTATCTATATTCCGTTCTACGCCGTCAAGACTGTGCATTTTCAGCTTGTCCATTATCTTGTTCCTCCTCGTTGATTCTCATCATCATATTATAATGAGCAATATGACCCATTTTGAAAAAGATTATCCGAAATGCCTCCAAATAAAGCTGAACAGATCCTTCTGACAACGGCGAACAACAAACATCGTCAAAGCTTGAGTGTGATCCAGCATTTATCCATGAAACCAATGACTTAACTATACAGCGATAACGGCTATCAACCCTACTATAAATATCTCGAAATTCCACTCCGCCATAGTATTTATAATAATGTTCCAAAATACGTCTCATAGTATTTTGAAGAGCATTATTGTTATACGATTCTGAGTAAGTCTTTGCCATTCTTACTTCATCCCATAAAACTTCATAAGTAGAACGTATAGGATTATTACTTCGATATTCAATATTTGAAACTCCATCAATTTTTCTTACAATCCAGTATTTCATTTGATTACACAATGCCCTCGGCAATCCATGTGTAAAAGAAACTTCTTTGTAAAAATAAGTGTTGTGCGACAATACAAAGAGCTGTGTAATGTTACCTCGTTCATTGCAAACATCTTCAAAAAGCTCTCGTATCAGAATTGATATAATAAAAAGAGCATCATTATCCATACTGGATACAGGATCATCAATAACAACTATTCCATTATCAATAGTCCCAGAACTTTCTAAACTGCCTTTCAACGTTGAATAGAAATAAAGAAAAGCAATGAAATTCCTTTCACCTTCACTCAGTGTTTTTTCCACAGGTACATTATTCTCTCGGACAATAGAATAGCTATGTTCATCTGCGCCAAGTGCCAATCGGAATCCAGTAAATCCAAATTCCTCTAATTGGTGATTAATACGATCCTTCATAGGGACAACACTTGTAAGCGAACCTTGAAGCTGTTCCAATTCTTTTTTGAGATCTTCGATTTTTTTATTATAACCATCTATATTAGTTTTGAGTGTAGAGATTTCGCCTTTGAGTTCTGCTTCTTTTGATAAATAGTCCGAGATTTCATTTTTGATTTCATCAGTAATGAATCGCCAAATTTGTGCCGTAAGATTCCTTCTCTCTACGCCGATATTTGCAACAATCTCATTATAGCGAGCTATTTTATCATTTGCGGCCTGAATCACTTTGATAATCAAGTCTGAATATGGCTTGTTGTCAAGAAGTTCAATAGGTACACTTGCATTCGACCGTTTATGCTCTATCAATCTAAGGTTTTTATCAAAAACACCGGAAAGCTCAGCGATTCGAGTTTTAAGTTCAGCGTTTTCTATAAATTGTATATCCTGTTGGACAATCCCATTAAGCTGCTGAATAAGCTGCTGACTGCAATCTTTGTATTCATTTATAAGTGATTCAATTTCTTGCAATGCTGCAAGATAGGATTCGTCAAAGTATTCTTCTAACTGCGATTTAAAAGTATCACTCAAGGTTCTTTGGCAGAAAGGACAAATGCCATCACTTAAATCAATATACTTCATCCCCAACTTTACCCAATCACTGTTACTAAGCTTCTTTATCAGAGCTCCAATATCAACATCTTCCTTACCAATCACCTTCTTAGCCAGAATTGCAGACTGATTTAATGAGATAATTCTTGAAAAATCAGGTTTTTTAATAAATTCTACCGCAGAAGCATTCTTCCCAAAAATAGTTGAAGCCTTTTCTTCTAATTGTGCATAGTCAACTACATTCTGCCTATTTTCTTTATACTGGTTTATAACCTCATCACGAAAATGCTCTTTGCTATCCAAAAAGCCTTTTAGACCTTCTTTTATTTTAGAAGAAGCATATTTTTGTTTTTGCTGCCAGATTCTATCCGTATACTGCTGTATAACCACATTAAGCTCTTCCTGCTTGCCCGTTTTTCCGTCTTCGCTTTGCAACGCTATTGTGGCTGCTTTTTTTAATTCTTCTGTTTCATGGATTAAAGTTTTGGTTTGGGTTATTTTATCATGAACATCTCTTTCTGCTTGTCCCAATGTAAAAATTCCTGGCATTCCAGATAAATTGGTAAAGATAGACTCAACAAAATCGGCATTATAAACTTTGCACGGTAGAACCTGATCACGTTCCTCCCATGTAATGCCACAAGAAGGATAGTTTTCTGGATGCGCTAAGACCCTGCTAATTGTTGTTTTACCTGATCCGTTTGCCCCAAATATAAAGTTGACACGTCCCAGATTATCCATAAGGTGATCAGATTTATCAAAAGAGGCAACATTATTTATATTGATTTTGCTTATCATCCTGTCAAACCCTCCCGTATCTTTCTTAATTCACTTACCATCTCAAACTTCTTCTTAGGCTGTTTTTCTTTCCTGATTCTGGCTTCCTGCGCAGCAATCTATTTCATAATCCGTTTATTGACGTCCGTCAACTTCAGTAAGCCCAGCAAGATCGCTATCTTCTCGTGTCATAGAATCTATCATTTAGGACATACAAGAATAATATCTCTAGTTCACTGAAGCCGCCGCAATGCGGTCAGCCGCTTTTTTCACCATTTCATTGACGGAGTCCGTTGTCAGAACGGAAAAAAGACGGTACTTATCGCCGTACTTCATCACATAGCCTTTTCCGTAAACGAAGAAAACGGCACGGACGGCATCTGGCTTTCCGTTTCCATCGCCAAGCTGCTCGCATTTTTCGTGACAGTTTCCTTCTGGATCGCCTGCCGCAAAGAATATCATTACGCCTAAAGAAATATTTCCAACAAAAAATATTCCCTTTTTCAGCCAGGGCATCCTGGAATACGGGATCCTGAATCGCATTGCGTGGGAAATGCATCTTCCATTATCAGATGAGATTTAAGCCATCGGCTCCAGCGCATGGTAAAGTGATTGGTATGGGTTTCCTGCACATACTGATAGAACTTTGCAATCATGGCCGCTTTCTCATGATAATAAGCGGCTTTCCATTGATTCGGTTTCGGCTTATCCATTTCATAAGCAATGTAATTTCCGCCAAGAAGATATTGGCGCGAGAGAATATCCTCCAGTGATATATCAGGATTTTTCATCATATCATACATAGCCATATAAATCGTAGTACGCCCTTTGCCCGCCTGGCAGTGGAAATGCAGCCACGCATGATCGGGCAGTGTGCGTATGAAGGCGATGAAGTCATCAATATTTTGAGGCGACGGCCAGATATGATCCGTTGCCGCAATGCGGTAATAATACAGACCATTTTGTTCCACCATCTGCCTTTCACTCATGACCGAATTAATCTTCATAGGTTTAGGATCAATCGGCCCCTTCCCTTCATCGAGCATCGTCACAATGAGGCTTTTCCCCTTGGCTGCACACAAACGCCTCATCTCATCTTTTAAAACATCCGTTTTGTTCTTTCCGATGTTGCCCCAATCGCGCGCGCCGAACCAGCTGACGGCATTCCCATTAAATATACCATGCGTTTCCTGCCGTAGATCCACAATATAAATTGGCCCGTTCGCCTGCTTCTTGAGTACGGAAACCAGCTTCTTAAACTCTCCGACAGAGAACTCCGCACTGCCGGATATGTTCAGACAATCCAACCCCTTGCGAGAGGGGGTCATCGTGAATCCTTTGCCTGTTTTTTTGACATCCACATCAGAGCGGAATGCAGAATTCGCAGTACGAAATCTGCGCGGCAATTGATCCCTGTCTTTTGCATCGAGACGCCAAATATAGCCATCGTACTTTGTACGACCGGCTGCAGAAGCATCCATCTGATCCGGTGCTTGCTGCAGAGAAACGCCACTTATTTCAGGTTCCGCTTCCCAGGCATTCCCTGATAATGGCATGCTGCCAAGTATTATTGCAGCCGTTATTGAGAATAGTATTTTCTTTTTAAGATGCAGCATGAGTGATACACTTTCCCATGTAAGAAATAATTATAACCGGACAAATGAAAAAGCTACGGGGTCTACAGACGTATAAATCCATAGCTTTTTCTTATGAGCAAATTCCTCTGACGCATTTTTATCATCTACCGTTTTCCTTTCTCCTTTTTGAACACGCTGCCGCCCGTGATTTTTTTGGAAAAAGTCTGTGATTTCCCCTGTATTCCCTGCCTTCCCCTGTATTCCCTGCCGATGAAATCCTGTCACAGAAAAACAGGATGATATCTACTTCACCGATGCCGCCGCGATGCGATCAGCCGCTTTTTTCACCATTTCATTGGCGGAGTCCGTTGTCAGAACAGAAAAAAGACGGTACTTATCGCCGTACTTCATCACATAGCCTTTTCCGTAAACGGGAACGGCAAATCCGTCAACGAAGAAAACGGCACGCACGCCGCTTGTATAAATACGGGGTCTGTCCTGTGCGCGGTGGATCTGCTCCACATTTAGGAAACCGACGCCAAGCATGTTGAACGGAATCTTGGGATCTGTCTCGGGCTTTTCATTGATCCGCTTCGCCATTTCCAGAAACATACCATTCAATACGTTTTCCATGCCCAAAAGAGCCACGTTGCAGCCATACAGTTCGGAAACCGATTTCCCCGACAGACGTGGCGCGTCAAAAGCGTCTTTCATGGCTTCTTTACCGACTACAGGAGCAAATTCGCAGTTCATGACGAAAGCGGGCACGCTGTTTCCTTCTTCCGTCACGGTAAGCAGTCCGAATTTCCCATCCTTTCCAAGAGGAGTAAAATCGGTATTCTTCGGAAGCTTCACTTTTTGAAAGAAAGATTTCGCGTCTTCCTGCACAATACCGTTCCATACAGCGGAAACGATATTATCATCTTTAGGAATATTTATGCTTGAAATCGGCGGAAAGCCTGCCATGTCTCCCATATTGTCTGTCATATCGGCAGCTCCCGCACACGTTGTCGTCATGGCACAAAGAATCGAAGCCGCCAGCATTATTTTCATCTTCATCATTTCATCTCCCGTGCCGCTTTTTCCACATAAGGCACAAAGTATGCCCCTGATTTCTGATCGCCTGCAAAGAGTGTGTATGTCGTACTGTCACCGTCTTCCAAAATGAGCCCTTCTGCAAAAAAGGGGATCAGGCAGCCGCCAGTGTATAATCCGGCTTTCACCTTTGCCAGGCGGTACGCTTTCCCTCCGCGGGATTTCTTTTCTTTCCAGCGGGCCTCACCGCTCACATACAGACGGATTCCCTTTTTTGCCAGAAATTGTTTATACGGCTCTCCGATTTCAGCTTCTTTCCACATTTTGCCTGCAAACGGTATGGCAGCGTTCTTTTTATCAGATGCTGCCTGTTTCGCTGCAGTGCTGCCCGCCATGCCTGTCATTTCTTTCCCCAGCAGTTTCACGAAGGGTGATAAACCGTTCTTCTCTTTCCCCGGATTCTTATGATCCACGGAAAAGGAGAGGACGAAGGATTCGTAAAAAGCTTCCGGCGTGTTTGCCCGAAGCTGGTATACCCGCAGCTCTCCCAAGGCTTCCGCCGCCAGACGGGATACATGCGGTGCCAGTTTGGACGTCAGGTAAACAGATGTCGGGCTGTCAGCACCGCCGATAATGCCAGCTGCCTGCGGTTTCGACTCCTTTTCAACTGCTTCATGTTCCGCCCAGTTTTTCATCTGCTTTCCAAAGTACGTCTGTCTCCCGTCAAGAACATCGACAGTATCTCCAAAATCCAGCACGTGTCCTTTCGGAAGAGTGAGTGTATCTGCCGAAGCGGATAAAGTGAGTAAAGCGACCATGCCGAGCGCTGCGCATATTGTTTTCATAGTGACCTCGTTCCTTTTATATTTCTTTAATTATAGCAGAAACGGACGTCTGTTATTCTATTATTTTACTTTTCTTTTGCATTTCAGATCAAACGACCATACGGACCGAAAATCACTTTTTAAATTCTTACTTTTGTTTCTATATTTTGACTTTTTTACGCGAGGCACAGAAAAACGGGTAAAGAGAGTGACATTCTTTACCCGTTTTTCCGCGAATGGATATTACTTTTTATTTATTTCACAACCAGATTCACGATCTTATTAGGAACGTAAATCTCTTTTACTATCGTCTTTCCTTCCAGCAGCGGCACGATCTTCTCGTCCTTCACCGCAATGGCAAATGCCTCTTCCTTATCACAGTTTGCAGGCAGTGCCACCACGCTTCTGAGCTTTCCGTTCACCTGCACGCCGACTTCCACGGTTGAATCCATGGTCTTTGCCTCGTCGTATACCGGCCATTTCGCCATGGAGAGGAATCCCGTTCCGCCCAGGCTTTCCCAGATCTCCTCGCACACATGCGGAGCGATCGGGCATAACAGCTTGATATAGATGATGAGCTCGTCCTTCGTGATCTGCCCCTTCGCATAAATGTCGTTCAGCAGGCCCATGAGTGCAGCTATCGCTGTGTTGAACTTCATTTCCTCCAGGTCGTTCGACACCTTCCTGATCGTCTTGTGGAACGCGGTCTCCAGTTCCGGTGTCGCGCCCTCTCCGCTGGCAATCTCACACAGTCCGGCAACACGCTCCAGGAAACGCTTACAGCCCTTTACGGAGCTGTCACTCCACGGTGTGGCCGCGCCGTAATCGCCCATGAACAGGACATACGTACGCAGAACGTCCGCACCGAACTCTTCCACAACGTCCAGCGGATCCACGACGTTGCCCTTGGATTTGCTCATCTTGTCCCCATCCGGTCCGAGGATCAGACCCTGAGCGGTACGCTTCGCATAAGGCTCTTCCGTGTTCACCACTCCCATATCGTACAGGAAATGGTGCCAGAAACGGGAATAGATCATATGGCGTGTTACGTGCTCCATGCCTCCGTTGTACCAGTCAACAGGCATCCAGTATTTTAACTTCTCAGGATCAGCCAGCGCTTCCTGATTATGAGGGTCGATATATCTTAAGAAGTACCAGGAAGATCCGGCCCACTGAGGCATGGTATCCGTCTCGCGCTTCGCGGCTCCCTTACACTTCGGGCAGGTGCAGTTTACGAAGGATTCGATTCCGGCAAGCGGCGACTCTCCCTCCTGGCCCGGCTCGAAATTATCCACCTTCGGCAGGCGGAGCGGCAGCTCCTCATAGGGAACCGGAACGACGCCGCAGTCAGGGCAGTGAACGATCGGAATCGGCTCTCCCCAGTATCTCTGACGGTTAAATGCCCAGTCCTTCATCTTATACTGGACACCGGCTTCACCGACACCCAGCTTCTCCAGCTCCTTCACCATGCGGGCGATGGAGTCCTTTTTATTCGTCAGGCCATTTAAGAAATCGGAATTGATCATCCTGCCGTCGCCGGCGTACGCGGCCTCGGTAATATCGCCGCCCTCGATTACCTGCACGATGTCGATGCCAAACTTCCTGGCAAATTCATAGTCACGGTCGTCGTGGGCTGGTACAGCCATAATCGCGCCGGTGCCGTATCCCATCATAACATAGTCCGCAATATAGATCGGAATCTTCTTGCCGGTCAGCGGATGAACCGCGTTTAGTCCATCGATACAGACTCCCGTCTTCTCTTTTACCAGCTGGGTACGCTCGAACTCCGTCTTCTTCGCACACTCTTCTCTGTATGCCTTAATCGCATCCATATTGGCGATCTCATCCGCGTACTTGTCGATCATCGGATGCTCCGGCGCAATGACCATGAAGGTGACGCCAAACAGCGTGTCCGGACGTGTCGTATAGATGCGGAAGGATTCGTCCTTGTCTGCAAGGCTGAAATCCACGAATGCGCCTTCCGACTTGCCGATCCAGTTCACCTGCTGCTGCTTGATATTCGGCAGGTAATCCACGGTATCCAGGCCATTTAAGAGCTTGTCCGCGTATTCCGTGATTCTTAAGAACCACACCGATTTGGACTTCTGAACGATGTCGCTGTGGCAGATATCGCACTTTCCGCCCTGGCTGTCCTCGTTGGATAAAACGACCTTACAGGAAGGACAGTAGTTGACAAGAGCCGTGTCACGGAACACGAGGCCCTTTTCAAACATCTTCAAGAAAATCCACTGGGTCCATTTATAATAATCTTCATCCGTCGTGTCGACAACTCTCGACCAGTCGAAGGAGAATCCCACTTTTTTCAGCTGATTGGAAAATCTGGCAATGTTGTCATCTGTAATCTTTCTCGGGTGCACGCCTGTCTTGATCGCATAGTTCTCTGTCGGGAGTCCAAAGGCGTCAAATCCAATTGGGAATAAGACGTTATATCCCTCCATCCTGCGCTTTCTCGAAATGACTTCCAGGCTTGAGTACGCCTTGATGTGGCCGACGTGCATACCGGCTCCGCTCGGGTACGGAAATTCTACCAGACCGTAAAATTTCGGTCTCTCGTCGTTGTCCACAGCCTGAAAGATACCGGCCTCGTCCCATTTTTTCTGCCATTTGGGTTCTATCTTTTTAAAATCGTGCTTCATAATCTGCCTCCATTTTTTTGCTGATACGACCATTATATAGATTCCTTCCATAAAATGCAAGGTTTTACTTTTTTAAGCCGTATCTCATAAAAATTTCCTCCGGGCAGCCGTTTTCCTTCATCCGTTCCGC
>ENA-OWPM01002013-OWPM01002013.1-human-gut-metagenome-genome-assembly--contig:-NODE-2013-length-13676-cov-3.453197_pt1 | contig 13676 bp, 14 predicted proteins | sample MGYA00248267_ERZ651852 | MGnify/ENA primary metagenome ERZ651852 (study PRJEB26924, sample SAMEA4378228) | human gut metagenome | biome: human gut; feature: human-associated habitat; material: faeces...
AAGATGTGCAGTATTTCGAAGATGAACTGCATGCGGCGGTAATGGCCGCCGAGGATGCGGGTACTTATGTGATGGTGCATGTCTATGTGCCGGAGGCGATCCGCCGGGCTATCCGGGCTGGGGTGAAAAGTATCGAACACGGTCAACTGATCGATGAACCGACGATGAAACTGATTGCAGAGAAAGGCGTGTGGTTGTCGATGCAACCCTTTATCGGAGAAGGAAATAATCATTATACCAATCCTGTACAGCAGGCGAAACACGAACTGGTGGTACAAGGCACCGACCGGGCCTATCAGCTGGCGAAGAAATACGGGGTGAAGCTGGCATGGGGTACCGACTTGCTTTTCAGTCCGGCCAATGCACGGAATCAAAACCTGAATATCGAAAAGATGACCCGCTGGTTTTCCAACTTTGAAATCCTGAAGATGATCACTCACGATAATGCCGAACTGTTGGCTCTGTCCGGCCGCCGTAATCCTTATCCCGGTAAACTGGGGGTGATCGAAGAGGGGGCTCTGGCCGATCTGATTGTGGTGGATGGAAATGCACTCGAAGATATAAAAGTGCTGACCGATCCTGGCAAGAATATGCTGTTGATCATGAAAGACGGCAAAATATATAAAAACGATTTATAATATCCGCTACCCCAGAGCCTTTTAGACCGGGATTTTTCCCCGGTTATCGATTAAACACTGCTTTGTATATTTGGAAAAAACAGAGCAGTGGTTAATCGATAACCGGGAGATTTATGTGTGTAGACGATACAGATAATCGGGGTATCCGGGTAGTTTTGTCTTCTAGATTTCAGGATATGAAGGCAGAAAGAAATTATCTTGTAGAGAAGATATAATTGGGGGGCATAAAATTGGATTTATGTTAGGGGATAACGCAAGAACAGACTGGCAACGGTAAGGGAACCGAAATTTACTTGTACGGGATTGAATATTCCCGCCCTTTGGGGCGAACGGTATGTATTTCCACTCCGGAAAAGAGGGGGCGTGCGATATGTTTTCTATGTGCAGAGTCTGGAAGTATAAGTCTACAACTCTATCATGTTTTGGGGATGATCCTTTGTGGTCTTCAGACATTCAATCTAACCTTGCAGTTAATGAAAAAACGTATGGAGTTATCAGTACCAGATTCTGATTTACGACAGCATGAAGATCGTAGTGAAAGAGTCCGGTATTCCGGTTATACATGTCTGTCACAAATGAGGATTCGAATACATTTTCTGATAATTTTTGTTCGATATAGTTGTTTGTTACTGCAATTATTTATTATATTTAAGGCATAAATATAAATTATTATTATGCGTTTGAAATTGGTACTTAAAATTGTGGAAGGAACCGTTTTACCTTGTAATTATATGTATGAATTGTCAAGTTGTTTGTACAAGGTATTGAATGAAGGTAATCCGGTTTTTACTGCCTGGCTACATGATAAAGGATATTGTAAGGAAAAGAAAGCATTTAAATTATTTACCTTTTCGAATTTCTATTTTCCGTGTTTCAGAATCGAGGGGGATCGGATTTTTGTTTTGGCGGATACGGCCCAGTTGATTGTGTCGTTCTATCCGATAGAAGCAATTGATGCTTTTGTAATGGGTCTGTTTAAGAACAGGCAATTGGAGGTTGGTGACCGGAAATCGAGGGTCCTCTTTAACTTAGAGCGGCAGGCTGAGCCGGAATTCACTTCCCGGATGTTTTTTAAAACTCTATCGCCTATGTTTATTGAAGAGCAATTACCGGAAACCCGGAAAGCGATACATCTTTCACCGGGGAATCCGAAGTTTGCAGAATTGTTGCATTTGAATCTGCTGGATAAATACAGGGTGTTTTATGGACAGGAACCCGATCCGTCCTGGCCTCTGACCCGCTTGCATTTGTTGTCTGAGCCCAAGCCTAAAACAATTGTGCTGAAGGTAGGTACTCCGGAGGAAACCAGAATGAAAGGATATACTTTCCGCTTTGAGCTGGAAGGACAGCCGGAATTATTGCGTCTGGGTTACGAAGGTGGTTTCGGACGATTGAACAGCCAGGGATTCGGTTGTGTGGAAGTGTTGAAACAGTGATAATAAGTTTAGTGTGTGTGGTGTTTGAGTTTTTATTCTGTTGTAAACGGGAAAACAAAACTTTTAACTCCTTGTTTGGGTATCCAGGTTGTTTTGGGTGAATTTGTAATAGTAGTGGGATAGAATTGAAATAACCCGCCGATGTCCATCGGGATACCGTAGGTACTTATTTTAATTGACCTAAGTAGATTTTTACAGAATGAAAATAAAACAATAATATGCTTCAGGAAATTAATAACTTTATGAATAGTTTGCCTGCTGAGTTAAAGCAGGCGGGGCTGAAGCCTAAAGAAGGACTGCATGTTTTGCTGAAAATCCAGGAAAAGGAGGGAACTCATTTTATGGACGAACAGTCTGTCTGCCGGGTTTGTCTGACCCGGAAAGCGACAGAATTCGATTATCCTTTTTTACAGCATTGTGCTGAGCTGGCTCAGGTGGGATGGTGTGTGAATACCAATAAATGTTTCGATCTTCCGGCTAAGGGGCTGCATTCCTGTTCTCCTTATTGCATTGCCTTGAAACGGGAATCTCTGGAAGGAGGAGGAAAATATGCGAAAGATAAGACTAAAATCTACGACCGTATCGATACTTATTTTGCTAATGCTTTATCCTACGTCGAAGAGGATAGCGAGAAAGAAAGAATAAGGGTTTTTCAGCATTTTATCAACTCCAAAGAGAAACTGAATGCTTTATTTGCCTGTTTTCAGTCAGAGGTTGATGAAGTCAAGGATAAGGAGTACATTATTCTTTATTTGGAGGAGGAGATGGAAAAATATCGCCGGGTTCATGAAAAATATTTGTCGGACAAATTATTCAATACCAATGAATACAATATTTCGGTAGAAAATCAACTCTATGGGACCAGCGATTTCCTGAATGGATTTCCAACTAAAAAGCCTTTTTTATCCCATCAGTCGGCTGTTTTCGATATTGCCGGGCGGATTACCGGAGAGATGGCTGGAAATCTCCATGATTTTCAGGAAATCATGCGCCGGAATGTTTTACCCCGTCCTTTGCCGTTGTTTGTTTACCGGGAAGAGTTGCAGACCGAAATGCTTGCGGTTTTCTCCCGGTATTTGGCGGATGGCAAGAGGATCGGTTATCAGGAGATCATACGGGAGCTTTATAAAAATCATCAGGACGATATCGGTGATTATTATTTATTGTATTACTATGGCGATACGGTTTGTGATTTCGATTTTGTTTCCCGTTTCCGCTATCGTTTGCAGAGTGGGGATAAAGAAGGTTGGATGGTAAAAGATCATTTTCAGATCGGTTTTACGGAGAAAATAAGCCATGTATTTGAGTTGGAGGAAAAAGTGTTACGCGAAATATTTAATAACTCGTTGATTACACGAACGAAAGCCGGAGATACACAACGTAAATATTTCGATGAATTAGAACCGAAATACTGTAAATCGGAAAATAACTATTTATTGGTATTGAAGTATCGGCAAGCTTTTTATGATTATATCTATAAATCCAGATTACAGGCTGTTACCCGTCCTATGTTCGATCATATTTTATTGACCGGTATTTTGGAGGATATCCGTTTGGATGAATTAAAAGGAAACCAGCATACCCAACGCTGGGGGATTTTGTCTAAAATGAACATTTGGTTCAGTTTGGCTGAACGTTTTGATTTACAATTTAAAAATACAGATACTATGGCAAGTAAATTGGAAGAACAGAGAGTGTTTATGGTTGCCTTATCGCAAGGTGAGGCTATATTGGAAAACGACGAACAATATGCTTTTGCAGCCGGACAGGTGATTTACTATTTATTACATAAGAGTAAGACGGCAGACAAAAGTTATAAACGGCTGGAGCCTTTTTTGCAGCAGGTGCACGCCTCTGAATTGAATAAAGCGATTGCCCGGCTTTTCGATACCTATAAGCATGAGAATTTTTCAGGCAATTTCCGTCATCCGTTTGCATCGGTTATGGCCTATCAGACCCAAGCGAATATGCGGGACTACCTGCCCATGATGCTGGCCGGGATTTTTTCGGATAATCTGCTTTTTAGCGTTAATAAATCAGAAGAAACAAATGAAGAAAACTAACTTAAAATAAAACATTATGAGTAATACATTTAAAAACAGAGTGTTTGGTTGTGTGGTAATCAAATCTGTCAATTCCAATTATAATGCGGACTTTTCACATCAGCCCCGTACTTTGCCCGATGGGTCGGTATATGCAACAGATAAAGCATTGAAATATACCGTTCGGAATTATATAGATAAAAATTATCCGGAAGACAAGGTATTTTATTTTAAAAGCCTGAATGGAGATATGCAGCCCCGGGATTTAGACCAGAATTATGCCCGTTTCTTCGGCGATTATCCGAAAGCGGATAAGAAAGAGGCGGTCAAGGCGCGTAAAGTGATTCTGGGAAATTTGTTGAGCTGTCTGGATGTACGGTTATTTGGCGGAACTTTTGCCAGTAAAACGGCCAATTTGTCTATTCATGGTGTTGTACAACCGACGCATGGGGTGAACCGATATGTGGAAGGGATTATCTATTCAGAGCAGATTGCTTCGCCTTTCCGGAACTCCAATGATAATAGTACGGATTCGATGCAAACGACTTTAGGAACCCAATTTAAATTACAGGAAGGCCATTACGTACATCATTTTTCAGTCAATCCCGGTAATTTAGACGAACTGACTGAATTTGTCGATAATGGAAGATTAACGGGGGAGGATATTGCCAAATTGAAAGAAGCTTTACGTTGCGGAGTGACATATTATGATTCCTCTTCCAAGGCAGGAACGGAGAATGAGGCCTTGTTGTGGGTGGAATTGAAAGAAGAGTCGAAGCTGGTATTACCCTCTTTCGTGGATTTGATAGAGGTAAATGCAGAACGGGAAATTGATTTTGCGAAAGTGAGTACCTTATTGTCCAAAGAAAAAATCAAAAATGAGATCTCAAAAATTGAATTGTTTTACAATAAGGGAATTACAAAAGTGATTCATCTGCCGGAAGGAACGGTCGAACTTGAATTGAACGGGTTATGAATAATCAACGACTGATTTCATTTGATATACAGGCTGATTTCGGTTTCTTCAAAAAGCCCGATTACAATGATGGGGTGTTGCTGACCTATAATATGTTACATAAGCCCGCCCTGTTAGGCATATTGGGGGCTATTATCGGTTTGCGGGGTTATCGGAAAAAAGGAGAATGGCCGGAATATTACCAGCGGTTGGCTGCCCTCCCGGTGGGAATAGAACCTTTGGAGGGGAGACATGAGAAAGGGAATTTTCAGAAAACGATAGTCAAGTATACGAATACGGTCGGATATGCTAATCAGGATGGTAACCTGCTGGTTGAAGAGAGTATGCTGATTCGTCCGGCCTATCGCTGCTATCTTTTGTTGTCGGAAGAGCATCCGGATCACCGGAAGTTGTACGAGTATATCCGGGAAGGATGGGCCGAGTATATTCCCTATTTGGGTAAAAATGAATATCCGGCCTGGTTCGGAGATTCGTTCCGGGAATATGCTTTTAAAACTTTTGTACCGGAAACTGATTTCCGGGTTTCATCCTTGTTTATCAAAGAAGGAGTATTGAAAGGACAGCAGGTAAAGGCCAGTTTTTCGTTTTCGCTGAAAGGCATAGTGAATCGAGGTAGTTTTGTGTATTTCGAACGTTTGCCTGTTGGTTTTCATCCGGTTCTGATGCAATATGAATTGGCCGACTTCGCTTTTACGGATTGGACCTTACAGGCTGCCACGCAGATGGTAAATTTGTATCAGCTGGAAGAGGAAGGAAAGATTGTTCAATTGTTTTGAATATGAAAGACTGTAAAGAAATAATTCAGGGCCAGATGGAGTTATTGTTCGGCAGGTTGAAAAATGATTCTTATCTGGCACATATTTGTCCCGGAAAATCTGCCGAATCTTTGCAGGAACATACGGCCAAAGTGGTTGAAAGGGCTTGTTGGCTGATCGGCAAGCACGGTTTGGAGAAGGTCGTCGATCGTTTGATTCCGGGGATTGCCGGAAAATACTCGGAGAATGTGCAGGAAGAGTTGAAACGGATGTTTATGGCGGTGTTTGTTTTTCATGATACAGGTAAGGTAAACGATAATTTTCAATATTCCAGGATGTTGAATCGGTTGTTTAAACATCGGAAGACGGAAATATTGGTACCTGCCTATGGACATTCGTTTTTGAGCGCCTGGCTGTTTCTGGCTTTTGAATTGGACCGTGTGTGGCAAGATCCGTGCCTGACGGAGGAAGAAAAAAAGATGCTGTTTGTCTATGCTTTTTTCTTTGCCTATGTTATCCGGCAGCATCATAGCGGTGGTTTGGGATGTGCCGATGAGGAGGAGTTTTTTAATTCATTTGCCGGGGGATATGAAGAATTGCATACTTATCTGACGGTTTGGGGATATGAAGGGGATTTTACTTGTGTCGAAGCTGTATTCGAGCATATTGTTGCTATCCGAAAGGAAACGGATGCGCAACGGGAAGCTTCTTTTGCTTTGTATGCGCTGATTAAATTGAATTCTTCTGTTCTGACGGCTGCCGATTATCTGGCGACTCATGCATATATGACTGGGAGACAGGTGAAAGAGGCCGGAATTTTTGAAGACCGTCACCGGGTAGAGGAAATGATCGGGCATCTGCGAAATTACAAGCATAACCGGGGGATATATGAACAATTGGATAAATTTGTTTTTGAGTATCCGCAGGAAAAATCCGGTGATCACTTGAATCGGCTGCGAACCGGAATGGCTGTGGAAGTCATCCGGACCGTTCGTGAACATTCTGATGATCGTTTGTTTTATATTGAGGCTCCGACGGGAGGGGGAAAGACAAATTTATCCATGCTGGCGGTGACTGAATTAATGGCCGTCCATCCTGAGATTCAGAAAGTATTTTATGTATTTCCCTATACGACTCTGATTACCCAGACAAATCAGACACTGAAAAATGCTTTGGGCTTGACTTCTACGGAACTGGCGGAGTTACATTCCAAAGCCGGATTTAATGAAAAAACGGAGGAAAGAGAGGATGGACTGTATGCGGATAAAAAGCAGGATTATATCGATCGTTTGTTTGCCCTTTTTCCTGTGTGCGTTATGTCGCATGTGAAGTTCTTCGATATGTTGAAAACAAACCGGAAGGAAGCGAATTATTTACTCCACCGCCTGGCGAATGCGGTGGTGGTTATCGATGAATTGCAGACCTATAATCCGCTTTTGTGGGATAAAATGTATTATTTGATTGAACATTATGCCCGCTTTTTTCAGGTTCGTTTTATTCTGATGTCCGCGACTTTACCTAAGATCGGTAAACTGAGAATTCCTTTGAAGGAAAGAACCGGATTTGTGGATTTGTTGCCTCAGGCAAAATCTTATATGCAGAATCCAAATTTTGCCGGGAGAGTGGAGTTCAGGTTTGAGTTGTTCCAGGAAGAGATCGATATGAACGATTTAGCGGATTTTGTTCTTGGGAAATCAGTGGAATATCGGGATAAACCGGGGAAGAACGGGACGGTTCATACCATAATAGAGTTTATCACTAAAAAATCTGCCGCGGAATTTTATGCTTTCATACAAGAAAAGGAGCCCTTTTTTGACGAGGTATTCCTTCTCTCCGGGACAATTCTGGAACCCCGGAGGCGGGAAATTATCAATGAGCTGAAAAATCCGCTCAGCCGGAAGAAAAATATATTGCTAATCACGACACAGGTTGTTGAAGCTGGGGTCGATATCGATATGGATTTAGGATTTAAAAATATATCCTTGATCGACAGTGATGAACAGTTGGCCGGGAGGGTAAACCGGAATGCCTGTAAAGTGGGCTGTGAAGTCTATTTGTTCCGACTGGATAATGCAAGTGTCTTGTATGGAAAAGATAAAAGATATCAGATGGTCCGGGAACAAATTTCTGTCGGTGAATATGAACGTATTCTTCGTGAAAAAGATTTCGGATGTTTGTATGAATTGGTTTTTGAGAAGATAAATTGGATGAACGAACAGACTTATGTGCAGAATTTCCGTTCGGGATTTTTGAGATTTGTCGAAGGGTTGGATTTTCAACAGGTAGATCGTAATTTTCAGGTAATCGAGCAGCAGAATGAAACTGTTTTTGTCCCTATACCGTTGCCGGTAGAAGTGGATTCGATGACAGAAGGTGTTAAAGAGCGTCTGTTTTCTGACCGGGAACTTCAATTTCTGGAAGATTTTGGGGTTGTGCCTTGTGAGGGACTGTTGGATGGAAAGGAAGTGTGGGAGGTGTACGAACGTCTCGTATATCGTGATCATCCTGCAAAATTTGATCTGGAAGAAAAGGTCGGTTTTAAAATCATGCAGCGGATATTGTCGTGTTTTACTTTTTCTTTGGTTGGTTATTCGAAAGAATTGCAGGAGTTGAAAGGGGGACGGGGGAAGAAAAGTTGGGGTATTTTTATTTATCCCATTGGGAAGATGAGGGGGTGAACGGAAAATTGTACGACTATAAAATGGGATTGAATAACAGAGCATTGAAAGATATAACTTTTATATGATAAATGTGACAGGAACTTTGATTAATCTTTATCAGGTGTGTAAACGGGAAACGTGGTTACATGCCAATGGTATCCGGATGGAACATACCTCGGATGTAGTCACGGAAGGAAAGCTGGTACATGAGACTTCGTATCCGAACCGGGCAGCCAGATATGAAGAAGTGAGAATCGGTGGTTCTGTGATTGATTTTTATGATCCGAAAGAGAAGGTGATTCATGAAATCAAAAAATCTACATCGAAAGAGGAGGCGTATATCTGGCAGGTGAAATATTATTTGCTTTTGTTTGAACGGGAAGGAATAGCCGATGTGGTGGGGATGTTGGAATACCCTTTACTGAGGGAGACGATGCGGGTGGAGTTGGAAGAGGGGGACCGGGAAATATTGCGTCAGATGGAGGTGGAGATCCGACAGCTGATCGGGGAGGAGGCATGTCCGCCTGCTTTATCCAAAGGAAAATGCGGAGCCTGTTCATATTATGAATTTTGTTATTCCGGAGAAGGGGAATGAAACAGGGAATAAATGTTTTTTAATGGACTTAAAATTGTTTTATGAAAAGGACGTACTATTTATTTAATCCCGGGCGGTTGAGCCGGAAGGATAATACGCTGAAATTTACTCCGGTAGACGAAGAGGGACAGGAAGGGCAACCCCGTTACATTCCTATTGAAACCGTAGATAATCTCTTTGTATTCGGTAGTTTGGATACCAATAGTATGATGTACAATTTTCTGGGTAAGCATCAGGTGGCGGTTCATTTTTTCGATTATTATGAACATTATACCGGTTCGTTTATGCCTAAAGATTACCTGTTATCCGGCAAGATGCAGATTGCCCAGATGAAGCACCATATCCGGCAGGAAAAACGGATGGCAATTGCCCGAAGTTTTATCGATGGGGCAGCGTTTAACATGTTGAAGAATCTGAGATATTATACGAATCGGGGAAAAGATACCAGGCAACAGATTGAACGGATAGAAGCCTATATTCCATTGATTGCTACTGCAACCGATATTCCGATGTTGATGGGAATCGAGGGGAATATCCGTCAAACCTATTATGAGGCATTTGATACGATTATCGATGGTTTTTCCATGGGAAACCGGACAAAGATGCCACCTTCCAATGAGGTGAATGCGATGATTTCTTTTGCTAACAGTATGTGTTATTCGTTATGTCTGGATGCCATTTATCATACCCAATTGAATCCGACGATCAGCTTTCTGCATGAGCCGGGGGAAAGGCGTTATTCTCTGGCTCTGGATATGGCAGAAATCTTTAAACCCATATTGGCGGACCGATTGATTTTCTCCATGTTTAACCGTAAACAGTTAAGGGAATCGGATTTCGATCAACACTTAAATCGATGTCTGCTAAAGCAATCTTCTATGAAAAAAGTAGCCCAGGAATGGGAAGAGAGGACGAAAGAGACGATAAAACACCGGAAGTTGGGAAGAAGTGTCAGTTACAGGCATTTGATTAAATTAGAATGTTATAAACTGACCAAGCATTTATTGGGGATGGAAGAATATAAACCTTTGAAAATGTGGTGGTAATGTATGTCATTTTAGTATATGATGTCGATCAGAAGCGGACGGCTAAAATGTTGAAATTGTGCCGGCGTTACCTTTCATGGATACAAAACAGTGTATTTGAAGGGGAGATTTCAGAAGTACAGTTGAAGCAATTAACATCGGAAGCCCGGAATCTTATGGATGAAAAGGATAGTTTGATTTTCTTTAAAAGCCGGGACGAAAAATGGCTGGAAAAAGAGATTATAGGAGATGAAAAAGCCAGCGTTTCTAATTTTTTATAGCGTCGACCTTAAAAAAATGATTGGGGGTTGAGAGAGTAATTACAATAGAAATGGAATAATAGTTCTTTGACATGTTGAAAATGAATAATTTAAAAGTTGTTGTCGAAGGTCAGGGTAAATTTAAGAATTGAAGGTCGACTGCAAATGTTTGTAAAAAATGAGAATAAATGGATGATAAATCATTGATTTTGAAGTATATTTGTTGGCGTTTTTAACGGCTTTTAATTGAACTAAGGTAGAATTGAAACAAGTGTAATCCACAGTGATTGCATTTTCCGAACGAGCTTTTAATTGAACTAAGGTAGAATTGAAACGTAGTAATACCAGAACATAAATTGCAGGGTTGGCGTCTTTTAATTGAACTAAGGTAGAATTGAAACACGGGAAGTATGGATCAGGTAAAACATTGCTTATGCCTTTTAATTGAACTAAGGTAGAATTGAAACTTAGAATAATTGTTCCGTTCCAGCTTATTGAATCCGCTTTTAATTGAACTAAGGTAGAATTGAAACTTTCTACCCGTTGTTCACTCATTTGCAGGTGGAAGGCTTTTAATTGAACTAAGGTAGAATTGAAACATAGATGTCTGGGGAAAGAATCTGATTGATTCTTTTCTTTTAATTGAACTAAGGTAGAATTGAAACAGGGTAAGTCCCATGCTTGCGATGTCAAGGAGCACTCTTTTAATTGAACTAAGGTAGAATTGAAACCAGTATATACACCAGGAGAGATGTATTGATATATGTCTTTTAATTGAACTAAGGTAGAATTGAAACTGGTTGTTTGAACTTATTAATTTTAGAGAGGGGCATCTTTTAATTGAACTAAGGTAGAATTGAAACTTGTTTATGTATTCTTCTGCTTTCTTACTTTTCATACTTTTAATTGAACTAAGGTAGAATTGAAACTCATGTAGGTGGCGTCCATTTTTATGTGATAAATTGCTTTTAATTGAACTAAGGTAGAATTGAAACTAAATTCCGTTTTCCCCTTGTTGCATACCTTCAGGCTTTTAATTGAACTAAGGTAGAATTGAAACCCAGAAGAACCGATCTGAGCGCTATCACCAGAAGACTTTTAATTGAACTAAGGTAGAATTGAAACTCCTTATAGCTTCCGCCCAAAAGTGCGGAGGCTATTCTTTTAATTGAACTAAGGTAGAATTGAAACATGACTTCCCGGGTTTTTACCCGCCATTTCTGATTCCTTTTAATTGAACTAAGGTAGAATTGAAACTCGGATTCTTGCTTTTTGTCTTGGTATTGGAGTTGTCTTTTAATTGAACTAAGGTAGAATTGAAACCCGGAGGAGCCGATCTGAGCGTCATCACCGGAGGACTTTTAATTGAACTAAGGTAGAATTGAAACATTTTTCTAGTCAGGCAATTTTCATGCGGCACCACTCTTTTAATTGAACTAAGGTAGAATTGAAACTAAATTGCCTGTTTTCTTAAAATTTCTTTTCTCTTACTTTTAATTGAACTAAGGTAGAATTGAAACAAATTACCTCTCCGATAAATTTTTAACAAAGCTTTCCTTTTAATTGAACTAAGGTAGAATTGAAACCCTATATAATCTAATTCTATCCCTTCGTAACCACATCTTTTAATTGAACTAAGGTAGAATTGAAACTCGTCTAAAATTACAGACCTCCAGTTATTTCCATCCTTTTAATTGAACTAAGGTAGAATTGAAACTTATGAAAGCAATGAATTTCTACACCGCAAATGGTTGCTTTTAATTGAACTAAGGTAGAATTGAAACCAATTGTGATTATCTTTGCCTTGTGATTAGGTGAAAACTTTTAATTGAACTAAGGTAGAATTGAAACCCTTCACTAGTGTATTTTCTTCCATGATTTTATATCTTTTAATTGAACTAAGGTAGAATTGAAACAAGCAAATAGAAGACCTTAAAAATGAAGAAGCACCCCTTTTAATTGAACTAAGGTAGAATTGAAACATGTCTTTTCCATGTTTTTTCTTTTAAAGAATGAGTCTTTTAATTGAACTAAGGTAGAATTGAAACTCCATACCGATAGCTAAACGCCATTCTGCAATACTCCTTTTAATTGAACTAAGGTAGAATTGAAACTGCCAGATCGGTTAGTTCATTGATACCTTCAATCCCCTTTTAATTGAACTAAGGTAGAATTGAAACTTTTTCCCCATGGAATGAAAACCGGTGGATTCACCCCCTTTTAATTGAACTAAGGTAGAATTGAAACACACTTTCCCCGAAACCACCGAAACCATGCCCGGCGCTTTTAATTGAACTAAGGTAGAATTGAAACCGTATATGGCTACGTGGTTGGGTACGGTTTATTCCTACTTTTAATTGAACTAGGGTAGAATTGAAACTGGACTCAACCTGGCATGTTTTTATTAACCGTCCCGGATAAGGGTGAGATTCCGAAATGTCAGTTTGTCGCCGGGGTATTGATCTTCTCGGAACGATGAATATTGGATTGAATATATTGCAGGATATTCAAAGCTCTTTCTTCCGGACATTTATTCATTTGCCGGGGAAGAAACAGGGCGATTTGGCATGTTATAAAAGTGAAGCACGAAAACAGCAAGTACGGCAATGCTACGATCGGTAATGGTTTGCCGGCGCTCCGGTGTATATTGTCATTTTGTATCGATAAAGTGGTTGGCTGGGTACGGAACCCGGATAAGAAGAACCATGCAGATATCGGTGCGGCGATAGCGGCCGAACATATTTGTTTGGCTGTAGCGGTACAGGGATTAGGGAGTTGATGGGGTTATAATTTCGATCCGGACGGGTGAAATCTCGATTGTAGTTACCGGATGGCAGGAGCCTGTCGTGATCATCTCCCTGGGGTATGTAAACGCTTCCCGGCATGTGTTTCTATCAGGAAACCGGTGAATGAGATAGTGACTGTACTGTAAACCGGATAGTTTGGCTTATGAAAACAGAACTGGAAAAATGTCTGGCCGGTGAGTGGTATGATTGTCATGTTCCCGTTTTTCCTGAGCTGAAAAGAAAAACACATTGTTTATTGATGAAGTATAATTTCTTACCTTATGAAGGGAAAGAGGAAAAACAAGTTTTGTTGTGCGGGATGTTCGGAAGTATCGGTACAGGGGGGAGCGGTCGGGCATGCTTTTAGTTGAGGTTATGGTTGTAATATTCATATAGGTGATCGGGTGGTGGTAAACACTGGTTGTACCTTTGTCGGTTTTAACCGGATCGCACTCGGGAAGCGGGGGCTCATCGCTTCCGACGTACGGATTTATACGGCTAGG
>ENA-OWPM01002026-OWPM01002026.1-human-gut-metagenome-genome-assembly--contig:-NODE-2026-length-13556-cov-3.127250_pt1 | contig 13556 bp, 12 predicted proteins | sample MGYA00248267_ERZ651852 | MGnify/ENA primary metagenome ERZ651852 (study PRJEB26924, sample SAMEA4378228) | human gut metagenome | biome: human gut; feature: human-associated habitat; material: faeces...
CAAGGATAACCGGTATCTGCGGGGCGGGAAGGTCTGTGGGAACCACTCATCTGGCAGTTTGGAGCGCTAATTATCTGGCAAGCTGCTGTCAGAAAAAGACAGCGGTGGTGGAGTGGAGTTCCCATAGTGATTTTGTCCACCTGTGTCTGGATGATAAAAATGGACAGACTGCCAGGGCTTTTCGGCTGTTGGAGGTAGATTATTACCCACAGGGAGAAAAGGAAGCTCTGGCATCCTGTATCCGATCCGGATATGAAGAGATACTGATCGATTTTGGCCCCGTGAGACAGGAAATACGCGCAGAATGGTTCCGGTGCCAGATACGGATTCTGACAGCATCCCTGTCAGAATGGAAGCTTGAAGCATTTTTGGAATTTCTTGCAGAGGAAGAAGAACTGGGAAAAGGATGGAATTGTATGGCTGCCTTTGGCAGTAAGGCCATAAGACATGAGATAGAAAAGCAGTTTCGGATTCCGATAGAGAAAATTCCGTTTTCAGAGGATGTATTTCAGGTAGATAAAACAGCCATGGCGTGGTTTGGAAAACGGTTTCCATGATTCGGCCTGTACAGAAGAAAACCGGTTTCCGTTGCAAAAGAGAATATCAGCAGTTGTTTTTTTCTTAAAGGGAGTATATGTCACGTTTTGCCTCCAGACTGTAAGAAAGGAACATCTGCAGGGAGGTTATATAATGTATGGTAAAGAATCTGGAGAAGTCAGGACACAGCAAATGAACTATCTGGATGGTCTCAGGCGATTCAGAGATAAGGGAGTTTCTGTTCTGGTAGATGGGATGGAATGTCTGGAAGAAGAATGGAGCCGCATTTTTGAAACGGGAGAGGACGGAGGTTTCTACATGGGGGATTTTATCTGCTCAGAACAGGGCAGCTTAAAGGAAATCCGTTTTGACCGAGTATACTTGACAGATTCCGGACAAACCAGAAGATAACAAAAGAGGCTGCAATAGCCTGTACATATTCAGATACCGACGGAAGCTGCTGCCGTATGGGACAAGAAGATACCGTCCCGGCCTGCAAGCAGGCAGCAGCTTACCGGCGGTATTTTTGCGTGCACATATTTTTTGCTCCTCTTTCCGGGGATTCTATGATAAAATAGAAACCAGATATACGGACGGGGCCTTTTGGGGCGCACAGACAGGATCGGAGGAAAAAATGAGGAGCAGAAGAAGAAAAAGACGCAGTTTCGGCCCGCTTCTTGCGGTGGTTTTTCTCCTTCTTCTGATTGCGGGAGCAGCGGCAGGCTTTGTGATCGGAAGACGGTATATGCCGGGAAAAGAGATGGCGGATAAGGCAGAGTTATTTCATATAAAGGGCAGTCAGGTGGCGATCCTTTTAAATAATGAGCTTCAGGAAGAAAAAGGAATTTATGAAGATGGACATGTATATCTGCCCATAAGCTGGGTAAACGAATATGTGAATGAGCGGTTTTACTGGGATGAAACGGAAAAGCTGCTGGTATATGCGCTGCCGGAGGAAATTGTATACGCGGATGAGTCCGATATGGGAGAACAGGGGCCTCTTTTGAAGGTAAAAGAAGGGGAAGCATACCTGTCGTTGGGACTGATCATGAATTATTCAGATATCCGTCAACAATCCTTTGATACCAGCCAGATCAAACGTGTATTTATAGACACGGTATGGGGGACTGTAAAAACCGCTCAGGTCCGCAAAAAAAGTATCCTCAGGGTAAAGGGCGGAATCAAGAGCGACATCATTACAGAGCTTTCTGAAAAAAGTACAGTTCAAGTGCTGGAATCTATGGATAAATGGTCTAAAGTGAGAACGGAAGACGGTTATATCGGATATGTGCAGAACCGGCGTCTGGAAAAGGAACAGGAGATCACGCCTCAAGGTCGGTTTGAAGCGCCAGTTTATACAAGCATTTCCATGGATGAAAAGGTGCGTCTGGGATTCCATCAGGTTACCAGAAAGGAAGCAAACAGCACTCTTAAGGAATATGCACAGACGGCAGAGGGGATGAATGTGATTGTTCCCACCTGGTTTAATGTGATTGGAAATGACGGCACTTACACTTCTCTTGCCAGCAGGGATTATGTGGAACAGGCCCATGATATGGGGCTTAAGGTATGGGCTATGGTGGAAAATGTGAGCACTAAAGAGAGCGTGAAAGAGCTGGATACAAAGAAGCTTATGTCTGTGACCTCTAACCGCAGAAAACTCATTGAAAATCTGATGAAAGAGGCAGATACCTATGGGTTTGACGGTTTCAATCTGGACTTTGAAAGCCTGAAGGCAGAAGCCGGTCCCCATTATGTTCAGTTTATCCGGGAAATGTCTGTGGCCTGCAGAAAAAAAGGGCTGGTGCTTTCGGTGGATAACTATGTGCCATCAGCATATACCGCCTTTTATAACAGGAGAGAGCAGGGGATCGTAGCAGATTATGTGATCGTTATGGGGTATGATGAGCATTATGCCGGCGGCGAGGCAGGTCCCGTGGCATCCCTTCCCTATGTAGAAAAGGGCATTGCAGATACGCTGAAAGAAGTTCCGAAGGAAAAGGTGATCAACAGTGTTCCTTTTTATACAAGGATATGGACGGAAAAGGATGGAAAAACCACATCCAAGGCCTATGGGATCCGGGATGCAAAGAACTGGATTAAAGAAAACAATATAGAACTGGAATGGCTGGATGACCTGGGAGTATATTATGGGGAGAGCTCCAATGAAAACGGAGTACAGTCCGTCTGGATGGAGGAGGAGAAGTCGCTGGGGCTTAAGGTCGATCTGATCAATGAATATGATCTGGCGGGAGCAGCCTGCTGGAAGCTTGGCTTTGAGGATCGCTCCATCTGGGAAATCGTGTCTCAGGTAAAATAGAAACAGTCAATAGTTAAGGCTGTATGACGAGGGGGAAATGTTATGAAGGGAAAGAGATGGATCGCCGTGGCTCTTGTGTGTCTGGCTGGTGTGGGAATCGGGGGATGCAGTATATTTACAGGGGCGCCGGGAGATGTCAGGGAGGAAAGTGAAACTATGGGAGAGGATGGATTAGTGGTCCCGTCTGCTTCCTCACAGGAAACGGAGGAAAGCAGTCAGACAAAGCCCACAAAAACGGAGCCGGAATCCATTCCGCCTTTCCCGGATGCAGAACGGGAAACGAAAGCAGAACCGATGGAGGATGGAGAGAGAATTGTCCTGATGACAGATGTCCATTATCTGGCAAGATCTCTTACAGACCGGGGAAGCTCCTTTCAAAATGAAATTGAACATGGGGATGGAAAGCTGACTCATTATGTATGGGAAATCGTAGATGCGGCTTTTGATGAGATCGAGCTGCTTACGCCGGATGTGCTGATCGTGAGCGGGGATCTGACATTAAATGGAGAAGTAAAGAGCCATGAGGAATTTGCTGCTCTTTTGGATGAGGTAGAGCGCAGAGGCATCAGCGTACTTGTGATACCGGGAAATCATGATATCAACAGCCGATGGGCATCCTCCTATATTGGAAAAAACAGAGAGCCGGTCCAGACCATAGACGCAGGTGGATTTGCCAGTATCTATGCACAGTTTGGCTATAATGAGGCTTCAGAGCGCGATCCTTATTCCTTAAGCTACACCTATGATCTCAGCCCCTCCATGCGCCTTCTGATGCTGGATACCTGCCAGTATTCGCCGGTAAGCAAGATTGGCGGAATGATTGGGACAGAAACGTATGAATGGATTGACAGGCAGCTGGAAAAAGCCAGAGAGGACGGTGTGATCCTGCTTCCTGTAGGGCATCACAATCTTCTGGATCAAAGCCGCGTTTATACAGAAGATTGTACCATTGAGCACAGCGAAGAGCTGATTGAACGGCTTGAGGCGGAAAACATCCCTCTTTTTTTAAGCGGTCACCTTCATGTGCAGCATTTTATGCGTCATGAGGACGGAAGGGGAATTTATGAGATCGTTACCAGCTCCCTGACAACGCCGCCCTGCCAGTATGGGGTGCTGGAATACAGGGATGACGAATCATTTTCCTATTATACCAGACAGGTAGATATGGAAAAATGGGCCCGCAGACATCAGAGTACAGATGAAAATCTGATCAATTTCAATACATACAGTAAAACGGCTCTTAAAAATATCTTTTATAATCAGGCCTATGATGCGATGAAAAACTCCAGACAGGAGGAAAAGGGAGATCTGTTTGTAAAGCTTACAGAGGAGCAGAAGAAGGCCATGGCAGAGGTATATTCCAGGATGAGCACAGCCTGGTATGCCGGAAAAGGCTATGAGGCGGTAAAGGGGGCAGTAGAAGATCCTGGATTTAAAATGTGGCAGGAATTTTGCTATCCTGCTGTACTGTACGAATATCTGGAATATATGACAGCGGATTCTGTCAGGGATTATAATAAGCTGCAGTCAGAGTAAAGCAGTATCCCGCATCTGCGAATAGGTTTTTCTCTGGATGAATATACTGGATCAAAGGCATAAAAATAACTGCCCGGGCAGTTTGGAGCAAATGGTATGAAACATTGGACATGGCAGACCGTGATGGGGCTTTTGATGCTGGGTGCAGTGGCTCTCCTTTCCGGGAAGGCCGGACCCTTCGTAGCTTCTGGAACATTGGCCGTTTCAAGCGGCAAAGGAGGGGCAGGAAGCCTACGGCCGGCAGTCGTGATTGACGCCGGCCACGGAGGACGGGATCCCGGAAAAGTAGGGATAGAGGGTCAGCTGGAAAAAGATATCAATTTATCCATTGCTCTGCGGCTTAAGGAATACCTGGAAGCCTCAGATGTGGATGTGATCCTCACAAGAGAGGACGATAACGGACTGTACCCGGAAGGAGAACGAAACAAAAAAATGTCCGATATGAAAAAACGCTGTCAGATCATAGAAAAGGCGGCGCCGGATCTGGTAGTCAGCATTCATCAGAACAGCTACCATGAGGAATCCGTTTCCGGAGGTCAGGTATTTTATTACAAAAATTCACAAAAAGGAAAAACGCTGGCGGAAATTCTCCAAAAGCGTTTTAATTATGTTTTGGGAGAGAAGAACAGTCGGCAGGCCAAGGCAAATGGAAATTATTATCTCCTTCTCCATGTAAAACCGCCCATAGCCATTGTAGAGTGCGGTTTCCTCAGCAACCGGGCTGAGGCGGCCAAACTGCAGGATGAAGTGTATCAGGACCGAATGGCGTGGACGGTGCATATGGGAATTATGGAGTTTTTAAATAGAGAGGCTTTGCAGGATAAACAGACAAAAGGATAAGATAACAAGGGAGAAAATTTGAAATGGAACAGAAGAAAAAAGAAACACTGGGGACTGTAATGGCAGTCTGCGGAGGAATCTGCTGGGGATTTTCCGGCTGCTGCGGACAGTTTTTATTTGAGACAAGGGGAGCCAAAGCGCCATGGCTGGTGGCGCTGCGCCTGCTTTTTGCAGGGATTATTATGATCGTGATGGGATTTGCCCTTCATGGAAAACGAAATCTGGATGTATTAAAGAAAAAAGCGGATCTGCTTCGCCTGCTGATCTTTGCCTTCTGCGGCATCAGCCTGTGCCAGTTTACGTATTTTATGGCCATTGAGGCATCGAATGCGGGAACGGCTACGGTACTGCAGTATCTGTCCCCCATTCTGATACTGTCTGCAGTCTGCATAAAGGAAAAACGCCGTCCGGTAGGACTGGAACTGGGAGCCATAGGTCTTTCCCTTCTGGGAACCTTTGTCCTTGGGACTCATGGCAATATACATACCTTCTATATTACGGGAAGCGCTCTTTTCTGGGGGCTTGCAGCCGCTGTCAGCGCGGTACTTTACAATATGCTTCCCGGAAGCCTGATCCTGCGTTATGACATATATCAGGTGTTGGGATTCGGAATGTTCTTCGGAGGTGTTCTCATGTGTCTGATTTTCCGCCCATGGGAATATGAGCTCATATGGGACGGAGGTACCTGGGGAGCATTAGTCAGCGTGATTGTAATAGGAACAGCCATTGCCTTTGGACTGTATCTTCAGGGCGTGTCCATGATCGGCCCCTTAAAGGGGAGCATCCTGGCAAGCGTAGAACCTTTATCTGCGGTAATCATCTCATTTTTCTGGCTGGGAACTCCTTTTGTAATGCCGGATTTCCTGGGATTTGGAATGATCTTAGGAGCAGTTTTGCTTTTGACGGCGGCGCAGGGGAGAAAGTAAAACATTCTGTTATGCTATAAAGAAAGCTTGTGATAAGGGCAGAGTATATATTATGTATACCCTGTTCTTTTTATATAAACTTACTTATAATGAGCAATTAAATAATTTTTTAAAGTATCCGAGGGGAGTTTTTTAAGAGAGAACAGGTTTGTACCATTGTGATTTTTGACTAATATGCTATAATGAAAATGACATCATACAATATACAATAAATTCACATAAAAGGAGGAAGGGAACGTGAAGGAGATAACCAGGGTGCCCATTGTGCAGCAGGTAGTGAATAATATGAAGGAATATATTATGTCAGGCCAGATAGATGTGGGACAAAAACTTCCTACAGAAAAAGAATGGTGCGAAAAGATGGGAGTGGGAAGAGGAACTGTAAGAGAAGCGTTCAGGATACTTGAGGCAAAGGGATTGATTGAAATCAAACCAGGCAGAGGGGCGTTTGTAGCTGGGACAAAGGAACTTGAAAAAGAGGATATTGTTGAATGGTTTGTAAAGAATGAGATGGAGTTAAAAGATTATATTGAAGTGCGGCAGGCAGTAGAACCGCTGGTAGCCAGATTGGTAGCTGAAAATGGGCTGGATGAAGAATTGAATCAGTTGGAAAAGATACATAGGCGTTTTATCAAAGCAGTTGGTGAAGGTGATTTTTTTGGGATGGCACGATGCGATGAAAAACTCCATCGATATATGGTAGAATGTACGAAAAATAAAATGCTGATTTTTATAAACAGGAAAATTGACGAATGTATTTGGGAGTTCAGATTGAAAACGTTTCAGGTTTCGGGGAATGCCCAGAATGCAATAAAGGCCCATGGGAATATTATAAAAGCGCTTAAGGAACGAGATCCGGAAGTGGCAGAACTTTATGCCAAACGACATATTCAGCTTGTGAATGTGGATATGGATGTAATTGTAAGACAATAAGAATGAAGTGAAAATAAAAGGATTTAGAGCGATTGCCAAGGCAATCGCTTTTGTACATTATAGACACAATAAATTCCATAAAATTACAAGTTTGTACATATAGAGTACAATAAAACTCGGATATTATATATAAAAAAGTACATAATATCCAAAAAGCTCTTTACAAACAGAAGGATATATGCTAAGATTAGGACATCCAATATTGTATGACAACATACAAAATCCTAGGTAAACAATGATGCGTTGTCATACACGGGAAGTACAAATTGACAGTGAATAGTTATATAAGAGGTGGATTATTATGAGGAAAGTAGCAGCGATTTTATTATCAGCAGTAATGGCATTGTCTGTGACAGCTTGCGGGAGTTCTGAAACATCTGGTCAGGGTTCAGCGAAAGCAGAGGGGCAGGTATCTTCTCAAAAAGATTCTGAGGATGGAATTAAGATTGGAGTTTCTGCACCTGATTTAACAAATGTGTTCTTTATTCAAATTAAAGAGGCAATGGAGGCTTCTCTTAAAGGAGAAAATGATGAAATTATTATTCAGGACGCAGCGGGAGATCAGAATAAGCAGATGAATGATGTAGCTGATATGATTAATCAAGGCTGCGATGTAATTTGTATATCTGCTATCAATTCAGAAGGCGTACGTGCAACATTGGAAGCTTGTAAAGAAGCATCGATTCCGGTAATTGCATTTAATACAGCCGTTAAAAATCCCGAATTGGTAGAGTGTACGGTTGTGTCTGATAATAAGGAAGCAGGACGTATGTGCGCAAAAGCATTGGCAGATGCACTTGATGGAAAAGGTAAGGTTGTGGAAATTACTTACAGCGTGACAGAGGTTTGTTATGATCGCCAGATGGGATTTGAGGAAGAATTAAAGAATTATCCTGAAATGGAGATTATTCAGACAAAGGATGTAGAGAAGGCAAGATCAGACTATTCACAGCCTATTATGGTTGATTTTATTAATGCAAACCCTCAGATTGATGGAGTATTTACCATTAACGATCCAACGGCCAGAGGAGCAATCGCGGCTCTTAAGGAAGCTGGACGTTTAGATCAGACAAAGGTAGTTTCTATAGATGGTTCTGATGAAGGAAAGGGTTTCATTCGTGCGGGAGAAATGGTTGCATCTGCTGCCCAGGATCCTGAAAAAATTGGACAGACCTGTATTGAAACAGCTTATAAGGTACTGGCAGGAGAGGAAGTTGAAGAAAAAATCGTTGTTCCTATGTTCATTATTACAGAAGAGAATGTGGAAGAATCCAATTAGCATAGAAATTGTCTGATTTGGGGAATGCAGAACAGGAGTGGCAGGTGTATGTCAAATGAATATGTTTTTGAGATGAGAGATATAACGAAAGCCTTCAATCGCAATGTTGTGCTGGACGGTGTGAGCATTTCCATAAGGCCCGGAGAAGTCCGGGCCCTTATGGGCGAAAATGGTGCGGGAAAGTCGACATTGATGAAAATTCTTGGGGGTATATACAGTGCGGATTCTGGATCAATCTATATGCAGGGAAAGGAAGTTTCCATACAATGTGTGGAAGATGCCAGAAAGTATGGTGTAAGTTTTATTCATCAGGAAATTACCAATATTCCTGAAATGACGATTGCAGAGAATATATTCCTGGGACGTGAACCTAAAAACCATATGAAAATGGTGGATTACAGGAAGATGAAACAGGAAGCTCAAAAAGCGCTTGACTCTCTGGGATTGGGACTGGATGCAGGTTCTCTTATTCGTGGACTTTCAGTAGCCCAGCAGCAGATGATTGAAATTGCAAGAGCTGTCAATGAAGGGGCAAAAATTCTTATTTTAGACGAACCTACGGCTTCTCTGTCTAAGAGTGAAACAGATAATTTGTTTGCACAAATGAAGCGGCTCAAAGAAGCTGGGGTAGCAATGATTTATATTTCCCATCGTATGGAAGAAACATTTAAGGTTTGTGATACTGTAACGGTATTACGAGATGGAAGTTTCATTGGAACAAGGAATACGGCTGAAACATCGGAAAATGAACTTATTAGTATGATGGTCGGCCGGGAATTCAACAATATGTATGGGAATAAGCGGGTTACTGGAAAAGAAGTAGTATTAGAAGTTAAGAATTTGACAACTGATAAAGTAAAAGATATTAGTTTTACTCTAAAGAAGGGTGAGATACTTGGCTTTTCGGGTTTGGTAGGAGCAGGACGTACTGAATTGGCGTTGGCTCTTTTTGGGATTGATCCGATTCGGTCTGGTGAAATCTGCATGGAGGGCAGGTCGTTAAATATTAAAAAGCCTCAGGATGCAATTCGTGCCGGAATTGCACTGGTTCCAGAGGAGCGGAAGGAGCAGGGATTATTTTTAAGCCATAGCATTGCTACAAACCTGACTTTTCAGGTACTTCCGCAATTTATACATCACTTGAGAGTTGATAAAAAGAAAGAGCGGGGAATTGTGGATGAATTTAAACAAAAGCTTTCAATTAAAATGGCATCCACAGAGCAGGCATCTGGTGAACTTTCGGGAGGAAATCAGCAGAAAATAGTTATTTCCAAATGGTTGGCAGCAGCTCCGAAAGTATTAATTATGGATGAGCCTACTCGCGGAATTGACGTAGGCGCAAAAGCTGAAATTTATAAGCTGATGCACAGCCTGGCAGAGGCTGGGGTATCTATTATTATGATTTCTTCTGAACTTCCGGAGATTATTAACAATTCCAGCAGAATTGTAGTAATGCGTGAGGGAAGGATTACGGGGATTTTAGATCAGGCTGAAGCAGAGGCTTCACAGGAAACGATTATGTCATATGCGGTAGGAGGAGAATGTTCGGTATGTTAAATAAGAAAAAAACGGATATGGAAACAGAGGGAGTTGCTGGTGCAGCAAGTCCGTGGAATACAATTCCCTTTTTAATCTGGATCAAGCGTAATATGGCGGCCATGGTCGCATTGGTATTTCTTTGTATTGTTTTATCAACAGCAACAGAAACATTTCTTGTACATGGAAATCTTGTCAGTGTGCTCAGACAGGTCTGCGTTAACTGTTTAATTGCTTTTGGCATTACCTGTGTTCTTATTTGCGGTGGCATTGATTTATCGGTAGGCTCTGTTGTGGCAGCAGCAGGTGTTTTGGCTGTTCAGTGTGGCAATAGTGGATTTCCTCTGATTTTCTGTATATTGGTTCCATTGTTGTTCGGAGCGGTAATTGGTTTCATCAATGGATACATTATTTCTCACACTACAATTCCTCCTTTTATTGTTACGCTATCTACTCAGATTATTGTACGAGGAATCAGTTATATTCTGACTGGAGGTCAGCCTGCACAGTCCAGTAATGAAGCATTTAATAATCTGGGTGTAGGAAGTATTTTGGGAATTCCCATTCCGGTTATTTTTGTAATTGTGACATTTATTATTTTATATTTTATTATGAATCGTTCATCTTTTGGTCGCCATGTATATGCAACAGGAGGAAACAAAGAGGCTGCTAAATATGCAGGTGTCGATACCAGATGGGTTCAGGTGCGGGTATTTATTATAAGCGGTGTTCTGGCGGCGTTGGCTGGTGTTGTTCTGGCAGCAAGATTATATTCCGGACAGCCATCTGTAGGTGAAGGTTTTGAACGTGATGCGATTGCGGCATCTGTTTTGGGTGGTACCAGTTTTAATGGAGGCATCGGAACTCTTGGAGGAACTGTAATAGGTGTTTTGATTATTGGCGTATTGAATAATGGTATGAATCTGTTAAAGATTAACAGTTATTGGCAGTTTGTAGTAAAAGGCTGTGTAATTCTGGGCGCAGTTTATGTTGATTATTTAAAAAAGAGAGGTTCTTTGAAAAAGTAGGAAAAGGAGAATACATATGGAACAAAAGGAATTAGAACAGGTTTGCAAAAATGTCAGGCGAGATATTATCAATATGACAGCGGATGCTTCATCTGGCCATCCGGGAGGTTCCCTGTCGGCAGTAGAAATTATGACAGCGTTGTTTTTTGAAAAAATGAATATAAATCCTCAAGAACCAAAATGGGAAGGTCGCGATCGATTTGTGCTGTCTAAAGGTCATGCAGCACCTTGCTATTATGCGGTTTTAGGAGAGAGAGGATATTTTGATAAAAATGAATTTAAAAATTTCCGCCAGCTTCATAGCATTCTTCAAGGGCATCCTGATACAAAGAAGTGTCCGGGTGTGGATGCCTCTACTGGTTCTTTGGGGCAGGGAATTTCTATTGCAGTAGGCATGGCCTTGGGAGAGAAAAAACTTCAGAACAGTACGGTTCAGGTCTACACGCTTCTGGGAGATGGAGAACTTCAGGAAGGGCAGGTTTGGGAAGCATCTATGGCGGCGGCTCATTATGGATTAGATAATTTGACTGTAATCGTAGATCATAATGGACTTCAAATTGATGGAACGAACGATCAGGTAATGGGGCTTGGAGATTTGGCAGGCAAGTTTAAGGCGTTTGGGTTTAATGTATTGGAGATAGATGGTAATAATCTTTCGGATGTACTTAAAGCATTAGACGCACCATTTTGGGGTAAGCCAAAATGCATTATTGCCAATACGATTAAGGGAAAGGGTATCTCTTTTATGGAAAATCAGGTAGGCTGGCATGGAAAAGCTCCGAGTGAAGAGGAGCGTTGTAAGGCGTTAAAAGAATTGGAGGAAGCGGTATGAGTGAGATGAAGGCAATCAGAGTGGCTTATGGTGAGGCTCTGGCAAAATTAGGTGAGTTAAACGAAAAAGTAGTTGTCTTGGATGCAGATCTGGCTCATGCTACTATGACAGCTACCTTTGGTGAAAAATTTCCAGAACGCTTTTTTAATGCAGGAATTGCGGAAGCGAACATGATAGATATGGCAGCGGGGCTTTCGACATCCGGGTATATTCCATTTGCCAGTACTTTTGCGGTTTTTGGTACGGGAAGAGCATACGATCAGGTGAGAAATGGATGTGCATATCCTGGCTTTAATGTAAAGTTTGGTATGACGCATGCAGGTATTACTTTGGGAGAGGACGGAGGAAGTCATCAGGCGATTGAGGATATAGCGCTTATGCGTGTTATTCCGGGAATGACGGTAATTGTTCCGTGCGATGCTAAAGAAACAGAGAGAGCTGTTATGGCAGCTGCTCAGATAGAAGGGCCGGTATACCTGAGATTGGCAAGATTGCCAAGTCCAGTATTTGAAGAGGAAATGCCGTTTGAAGTTGGAAAGGCAAATGTCTTGAGGGAAGGAAAGAGTGCTGCAGTAATTGCTTGCGGAATTATGGTGGCTCCAGTTTTGGAATGTGCAAAGCGTCTTGAAAAAGAGGGCATTTCTCTTACAGTAATTAATATGCATACAATTAAACCGATTGATAGAGAATGCATTGTTAAATATGCAAATCAGTGCGGTCGAATAATTACAGTAGAGGAGCATAGTGTAATTGGTGGTTTAGGTGATGCAGTAGGAAGTGTTCTTCTGGAAGAACAGTGTGACACTATATTTAAGAAAATCGGTGTTCAGGATCGGTTTGGCCAGTCTGGTAAACCTGAGGAGCTATTAGAAGAATATGGGCTTAGTGAAGAGCAGATTTATAATCAGATAAAAGGAGTATTAAAACCATGAGAATTGCATTGATTAATGAAAACAGTCAGGCTGGAAAAAATGAAATGATTTACAGAAGTTTGAAAAAAGTGGCTGATATAAAAGGATATGAAGTAGATAATTATGGAATGTATTCAGCTGAGGATGAAAACTCTCTTACCTATGTACAAAATGGAATTTTGGCCTCCATTCTTCTTAATTCAGGGGCCGCAGACTATGTTGTGACTGGATGCGGAACTGGAGAGGGCGCTATGCTTGCGTTAAACAGCTTTCCGGGAGTGATCTGCGGTCATGTGTGTGATCCCAGTGATGGCTATATGTTTGCTCAGATCAACGATGGTAATGCGGTCTCTCTTCCATTTGCCAAGGGATTTGGATGGGGAGCAGAACTGAATTTGGAGTATATTTTTGAAAAACTATTTTCTGAGAAAAGTGGTCAGGGATATCCAAAAGAGAGAGCGGTGCCAGAACAGAGAAATAAGAGGATTCTGGATGAAGTGAGAAGAAATAATTTTAAAGATTTGCTGATGTGCTTAAAGGGGCTGGATCAGGAGCTTGTAAGAGGCAGTGTGATGGGAGAACGATTTAAGGAATTGTTTTTTGCTAATTGTAAGGATGAAGCCATCTGCAGTTATGTTAAGGGATTACTTGGAGAATAAAATAATGTTTTAAAGTTATTAGGAACAGTGTCTGTTGTGTACAGGCTGTTCCTTTTATATTATAGATTTGTTAGTCTTGCAGATAGCCGTCTACAACTGTCTACCACCTTCCAGACACATAAAAACGGCGGAAACCTTCAAAAATAAAGGCTTCCGCTGAAAATAAAAAAAGCGCGAGACGGGATTCGAACCCGCGGCCCCCACCTTGGCAAGGTGGTG
>ENA-OWPM01002032-OWPM01002032.1-human-gut-metagenome-genome-assembly--contig:-NODE-2032-length-13513-cov-3.400654_pt1 | contig 13513 bp, 8 predicted proteins | sample MGYA00248267_ERZ651852 | MGnify/ENA primary metagenome ERZ651852 (study PRJEB26924, sample SAMEA4378228) | human gut metagenome | biome: human gut; feature: human-associated habitat; material: faeces...
CGATGGTCACGAGTCTTGGAAAGAACTGGGATTTCACTATGCTTACTACCAGCCCAACTACTATTTTGATGATAAAATACCTCTTACACGTCTTGATGAAGCCTGCAAAGAAGCTTTGCGTTGCAATATGCAGATGGAGATGGAGTTCGAGGACGATGTGTTGGCAGCTCACGGCAAAGCTTACCGTTTGGAAAACTATATGGCAAAATTCAAGGAGTATGGTGTATGGGAAAAATGCCGCTTGGCTTACTATCAGAGTAATAACGCATTGCTTACCTTGAAGTACTCTAGTGAACCGGCTGACGTGGCTCTTTATCATAAGTTCTGCAAGTTTGTTATAGAACGCCCTATCCGTGATTCACATTAACAAGTAAATTTCACATTTGCAATCGAGGGTGTCCGAAGAAGGACACCCTTAAAATTCTTATAAAAAAAGATTTTCCTCGCATTTGAATAGACGATATGCTTATGAACAATAAATACTTTTATCTTATACTACTTTTTTTTATGGTGAGTTGCCAAAGAAATCAAGATCCGGCTACAAATACACTTAGTGAAATGTGCGAACGTTTGTTTCCTCAACATGCTCACTCTTTCCAATTTCAACTTCTGACTGATCACCGATCGTAACTTCCACTGGATCTGCTGTTACAAATCCTTCCGGTGTTTCAATCTCTTCCAACAGATAATCTCCCGCCGGGATCCTCTCGAAATAGGCCGGTTCATTTTCACTGTTCCACTCCGCGGTATTCCATACAGGGTTGGAAGCAGTACTATTTGAATCTTCCCAAACTAGCGGAGTATCCTGTGTTTTTACCAGATAATATCCCTTTGGATATTTCTCCGTATCCGCACTATATACTCGTCTGGCCGGATACAGTGCCAGTTTTGCTCCAGGAACAGAACTGTATGTATAGGAAGCAATATCGCCAGTCACTACTTCGCGCTCATACGGTTTCTCTCCTGTTTCCAGATGTTCATGGTCCATATCCAGAACCGGCATTTTGGTATCCTGCGGCGCATGGATCTTACTAATTTCAATCTTTGTGGTCCGATCAACCATCTGAACATGCTGAAGCTCTCCCGTCTCTGCAACAGAAATGCCGCTTGGCAGCCCCTTTATATAGCCCTCCGGTTCCTTTAATTCCTCCAAAATATAGGTTCCGCTCGGAAGGCGTTTTAAAACATCTGCCTGTCCGTCTGTTTGAAATGTATCGAATGGATCATTCGGAGTCTTGTCAGAGCTTAACCAGGTGTTTTCAAGGATATATCCCTCACCCAGCCGGTGATACAGATTTTTCCGCTCCGGTGTTTTCTTCTCCTGAGAAGCATCATACAGTTCATCGTGTTCATTGATACGATATGCGTTCAGATTGTATTCTTCCAGATTATCTGAATCCTGGTGTCGTACAAAATCTCCATTCCGGTCATAAAGATCCTCTCCCTTTTTGTAGGTTTCTGAACTTCTCTGGTAATACAAAACCAAACCATGGTCATCATAGACCGGATTGAGTTCATTTAGAAAATCACCATCATTGTCATCTACCAGGACAGAACCATTCATATCCTGATTAAAACGGTTCTGCTCAACGCTGCTCTCCTCGTGTGATTGCTCACCATTTCCTTTCCAGGTTCCGGTAATATGGCCAGACTCCGCATGGGTATACGACGGTTTATCCGCATCCGGTATCTCCGCGGTGGAATTATTTACCACATCCAGCGTTTCATCCTCTGCATATCCGTCCTTATTTTCTGCCACCGTAGCAATACGGGAAGTCGTGATCTTATCACGGGCAATCACATTTCCGAATTCATCTTTTCTTACATTAACTGGCCATACCAGAGTTCTTACCGTTCCGTCTGAACAGCCTTCTTCGATATATGCCATTCCTGTTGCCGGATCAACCAAAGCATCGCGGTACCCGTCTTTATCCAAATGATAAATTTTGGTGCCTGCCTCCACTTCAAGCTGCTTATCATTCTTTCGGTATTTTACCTTTGTAAAATCGCCTTCTGTAATCTCTAAATATGGGACTCCATCCTTAAAAACATACATCGAATGCTCTATATCAGTCTTTTCAAAGTTTCTGCGGTCCCGTTCTGCATCTTCCACAGGCGTCTGCTTATGCGTTTTATCATACACATAGGTAATGAACTGGCCGTCAATATACCGCTCCTGATATGGATCCAGGCCATCCAGATCATAATATAAGATATCTGTATCTGGCCGCTGTAACGTAACCGCAGACCATACTCCGCCGGTTGCCGAAATGGTGTTTCCGTCTTTATCAATACCGGCCGAAAAAGTCACTTCCAGTTCTTTACCTGCTTCGTCCTTTTCACGGACAAACTCTACTTTCTCTCCGGCATATCCCTGCTCGATATACATTCTGGTGATATTGTTCGTGAGATTTCTTTCAATCTTCAGTCCGTTATAAGCCTCATCTCCCTCAAATCCAGAACGCTCCACAGGGATTGCATCAAACAATGTCATCAATGCCCCTGCTACATAGCCATTTTCATCATCTGCAGTTTCAAGAGTCCTGGTAACATACCCATAGCCCGCAAATGTTCCGTGGGAATAAACGATTTCCACCTTTTCTCCTGCTGCCTTGCGTTCCTCTAAATACTCCAGGGTTCCTTTCTGCCATGCATATCCCAAATATTTTCCATCCCGATACGCATAAACCAGGTCCGGATTTTTTCCGATCTCGCTGTATTTTCCATCCACACGACCGGAAATCTTGTAGCTGACCGTCTTATCTGCCGTCGTATTGGCCTTTCCTACATAGGATTCTTTTACCTTTTCAACCTCCAGCCGGATCGGAGTATTCTCCACATAGACCTGCGCCACGTTTACCTTGTCTTCCGGTTTGTTTGCATTGGTTGTCTGGTGGTCCGCATCATCCTCATAAACGACTGCCAATACCCGGCTATCCTTTGTTCCTTCCTTATAATAAGTAATCTTGTCGCTGTAAACCTCGATCGCGATCGGCTTACTCCGCGCATATCCGGCCGGCGGATCTACTTCCGCCAGAACATAAACCCCCGCGCCCAAAGGCTGTGGGAGTTCCAGATAACCGACATTCTGGTCCTGATAGGACGCTCCCTTGTCTGTCATCTCATCCCGCATCAGTCCGTCCCTGGTTGTTGAATAGGTTTTAAAGGCCACAGTCTTATTCCCGTATTCATCTCCCAGCACAATCTGCTCATCCTCACTGCAGATCGGTATGCCCTCCGGCACGGTGCCACTATACAGATCACCGATCCCATTCTCTTTTCCGGTAATGCGATCAATCCACCTTGCAAGTCGGCCTTTTGCAATCGGCCGGATGTCAGTAGCCCCCATTGCCGTTAAAAATTCTTTTGTTCCAGTAAACTGCGTGGGTTCTGTCGTAAATTTTACTGTTCCCTGACCACTCTCACTGTCATCACGGGATGCCGCATACAGATTGAAAAGTGCACCGTCGTGAAGGATATTCTCATGGGTTTCTGCGTCAATCTTTTCAATTCTAAGCTTTGCCGTAAAGAAGCGGTTCACAAACTTATCGTAAGCAAATCCCCGATATGTTGCTCTTCCTCCCTGGCCCGGCTCTTCATCTGTCACCTCCGCCTGCTCATCCGTTGATGCAACCACGCTATATGGAACCAGCATGGCAGCATATTTCCCGTCATAAGCCGTCTGCATTCCCGTCATTGTTGCAACATGATCCCGGTACTGGATTCCCAACCGGTTATCTGCAGTAATATCTGCACCCGGATACGGAACATTATCAGAAAGTCCCGCATCTTCAGACAGGGAACTATACCGGTAATTTTCTGAAATTCCTTTTCTGCCGCTCTGTCCCTCTGTCAGATAATAGGTAACTTCGGCAGCAGAACGATCATTTTCCGGATTATAATAATTTTTCAGCGGCCGCCATGGGCTTTGCGTCAATGCAAAATAGTTACCGGCTTCTGCCCGAACCCCATTTGTGATCTCATTTAGATCAAGGCCATACTTATAAACTTCAAAATCCCCATGATGATTATGGGCCTGGATCTTATGGTCCTCCTCACCAAACCGGATCTGATATTTCTGTTCCAGCTGCTGCATGGAATCAGCCCGGCCATAATTATAGAAAGAATTGAGTGTTTCCGGAGTTTCCTGTGATGCATCATAAGATGCATACACACTCGGCAAAGTTACTTCCCTTGGCTGATCAATCTGATAATGCCGGTTTTTAAAATCCTTCAGTTCATCAACATGCGGCTGCTGCTCTGCCACCACATAGATTCCATACGGTAAATATTTCGATAACCCATAGGCATATCCACCGTCTTTTGAAAGATCTTTATCTCGATAAATCGTATTGGCAGCCAGTGTTGTTGTATCATGGTCGCTGCCTCCGTTTGCCTCGCTATCCCAGTGAATTGCGTAAAGCTCATCAAGATCATACGCAAAGAACGGCTTCAAATAATTTTCTGCTTTTTTAATGGCCTGGCGGAGTGCCAGATCATACGTTTCTTCACTGTATGCCGTCGCACCAGCACTGGCCTTCTTCTCTCCAGTACCTGCGTCTACCTCCTGCACCAGTTTTTTTACCTCATCATCCAGGTACCAGCTGATTGCAAACTGACGCACCCGGTCAGATACCCTGGCATTATCCAGCTGCTCTTCGGTACGGTTTATGAGATTTCCAATCGGCTTATAACTTGTGTAGGTCGGATGATTTTCATCCCATTTATCTCCATTGGAAACGCTGATCGCATCAAAAAACTTCTCATAATTGTAATTTTTGACTGTTCTTGTACTGTCTCCATCCTCAACCAGATAGTCTGCCATTTCCAGCAGTCTCGTATAACCCGTGTTTGCCTCATCACTGATCAGACCGTTATGATAATCATAAAGAGCCGTATTGGCAATCGCTGCATCATTGGAATTTTTAAACAGCGGATCCGTCTGATGAGGAACCTTTGTATAGATCTTATTGACCAGCATTGGAAATGCTTTATTTGCGGCAAGCTGCTCAGCATCCGTCCGGTCAGTTCCCATACGGTCCTGCCATACAATTTCTCCATTTTCATCTCTCTGGGGTTGTTCTACGACAATCTTCTGGTATCCAAATTCCTCTGTATCGAATATTTTGCTCTGGCAATAAATACCTTCCTTATCTCCATATACAGCATCATTTTCAAATGCACCATAAGCCTTTACAATCAAATCACGACACTGATCCGTAATATCATTTCTTTTTGTTCCAATACTTTTTCTTCTTGCTTCATAACAATGTGATGCATCTATCAACTGCACTTTTCCAGTTCTATGCAACGGTTTATCTTTGGAACAAATCCAGATGTAGGTACTGATGCCTGTATTCATAAACATATCGGTTCCTAATTGCACGATTGCATCCAGCCAGTCATTTTCAAGCATATATCTTCTGATTTCTGACGGTCCACTTCCCGCATCTCCGGAAAACAATGGCGAACCGTTCTGAATAATTGCCATTTTCCCATTTGGTGCAAGCTTGGAAAGACCATTTAATACAAACAACTGCTGACCATCTGATATTTTCGGAAGTCCCGGTGCAAATCTTCCCAGATCACCTTTCTTTGCTTCTGCTTCCACTGCTGCCTTTTCTCTTTTCCAGTCGATTCCAAAAGGCGGATTGGAAATGATATACTGGAACTGATAGCCACTAAACTGATCTTCTGACAAAGTATCACCGAACCTCATATTATTCGGATCACCACCCCGAATCATCATATCTGCTTTTGCAATCGCAAAAGTGGACGGATTGAACTCCTGACCAAAACAGGTAACGCCAATCTCTGTATTTAATTCCTGAATTCTTTCTTCCATACAGCTAAGCATCTGAGAGGTTCCCATTGCCATATCATACACAGTTACATTTCCCCCCTTACTCAGATCCGCATCGGATAAAAGCAAGTCTGTCATCAAATAAATGATATCTCTACTGGTAAAATGTGCTCCTGCTTCTTCACCGAAAGACTCTGAAAATCGCTTTACCAGATCCTCAAAAATATAACCACAATCTACAGCACTGATTTTATCCGGTCCCAGGTAACCTTTCTGGGAATTGAATTCTTTGATAACCAGATATAATGTATTGCTTTCTACCATTCTGCGGATAATGTTGTCAAAATCAAACTTCGATAACACATCCTGGACATTTGCAGAAAATCCATTTAAATAATCTCTAAAATTTGCTTCGATATTTTCCGGATCAGCAAGCAATGAATCAAATGTATATTTGCTGATATTATAAAACTGATACTGAGAGGCTGTTGTCAAAAATCCATCAATAACTGCAAATTTCTTTACTTCCTCATACTTTTCAAGTACTGCTTTATGCGTCGACAATAGGCAGTCATGAAATCTTTTTACTACTGTCATTGGTAAGATTATCAAACCATATTCATGTGGTTTGAATGGTCCTCTAAGCATATCTGCTACATTCCAGATCATCGTCGCTTTTTCTGCTATATTGGTTCCAACTACATCAAATTTATTATTCTCGTTCATTTATTTTTCCTCCGTATAAATATGTTCCAGTTCTTCTGTTGCCTTTTCCAGTTTGTATTTTAATTCTTTAATCTCACTTAGCTTCGCATAATATTGATCTGCAATTTTTTTCTGACTTTCTAAATCCGGCAACGGAATTATCACCTTTTTTAATCCTTCCACCGGTAGATTTAACAAGGTAGCACCTACTGCGACTCTGGATAAAGCCGCCTTCCCATTTTCGCTTTCCAGATACGCTTTTAAGAAATAAGGATTTATCTTATCTTCATCCAGTTCAATAACATAGAGATTTCCATTTGCCAAAATCTTATTGCCTTCTTGTACAGACGCAATCGCCATTTTCACCGGCGATGCATTTTTGGAAATTACCAGACTTCCATTTTTTATACAATATTTTTCATATTTAGAGTCTATTCCCTTTAAATATGGAAGTTCGTCACTAATGATTCCATCCTGTAAATTTGCCAACATCAAGTACTGCATGTTCGTCGGTTTATCTGATACAATTTCATCTAAAACAGATGCTTTAATTTGTGCTCCTCTTGTTATATTCTTTATTACAGTTTCAAAAAGCACACCATTTTTTACAACTGTTTCTTGTTGAAGATATCTTGAAGGATTAAGAACATATTCATTTTCCGCCACCTCTTCAATAGAAACCTGTCTTGAATTTTTGTCATCGGTATTCAACAATTCAACAATCTCAGAAATATTTTCATCACTAAGAATGTTCTGTCTCCGTCCGACCGATACCATTTCTGTTGCATCTATCATTCTTATATTTTTATTATTTCTGCTTAGCACCAGTAATGAACATGCAATTCCTGTATTTAAATATAAATTTTGCGGAAGAGCAATCACTGCTTCCACAAATCCTCGTTTTATAAATTTTTCACGAATGATTGTATTATTTCCACCATTCCAAGTAACTCCATTACTTACCGAAATAACAGCCTTACCATTTTTATTAAGGTGATTCATGACATTTATAATAAATATCCAGTCTCCTGCTGCCACCTTCTTTACTTCTGGTATCTCATCATATATTGCTTGTAATGCTTCGTTACTTCCAATGCTGTCTTTTGCTTTTATTCCCCATGGATAATCACAGAATATTTTATCAAACATCAAATTATCCTTTATATTTAAAACTGATTTTTGCTCAATTTTTACCCGATCAGATATCAATTCTGTACGGATTTCTGACACTTCTTTTACATCTCGCACAATCTCTGTACCATAAAATTGTGATTCTGGACTCTTTTCTATGGCACTCACAAGAAACGAACCAATTCCGCTGCAAAAATCTGCCACCTTATCATTTGAAATCTGAAGAATCTCATTTGCCAGCTTTATGACACTCTGCGGTGTTTCACATTCTCCCATGAAACGATTCCCCTGTAATTGCCACCATAAAACAGTCGCTAAAAGTGCAGCTTCTGAATATTCTTCTGAAATTTCTATTGCAACATTCCATAAATTTCCAATATTTTCTTTTATGAAACTGACTCTTTCTGGTGAAAAAGTCAGCTCCACATATTCTTTTAACTGGTTTATATCTGTTATCTTATTTTTTAAGGATACATAGGCCACATATGCTAAACAAAACCCACCGTACATAGAAGCATTTCCAAATTCTCTTATCCTGTTTGAAATATTCCAGCTAATCTCTTCAACTTTTGAGATTTCTTTTGCTTTTAGCTCTTTAACCGAAGTCTTCAATGCCACTTCCTCCTTTGGTTATTCACAATCAATTTCCATATTTTTACTATAGCACCCACATTATTGATTGTCAATAATCAAATTTGGTTTTTGATAACCATTGTTGATTTTTAATATATTTCATTAGCTCTACGATAATAAATCCTTATTTCTATGACAGCGATATTTATTATTCCAAATAATACCACAAGATTTATTGGCATACATCTTCTCAACACATCGCCTGATACAATAATCATCTCTAAACTGACCACCATAAACCGTATGGAATATTTATCCCACACTCTTCGATACTGTTCTATTTTCTTCAGAACAAACATTTCACCGGCAATTACTGCTCCGACAATGATAATAATTGCCATAACTCGCAAACACCACGACCATTCTGTTGAAAAATATTCCTTCTCACCCCAAATATTTAATTCTGATGGACGAATTACCCATTCTACATACCTACACCAAACTCTTACCGGAACTTTTATACAAGCAATTAAATCATTCTGAACTACTGTGCTTTCTATCATCTCAAATACTAAAAAAATAATATATGCCATCTGCCAGAAACTTGTTTTTTCTTTCATTTCTTGTTTCAGACTTTTTATTTTCTGATCCGCCTTTTCTTTCATCGTTTCTGCATTCTCTTGTAATTTGTTATATTGACATTGTATTGTCCTTACCTTCTTTTCAGCTTCTTCCTGTTTCTGCTGTGCCTGTTCCACCGCTTCCACAGATGATTGGTTCACTTGTATCTGTAATTTAGAGTTCCGGTCCCGAACGTCTTTTATTTCTTCTTCGAGCCGCTCTTGCTCGCTCCTGCTCATCAATCCGTTTCTGTTCCTCAAGTCGTCGTTGCTCTGCTGAAGCGATTGATTCAGCTTCTGCGTTTCGGACAGTTCGGTTGTCAAACGCTGAATTTCTACGGTTGATTTCCGAACTTCTTCTCGCAATCTCTGCCTGTCGGATAAGATCGTCTGTTTCTCTTCTTCCAGTGTCTGTATCTGCTTTTTCTGTGTTCGCATGAACTCTTTCGCTTTCTCGAAACTCTGTACGAGAATATCCCTCTCCGCTTTGAGCTTGATTGGTGATTCCTCTGGTGTCTGTAATGGCTGCGTCAAGCTCTCTGTAATAGTTTCTGAGTTCTTCGTCTGATCTGCTGTCTCTGTCGGCTGCAACTCTGGATTTTTCCCTATTTCCATTAAATTCATTCTCTAAGCCCTCCTTACTGATGTCCAGATGGAATGTTTTTGACAGATTGCTGTCACGCACTTTCTTTCCATCCTGATTCTGAAATGTGATGTGTTTCCGCTTTTCTGTCCAGTTTACATTCCATCCAAACTGTTTCATTTTTTCTATAAACTTTTCTTTGCTGATACAATTTTCCAGTGCTTTTAACACTGCCATTACACAATCCGCTACAAAGCTGTCTTTCACCTGCTGACGGAACAGGTTATATTTATCTTTGCTCCATGCAATAACTTCCCCTTTTTCAATCTGGCTTCCATCAAAGTGCTTTCCTTTCTCAGCAACTGTCAGTTCACGTTCTCGGCACATCTGATTGGTAAGCTGTTTCATACATTCCAGATCTTTTCTGGTATTATGCAGCTTTCTTCCATCTTCATAACTCACAGAATTTGTAACCAGATGGCAGTGGATATGGTTTTTATCCTTATGCACAGCCACTAAGGTCTGGAATCCCCGAAACCATTCTTCTGCAAACTCTTTTCCAAATTCTAATGCCTGCTCCGGAGTAATCTGCTCGTCCTTATGCCAGGAAATAATGTTGTGAGCGTACATTCTCCCAGAATCTTTATCCCACACTTTCTTTTCCTCTAAAAATGTTCTGTATACCAGATCATAATTGATCTCGTCATGACAGTACGGGCCTGTTACACAGGTAAATAATTCGTTGGTCTTGTCCTGTCGCAAAACATATTCGATGCAGTTTCTCATTGCTCCATGTGTATTTGTCCGCTTATTAATCGTCTTATTAATAGCCATATCTTTTCACTCTCCTTCCGGTACTTAAGAATATTTTTATTGAGGAAATACAGCGTACTGTCATTTGGAACTTCTCCATCTGTATACAGCTTTCTTGCAATCTGATTGATATTTGTAGTAGCTCCACGAAGCTGACTGAGAATGTCGGCAAACATCTGATTCAATCTTTTTAGTTCTTCCACTTCCTCTGTAGAAGCTATCTTCAAATCTGCGATTGCTTTTATTACAACTTCCTGCTGTGTTCTTCCGGATTCTTTTACTTTGCTTTGAAACAGATCATACTCTGCTTTATTCATTCGTATCGTTACCGTATAATTTCGTTTTCGCATAAATCTTCGTTTCCTTTCTCCACTCTATCTTTTTTATAAATCAGCCATAACCTTTCCGACTGGTAGATTAGCATCCGGCTGGTAGATTAGCAGGGGATTCCATAAGGGGAAATGCAATATTCCCCTTTGGCAGGTGCAGGACAGCGTCCTAGTCAATCAGTAAGTCATCCGAAGGAATGTCCGGTGGACATTTAGCAGGATTACTTACGTTATTGGCGTGCCGGGGTTCCAAGGGGCGGAGCCCTCTGGCAAGTTTAGGAACAGCCCAAAGGCTGGCTCCGGTGCAGAGTGGCTTGCCACTTTGCGAAACTTGCCTGTCATCTTCCCACTACTAAACCGATACTAGCCAAGCAACATTTCCACACTGCATTATCAACCCTAAATGGAGATGACAGTGGTTTTGTGGTGCAGGGACAGACTGTGGAAGAAATAGAAAAGCTCCCATTTCCATAGATTTTCTCTTTCTGAAACAGACTGTTCCTGCATCACTCCGATGCGAAGTATCGGACAATCATGTGCCGTATCCGGCACTCTATCTCTTTTCTTCGCCTTGCTTGTTCAATCACCCATCTGCCAACGCTTTTCTGTTATATTTTCCTGTTATTTCTGTCTTTCTTTTTCTGGATCTCTTTCCATTTCTGCTAAAAGACATAAAAATAGCAGTCATAAACATTTCTCCAATTCATAATATCTGAAATGTCACCACTGCCATTGTCTTTTTCTGCTATTCTATTTTTGTAAAGCTATTCCTTACTGTCAGTCTGTTTTCCTGTTACTGCTATTTCATAACTATCTAAAAACTGTCTGCAAAATCCAATGCTGCATCCATATCAGCCTCTTTCTCCCAGTCCAGATTATCTTCTGCAATCTCTCCATCCGTTTTCTCCATTGTTAGTGTTCTGTCCAGCAGATTAATTTCTCCTACCGATTCTTTTACAAACGGTACAAGCATTTCCATCAGATTCTTCGCTATAGCCATCGGGGCAGATTCTTTCACTCCATCCCGGACTGCTGTTTCCACTCTTTCCAGAAAAGCATCTTCCTTTTCTCTGGTTTCCAGATACGGATCTGCTTCATTCCTGTACTCTCTGGAAAAATAATCGTTTAAAGCAACTACAACTGCTCTGGTGTACGATTTATATTTTTCCCTGTCCATCGTCTGCAAATATTCCCATGCCTGCCTGTCCTGTTCATCACAAAGGTTCAAACGGATATTGGTATTGATGATTTTCCGTTCTTTTCTCATACAAGCATCCCTCCGTTTCTCTGGATTTTCCTTACGGTCATTGCTTCATAGCCTTTCGCTGTGGCACAGATGTCCCGTACAATTGTCACCCGGCTCTTGTCATATTCTCCAAAATTCTGGATCATACAACCGCCACCGCCGACCACATACAGACGCATCAGTTCTGGATTATATTCCCGTTCTCTCAGCTTATGGAAGATTTCTTTCGTATAATCTCCGGCAGCTTTACGAATGACTGTCAGATATTTCTCGCCAATATCTGCTGTCCTGGTACGGATTACCTGCTCAATCACCAGATCGTCCACCACTGTTCCCAGTTCTTTCAGCAGGGATTCCCTTACAGCAAGCACACACTGATGTGTTCCATATTTCTCTGTAAAGCATTTCTTCTCTAATGGACGGGAATTGTTGATATACATGATGTTCATAGTTCCGTTTCCAATATCCACAAGCATGTTGATTCCTTTGAAATCCTGTAAGCGGTAAAAGGCTGCTGTAAATCCCTGTGGGTAAATATCAGCACCTGCAAACTCCACATGATACTCTTTATTACGGAATGTAAAATCTACACATTCATTCTGGAGAAGATATTTCTGAAAGTCTTCTTTCTGTGTAGCTACCCAGGTAAGGGGAAGTCCGGCAGCGATATGTACCGTTGCCCGGTTCATACATTTCCCATCCAGTTCCCTTGCGATAGCCGCCAGTGTCAGCACATAATAGTCCTCATCCTGCGTTTTCTCTGCACAGAACTCCTTGTGTTCCTCTCCGATCTGGTAATACATGCCATTGTAAACAAGAAGATTGTTCTGAAAGATTGGCTCCTTGTCATATCTGGCTACACCAGATGGAAAGCATCTAGTGGCAGTTTTCATGTTTCCATAACCATGATCAATCCCGATCACTGTAACTATCTCATTATTGTTGTTTTTCATCATTCTCATAATCATACCTCATACTTTCTTTTCTTATCCAATCCTATTAATACTTACGTGAATTGATAAGATGGATATTTTATTTACTGGTTTTTTAATAATTCATATTTGATAACATTGGTTATTAATAGCGACGGTTTGTCCAATATGGGATTTATCATATCTGGTTTTCCTATTTTCTGATGTCCGGAGATAGGAATTTCCTATGACCTGATTATCCAAAATTGGACTATCCACCCTTAGGCACTTCTCTTCTCCACTTAATCATTTTCTTCTCCTAATGGAACTTCCCGGATAATATATTCGGTATCGGCATAAAAGCCATACTCATTACGCAATCTATGACGTTCCACATATCCATGATGCTCTAATTCCTTAATTGCAGAACGAACAGAATCAATCCCATCTCTGCTCAATGTTGCCAGTCCTTGCATATTGTAATTCCAGTCATCTGGCAAACTTAACATCAGCGATAATAGACCTTTCGCTTTCAATGTCAGATTCTTATTCTTGAAATGGTGATTACTCATTACCGTAAAATTCTTAGTTCTCTCTACACGAAAAATCTGTGCCATGCTCCCATCCTCCTTTCCAGTTCAAAAGAAAAAGACGCAAGCCATATCTTATGACTCACGCCTTACTTCGCTCACAATATTCTATTTTTATCAGTTACCTGCCAGATTAGTTACTGGCAATCCTTATACATAAATCAATTCTTTCAGGATAATCTCTTCTGCAATCGCTCTGTGCTGATTGG
>ENA-OWPM01002045-OWPM01002045.1-human-gut-metagenome-genome-assembly--contig:-NODE-2045-length-13441-cov-3.052443_pt1 | contig 13441 bp, 10 predicted proteins | sample MGYA00248267_ERZ651852 | MGnify/ENA primary metagenome ERZ651852 (study PRJEB26924, sample SAMEA4378228) | human gut metagenome | biome: human gut; feature: human-associated habitat; material: faeces...
CAGACGGGCAGCTCTCCCGCCAGAATCTTACTGCCCTGCGGCGCATCTTTCTCAGGCGGCGCATACGCCTGCTTATGTACTCCAATCAATCTCCTTCCCCGTCTGTCCATGAACTGATTATAATACTTTACAGGGTGCTCTTCAAGATCCATCTCCTGGTTTTTACGCAGATGGACCCTCTCCAGCCGTCCTTGGCATAGAAAGGGTCCATATTCAGGCTTTGACAGCAATTTACTATCTGGCCTCTGTTGTATTGTTGGTGCCGCTCTCATTGACCGTGTTGGATTCGCCTGTAATATCATCCACGCCGTCCTTAACGTCATTTGCGCCCTTCTCCACGTCATTCATAAGTCCGTCAATGATGCCGTCCCCTTCCGTTTCCATGGAAGATGTCTCCATCCCTGTTGTTTCCTGGGATGAGGTACTGGTGGATGTGGCTGCTGAGGATGAATTCTGGCTGGCACCTGTTGAGGACTGTGTATTGGAGTTATTGCTTCCGCAGGCCGTAACAGACATAACCATGATGAGCAGCAGCATTGCAAAAATTGCAGGTCTGATTTTTTTCATAATAGCATTCTCCTTTCGTTTTCTACCTATATTATGTGCGTTAGGAGAATGGATTATGGTGGAACTTCCTGCCTTTTCTGGAAAAATCTGTTATAAATCCACCACGTCCGTCATGGAGTACATGCCCGGCTTCTTACCGGCCAGGAATTTGGCTGCCTCCAGGGCGCCTTTGGCGAAAATAGCCTTGGAATATGCGGTGTGGCTTAAGGTAAGCACCTCGTCCCTGCCCGCAAATATTACGTCGTGCTCGCCCACAATGGAACCTCCTCTGACAGACGAGATTCTGATTTCTTTGGGATTTTGGGTAGAAATCGGGTTTTGGAAATTCCTTTCCGCTACGGTAAGTCCCGATTCATATTTGATTTGATAGAGAAAACGACTCATTTCCCCTCCGTTCATCCCTTTTACGCCTGAAGTATATAAAATATGAATGTCTCTGGAACGTTGTAAAAGCCGGTAAAAGTAATAGGCGAAAACAGCGTCCTGGTGTTCGGGGGTGGGCAAACGGAAACCGAATCGGAGGTTATAAGGAATAAACGAAGCGGGAAGTGTGGTTTTGGGTAAAATACCTTCGTTGGCCGAAAGGATGATCAGATGATTGAAATCCAGCATACGGGTTTCCATTAATCCCATCAGTTGTAAGCCTTCCAGAGGTTCTCCCGAAAAAGGAATACTGAGATTACCGATCACTTTATTGATGATTTGCATATAAAGTTTGTTCTCCGGCTCGATGCCCTCTTCTTCGAATGTATTTTGCAGGTTTTGGATTTGGGTATATACCGTAAAGACAAATTCTTTTTCGATAGGATCGGCTTCTTCTTTCAATACCGACCGGGTCAGCAAATTCAGGATTTTCAGCAGATATACAGGTATCTTTTCGTGCTGGTCGGAGGAAAAAATAGCCCGGGTGAGCTCATGAAAGTGTAAACTTTTTTCTATAACATAGACGATGTTCTTTTGATTGATATAGTTGGTGATCTGCTGAATCTCTTCAGGACATAGGTCTTTGATTAATTTGTGATTCAGCAGAGCGATGACCGGTTTGTAATAGTAGTAGGTGGTGTCGCCTTCCTGCCTGGCATAATTTTTTAAATCGCATAACATAGAAATGAGGGCCGCCACCGAAGTGTTGCGTGCCGGATACCCCATCGTAACATTGATTTTTGAGAAATACTCCGGAATCGAATGCATCACGGGAATCAGCATCTGTTCTTCACATAACACGATGGCTGTCTGTCGCGGATTCTCTTCCCGGAGACTTTCGGTCAGGGCAGGAAGAAGCTTGGCCTGACCGATCGTCGAGGGGACAGCCAGGTATTCGATGGTTTTGCCGTTGTATCTGAAGTTATTGAAATGTTCGATATCCAATTCGTTCGGAAACAGCTTTAGATTCTCCCGGATATAATGGCCTGCTTCCTGATGTTCATCAGCGGTATAATAAATATCGTAATCCCAGTAGAAGCGGGCTATTCCCGAATCTTGCCAAAACGAAAAGATCTTTTTTTCGCATAAGTTCAAAGCGTTGAAACCCGCGATTAATATATGTGCAGGATGGGCATAGGTTTCTATATGTTCGCAAAAATACCGTTCGTTCATTCCTTCATAGCAGATTCCGGTTTCAGCCAGGTGAGTTTTGAAATGAGTATAGGTGGCATATAATTTATCCCACACTTTTAGGAATTCTTGTTGTTCCCGGCTGAATTTTTCCGGATTGAAGCTCTTCCAGAATCGGTGTATGGCCTTGATTTGTTCTTCGGTCAGATACGGAAAGTTCAAATCCAATTCTTTGAGTGCTATCAGATTAGAAAAAAGATCTTTGGCATCTACCAGGTATTTGTCGATATCGTCGAAATCAGCCAGTAGCATATTTCCCCAAAAATAGAAATCTTCGAATTTCTCGGAAGAACCTGATACGGCTGTATAAGATTTGTAGAGTTTGATAATTAAAGAAAGTGTTTCGGCTTTTTTCAGACCCGAATGCTTTTCGATGTATTCTGTCAAAGTCAGGATCTCCGGCATCCACACCGGACGGTCGATTTGGCGGGAGAGTTCTTCGGCCAAAAAGAGACCGGCTCTTTTATTAGGAAAAATAATAGTCAGATCGGCGAAATCCGTACCGTATTTCCGGATAATATCCTTTGCCAGTAACTGAAGAAAAGAAGCCATATATCGAATTAAAAGTTAAAGAGTTATTTGGGCTTATTGTATTTTGTTGTTATTTTTGTTGAATAGTCGGTAGGGACTACTGGTATCGGCAAATTTACAATTTATAATGATTAAAACAGCGAAAATAGGATAAACCTGAAAGTAAACAGATATGTTGAAAGATTTATTATTGAGAAATCGTAGCTATCGGCGGTTTGAGCAAGAGGTACGGATTTCAGAGGAAGAATTGACAGAATTGGTCGGTTTGACTTGTTTGTGTGCTTCCGCCCGGAATGCACAAGCCTTGAAATATGTAATTGTTCATGAGGAGGAAAAGTGTGCGGAGGTTTTTCCACAGCTGGCTTGGGCGGGATATCTGAAAGATTGGGACGGACCTGAAGAAGGAGAACGTCCGGCTGCTTACCTGATCCAGTTGTTAGATACCCGGATTGTTGAAAATTGTTTGTGTGATGACGGTATTCAGGCCCAGACGATTTTATTGGGAGCGGTAGAAAAGGGGTGGGGAGGCTGTATAATCAAGGCTTTCCGGAATGAAGATTTACGTCGTCTGTTTCACTTACCCGAAGAGCTGAAAATCAACTACGTGATTGCTTTGGGAAAACCGAAAGAAAAGGTGGTGCTGGAACAAATGAAAGGGGAGGATTATCGGTATTGGAGGGATGCTGAAGGTGGCCATCACGTACCTAAACGGGAAGCCGGTAGTTTGATTTATAAGATTGAAGTATGAAAATACTGTGTGCGGAATATAACGACGCCGGAGAGGTGGCTGTCGTACCGGTGGGGGATGATGTGCTGTTAAGGAATAACGGGGATTTTTATATACCGGATTATACACAACAGGTGAGCGGTGTGCCTCAGTTGGTTGTCAGAATTTGTAAGTTGGGAAAAAGTGTGGGAGAACGGTTTGCCGGCCGTTATTTTGAAGAGATCGGAGTCGGAGTCCGGTTTTATGCCGATTCGCTGGAGGAACAGCTGATTGCAAAAAAATTACCCGGGATCATGGCAGCCTCTTTTGACAGCTCTTGTGCTATCAGTGCTTTGATGGGTATAGAGGAAGCCAGGGAGGCAAACTATGAAATGAAGGTCAACGGTGAAGCCGTTACTTCCGGGAATAGACAGCATTTACCGGTGGGTATTGAAAAATTGATTGCTTTTGCGTCTGAGTTTCATACATTGAAAATCGGTGATTATCTGTTTTGCGGACACCCCTTCCGTTTCCGGGGACTCAGACCGGGCGATAAAGTGCAAATGACATTGGATGGAAAGACGATGCTGGATTTTAGAATTAAATAAATAACCATAATTATGAAAAAAAGATTTGTTGTATTAGGATTACTTCTGCTCTGTTTGGGTGGAAAGGCTCAGGATGCTTATGTACCGTCTCCTGAAAATCTGGAAGCCCGGAAAGAATTTCAGGATAGTAAATTCGGTATTTTTTTACATTGGGGGTTGTATAGTATGTTGGCTCAGGGAGAATGGGTGATGACGAACCAGAACCTGGACCACATGGAATACCGCAAGTTGGCTTCTGCTTTTTATCCTTCCCGTTTCGATGCGGCTGAATGGGTGGCTGCAATAAAAGCGGCCGGAGCGAAATATATTTGTTTTACTACCCGGCATCATGAGGGGTTTTCTATGTTCGATTCCCGGTTTACGGATTACAACATCGTCAAGGCGACACCTTTCGGCAGGGATGTTTTGAAGGAATTGGCAGAAGAATGTCATAAACAAGGGATAAAATTGCATCTCTATTATTCTCATCTGGATTGGGACCGGGACGATTATTATCCGTTGGGGCGGACCGGACGTGGTACGGGACGTACGACCCATGGAGAATGGAAAACGTATTATCAGTTTATGAACGATCAGATTACTGAGTTGCTGACCAATTACGGACCGATCGGTGCCATCTGGTTCGACGGTTGGTGGGATCATGATCAGGATCCCGGATTCGATTGGCAGTTGCCTGAACAATATGCCATGATCCATCGGTTACAACCGGCTTGTCTGATCGGTAATAACCATCATCAGGTACCTTTTGCCGGTGAAGATATTCAGATTTTTGAACGGGATTTGCCCGGAGAGAATAATGCCGGTTTGTCCGGACAGGACATCAGCCGTTTGCCGTTAGAGACTTGCGAGACGATGAATGGCATGTGGGGGTATAAAATTGTAGACCAGAATTATAAATCGGTGAAAACCTTGATCCATTATCTGGTGAAAGCTGCCGGTAGAAATGCAAACCTCCTGATGAATATCGGACCGCAGCCTAACGGGGAATTGCCTGCTGCTGCACTCGAAAGACTGAAAGCAATCGGAGAGTGGACGAAGCAATATGGAGAGACGATTTATGGAACACGGGGGGGAGATATCAGTCCCAGAGATTGGGGGGTAACGACCCGCAAAGGAGATAAGCTGTATGTACATATTCTGAATTTGCCTGATAAAGGATTGTTTTTGCCTTTGACGACGGGGAAAGTGAAAAGTGCTGTCGTATTTAAAGACCGGAAACCGGTGAAGTTCTCACAAGATAAGAATGGGGTAGTTTTGGAGTTGGCTGAAGTGCCTGCCGAGCTGGATTACGTGATCGAATTGACCATAAAATAATAGACAGATAGTTGTATGCGACGTCAGGATTTTAAAATAGAGGTTTGTACTAATTCTGTGGAGAGTGTGAGGGCTGCTCTTGCAGGTGGGGCGGACCGGATAGAGCTTTGTGCCGGAATGCCGGAGGGAGGAACGACTCCTTCGTATGGTGAGATTTGTTTAGTAAGAGAGTTGATGCCCGCAGGGATGCATGTGATCGTGCGTCCACGAGGGGGCGATTTCCTATACCGGGAGGATGAACTTGAAGTGATGTACAGGGATATAGAAATGGCACGAAAACTGGGTGTCGATGGAGTCGTTTTGGGTTGTCTGACCCGTGAAGGAGAAGTGGACGAAGGCGTTATGAGAAAATTAATGGCTGCTTGCGGAGAAATGTCGGTGACGTTTCACCGGGCTTTCGATATGTGCCGTGATCCTTTTCAGGCTTTGCAGACGATCGAAAAGCTCGGGTGTGCACGAATTCTGACTTCCGGACAAAGTAATTCTGCTGAAACCGGAGTGCCTTTGCTGAAAGAATTGGTGTCCCGGGCCCGGAACGTAATTATTATGCCCGGGTGCGGGGTCAATGCGGCTAATGTGCGGAAGATTGCCGAAAGCACCGGTGCCTTCGAATTCCATCTTTCTGCCCGTATCCGCCTCGGGAGCGATATGGTTTATCGCAATCCGGCCGTTTCAATGGGAGGTACGGTGCAAGTGGATGAGTACGGACGTGAGGTAAGTAGTAGCGAGAAGGTGGAGGAAGTGATCCGGAGGCTGGTGTACTGACGACTTGAAGGCCTGAGATAATGTAGGTTTGTTCTGTTACTTATTCGTCTGCGGTGTTCGTGTTCGGAGACCCGGTCGCTTCTGTCGGTCATCTGGCTTTTTCTTTCACTGACCGGCGGAACTCGCTTCGCTCAGACACCATCGGTCGGTCGTTCAGAAAAAGCAAGACGACACTCGCCAAAGCTCCAATGGTCCCCGAACACGAACACCGCAGACTCCCGTTATCACTGCATGGAAAGCTAATCTTGATTTGGAAAACAGGAACACTATGAAACAGAGGTTTTCTGATTTCTTTTTCTTCTCCTTCCTTTGAACTGTAGTACAAACAGAAGATGCAGGGATTTGTGGCGGAAGACCATTGGAGCAGGAACGAGGATCCGGTTAGGTTTTCCGAACGTCCGACCGGTGGTGTCTGACGAGCTTGCGAGGAGTTCCCCCGGTCAGTGAAGGAAAGCCTTACCGGACCGTTCCAGGCGAACCGGTCTGACGGCATAAAACCTGGAATCGAATAGAAAGAAAAATATAAACCTGTGTTTTAACTATAATTTATGTATCGTTTTCATCAATTGTTCTCCTAATCCGATCGTATAGCCTTGGGAGATAAAAACGATCCGGTTGAACGTATCGGCGATGACGAAAATCGGCAGATTGTCATGCGATAGTTTCATATTTTCCTGAATCATTTTTTGTATCGTCTGATTTTGGTCTACTCCTAAAGTAATAGTACCGGGGAGATTCGGAAATTCTGTGGGATGAAAACTTTTTAACTGTTTTTCATCCGGGAAAAGCAATACCATGCCTCGTCCCCATGTCTCGAAATCCTGTTTTAAAGCCGCTATATCCCGTAAGGCGTGGTTCGTCGGTTCCTGACCGGCCCCTAGTATACCGATAATGAAATATCCGCGTCCGGTGGTTTGCAGGATACTCTGAGGGGTAGAGCTATTTGCCGGAAGGAAGAAAGCTTCCGAATTCAAACTGCCGATCACTTTCACTTCGTCCGGATTTTCCCGCATGATGAGTTCGGTTGTGGTCGTTTTTCCTTCTTCGATATTGAAAAATGTCGTATTACTCAGTACACCGCCGCTGGCTAATCGGGTACCGGTAACCAGCATATAGTATCCGGTGTCCAGGGACATCGGACGCTTTAAGAGGTTCTCCCAATTACTACTGTTGTCTTCGGGAAAAGTCAATAGTTGAAATGTTCCGTTATGATATTTCGAAAGGGTGAAATGAGAATAATATAAGGGATTGGTGAGTGCTTTTACAGGCTTGTAAGTGGCAACCAATTTCCCTTGTGGAATATTTGCTTCGGTTGTGGCAGTGAAATCGACGTCCTGCCATTTACCGTCGGTTCCGGCATATTGGGTTTTACCGGTTACTTCGTCGATACGTGAGGCTATACCCAGACTCCTCAAAACTGCTACATAAAAAATAGCTCTGGAATGTTGGTCGGCAATCCGGGAATTCCAGACTCCTTGAGGCATCATCGGAATATGCTGCGGATTCAGTTCGTCCCGGATTGAAATATTTTTAATACACCATTGGGTCCAGAAGGAGGGGTTCTCCTTGATTTTTTCGGCTAACCCGGGAGATATCGCTTTTTGAAAAAAGTCTTTATAGGCTGTAAGCATTTCATTGGCTATTCGTGGATTCAGGATATACGCGTCGAATAAGGGATTTTCAGATACCGGCGTGTGTTGCAGGTGGTCTTTGAGTACGGCTTCGGGAGTATCACGCAGGTCTTTGTCAGAAATCACTTGCAATAATTGCAACGCCTGAACTCGCTGAGCTTTCGGTGTATGGCGCAGGAAACCGAGTATCTGGTCGTGGTTACCCCGGCTGGCAATAAGAAGTTTCGTCAAAGGGGCTGAAGGTAAACCTAATTCACCGGCGATGTCGTCAGCTTGTCCGGCATTTATAAAAGTGGCTGTATAGGCATTGCGGATCGAATCTTCCATTGCCATCCGGCGGGTGTTCTCTGCCCGTTGTTCCGGGGTAACGGTAACCGGGTTGACATGCTCGGCCGGAGGTACGATGTCGAGTGCTAGGGTACTTACCTCTCCGGCTTGTTTATCCAGGATGATGGTGATTGCAGCATCTTTTGCAAAAGAGAGTTTGCCGTATCCGAATCGTTCGCCGTCGGTGGCCCAGACCAGCATATCTCCTTTTCCGGCTGATAAAGAGGCTTTGCCTTGGTCATTTGTCGTTTTAGATGCTACGGTGTAAAACTCTGCGTAATTATATAGTTTAAAATCGACTTGTGCATTTTTTACCGGTTGGTTGTCCGGCGTTGTGACGGTAACTGTTGCCTGTGTCGTCGGGGCATAATTGCCGATAACATTGATTTCGGTATAACCGGAGGTTCGGCTCATGACTTCTTCCGGGCCGTTGTAGCGACCGAATACTTTGGTGTGCATCAGCATCCCCCGGCTCGCCGGTGCATTGAACCAGCCTAAATCCAATACCGGTTCCGGTTCGCAAGCTCCCAGAAAATGCCATTGTCCGTCTACCCAGGCTTCTACCCAGGCATGGTTATCGTCGGTATGCGCCCAGCGGGGAGTATAAACCTGACGTGCCGGGATTCCTACAGAACGGAGAGCAGCAACCAGAAAGGTCGATTCTTCACCACAACGTCCATAAGCGGTTTTAACCGATGCTAAGGGCGAACTGGTGCGGGAATCAGAAGGAGTATAGATCACTTTCTCGTGACACCAGTGGTTGACTTCGAGTATCGCATCGTAAAGTGAAAGATTTTTTACCCGCTCTTTCAATTCCTTGTAAAATACTTTCCGCGATTCGTCCAGGTTTTCGTTATTGACCCGCACCGGTAAAACAAAGTGGCGGAATTCCCGTTCAGGAATCCGGTTACCCCAAGGCATTTCCTGTCTGGTTTTCAATGCATATCTGACATTCATCAGATAATAATCCCCGCTATAGTCGGTGATATCTCCGATGGGCATGTAGGCATAGAGAAACATCAGGGCTTCACGTTCTTCGGTAGTCAATGAGGTTGTAAATATCCGGAACAGGTCCCCGTGGGGGAGGGCTTTTTGTTTGTCTTCGAAATCACGGGTCACTGTTGCCAATTCCGATTGATCCGAAAATAAATGCCGCTCTTTACAAGATAAGGTAAGCAATAGAAAAAAAACTAATGCCAGTTTGAATGTAAGATTCATAGATCGTTTTTTAGATTAAGTTTGTATTTAGCCGAATGAATAATAACCCCCAAAATTAATCAAAAGGAAACGGTGACAATACAGTCTTAAACCGTTTTAACTGCTGTCACCGTTATTACTGTTTTAACCGTAAACCCTTACTTGATATTGATGTTATTGTAGAGGAAACGTTTAATCTTATGTGTCGGTGTTTTTTCAAAGGGTTCATGCTGTACCAGCACTAATTGAAGCTTAGAAAAATTGTTTACCCTTGAATTTACATATTCGAATAATTCTTTTTTCTGCTCTTCTATATAGTCATTGATAGCGGTTTTGTAATTTCCGGCCTGGCTTTTTATTTTTTGGACTTGTTTTTCCAGTTCTTCCATATTGAAATGTACCATAGCCACTAATTTCCCTTTGGATTCTACAACCAGGGATTCATTGACAAAACGGAAATTATTGATGATCGATTCGATTTCTTCGGGATAGATATTTTCACCGGAAGAACCTAATATCATGGTTTTGATTCGTCCGCGGATCGAAAGCCGCCCTTTGCGATCGAAAGAACCTAAATCTCCGGTCTTAAACCAGCCGTCTTCGCTGAATACTTCCTGAGTTAATTCCGGTTTTTTATAATAGCCTTTCATAACATGGGGACCTTTGATCCAGATCTCTCCCTGGCCGGTCTTATCCGGTTCGTTGATTTTGATTTGCACCCCTTCCATGGCAGGACCTACGCCCTGTAAGAAAGTTCCCCGGGGAGCAGAACCTGCAGACATCGGAGAAGTCTCTGTCAAACCATAACCGATGGCATAAGGGAATTTAGCCTCTCTGAGAAAACGTTCTACTACAGGATCTATTTTCGAACCACCGATACCGAAGAAAACGATTTTTCCCCCGAAAGTCTGCATCAGTTTTTTTCCGGCCAGCCGATTGAATAATTTCCGGGTAGGCCCGAAATTGTATAAGGTCTTCATCAAGGCAGACGAAGTAAATTTAGGCAATACCTGGGTTTTATATATTTTTTCGATGATCAAAGGTACGGATAACATAACCGTAGGCCGTATCTTCTGCATGGCAGGTACCAATAATTTAGGTGTCGGTACACGGTCCAGATAATAAATCTGAGCCCCGAACATCACCGGTAGTAACAGGCCCAGGGTATTTTCGTAGGTATGGGCCAAAGGTAAAATGCTGAGAAAACGGTCTTGGGTACTTACAGGTTGGATCGTAGCACATTGCCGCGCATTCCAGACCAGATTACGGTGAGTTAATTCCACCCCTTTGGAAAAACCTGTGGTCCCTGACGTATAGATGATCGAAGCCGTATCTTCTTCTTCTACTTGTATTGCAGGAAGGGGAGTCAGGTTATTCAGACCGATATTGTTCTCCAGTTTGTCGATCGCTTCTACCGGATACTCTTCCGGAATCCGGGCGAAAGTATTCATCAGAATCTTTTGTTCCAGATAACTCGTCTTTATATCGGCGACTAATTTATAAAGCAATTTAGATACAAAAATGATTTTAGATTCCGAATGTTCTAAAATATTTTGTATTTCTATACTGCTGAAACCGGGAAGAACCGGTACTGCAATAGCGCCGATCCGGGCAATAGCAAATTGAGTAATACCCCAATTCGGCATGTTAGCACTTAAAATTGCTATTTTATCACCTTTTCGAATGCCGGATGAAAGAAGATAATTAGCTATCGAAGTTACTTCGTTATAGAAGTCCTGGTAAGTTCGTTTGCCACTTTGAACAAAGTTCAAAGATAAATTGTTCTTGAATTTGGAACAGCTGTTAGAAAGGAGTTCCGGTAAAGTCAATTTCTTTAAGAGCATTATATTTAATAGTTGCAATTTGCTCACAAAGTTACACAAAAATCTTGAATTCAATATTGAAAAATGCTAATAATTCTAAGAGAATAAAACGTAAATTGTTAAAAATGAAAAACTTTATTTGAAGAAATCCTGTCGGAGGAGTCTGGTAGGAACGTACGTTGTCCGCTTGGTTTGTAGAATGCTTTAGCGTTTCGGGTCGTCGTAGTTTTACCGTGATAAACTATTCTTATACACCAGGATATAAGATTGTATAATCGGAAATAATTTGTAATCCGGGTATATCTATCTGTAATTTGTATACCAGAGTTGTAAAATGGATGCGGTATTTTATATCATAAGTTTATAAAGTCGGTAACTCTTGCGGGCGTAAAAAAGCATCTGCAGGGGAACACATAAAAAAGAGTCCCGGAGGACTCTTTTTTTATTTAGCAGGAATGTTTTTCAAAGTAGCTTTGAGGTATTCCCAGAATTTTCCGACCGAGGCGATGTTTACCCGTTCGTCCGGAGAGTGAGGAGAGCAAATGGTCGGACCGAAAGAGATCATATCCCAATGGGTATATTTAGAACCCAGAATACCACATTCGAGTCCGGCATGAACAGCCATAACAGCAGGCTTCTTACCGTATAATTGTTCATAAATCTCCTGCATTTCTTTTAAAATAGCAGAATCCGGATTGGGTTTCCAGCCTGGATAATCGCCGTCGAACATGATTTTATCTGCTTTGGCTAATTCGAATACTGCCTGAATGGTTTGTGCCAAGGCTTCTTTGGCTGTTTCTACCGAAGAACGAAGCAAGGTGTTGATGATAATTTTTCCTTGTTCTGATCTTACAATGGCCAGGTTATTTGAAGTCTCTACCGTATCGGGCATCGAATCGATCATCCGGACAGCTCCGTTCGGGCAAGCCAGAATGGAATTGGTCAGACGGAACTGGGTACATTCGTCTATTACGGAGGCCGGTAGCTCACAAGCTTCGGCGGTTACTTGCAGGGTAGGCTCCTTAGCACTTAATTCGGCTTTATAAATTCCTTCAGCTTCTTTAATAGCTGCCTGTAATTTTGTTTCGTTGGCAGCCGGAATGACGACGAGGGCAAAAGATTCACGCGGAATAGCATTCCGAAGTGTACCTCCGCTGACAGAAGCTATGCGAATACCTAATTCTGCTGCATAAGTTTTCAAAAAACGGAATAACAATTTATTCGAGTTACCTCTTCCCAGGTTGATGTCCATCCCGGAATGGCCTCCTTTCAAACCTTTGATCCCCAAACGGAAAGCTTTGACTTGTGCTGGTACAGCTTCTTCCTTGTAATTAAATTCGATCGTAGAATCAAGACCACCGGCACAACCTACATAAAGTTCTCCTTCCGTTTCTGAGTCGAGATTTAACAAGATGTCGCCTTTTAATACACCCGGTTTTAAACCGTTAGCACCGTCCATACCGGTTTCTTCGGTAGCTGTGATCAGCACTTCCAGTGGACCGTGAGGAATGTCGGTCGCCGTAAGCATAGCCATGCCGGCAGCGACTCCCATGCCGTTGTCAGCCCCTAGAGTGGTGCCTTTTGCCCGTACCCATTCTCCGTCGACATAAGCTTGGATCGGATCTTTTTCGAAATCATGGTCCGTATCTTCATTTTTTTGAGGTACCATATCCAGATGGCCCTGAAGAATCACTCCCTTGCGGTTTTCCATACCCGGAGTGGCCGGTTTTCTCATAATAATATTCCCCACCTCGTCTATCTCTGCCTCGATATTGTTCTCTTTTGCCCATTCGAGCATAAATTTACGGGCTTGTTCTTCGTGGTTGGAAGGACGGGGGACTTGAGTCAATTTGTAAAAATTCTGCCAGATAGCAGTCGGTTTTAAGTCTTTGATTGAGTTCATATTTAAATTTTTAGGTTGATTTTTTCTTTATTGATTAGCGGTTTCGCCTGATCGGCACTTATCTTTTCATGTGTTCATTCAAATATTTCACAAACCGATTGTACAACTGCAAGGTTGTATTGCCTCCGAAGATACTGTGGTTGCGGTTGGTGTAAATGGCCATGTCGAACTGTTTGTTGGCTTGTACCAGACGTTCGGCCAGTTCATAGGTATTCTGTACGTGTACGTTATCATCGGCAGTACCATGACAAATCAACAGGTTGCCTTTTAATTTATCGGCCCAGTTCAAGGGGGCATTATCTTCATAACCCCGTTCGTTTTCTGCCGGTGTACGCATATAGCGTTCAGTATAGATCGAATCGTAATATTTGTAATGAGTGACAGGAGCAACTGCAATCGCTGTCGTGAAAATGTCATTTCCTTTCATGATACAGAGCGAAGACATAAACCCTCCG
>ENA-OWPM01002051-OWPM01002051.1-human-gut-metagenome-genome-assembly--contig:-NODE-2051-length-13429-cov-4.678406_pt1 | contig 13429 bp, 10 predicted proteins | sample MGYA00248267_ERZ651852 | MGnify/ENA primary metagenome ERZ651852 (study PRJEB26924, sample SAMEA4378228) | human gut metagenome | biome: human gut; feature: human-associated habitat; material: faeces...
CAGAATGATGGCGAGGTTGCGGCCGGGGCGGACGGGGATGGTAATGGCCGGGACCTTCACGCCCAGCAGGTCCATATACTGCTCCTCAAGGCCGAGACGGTCGAAGATCTGCTCATTGCCGACCGGGACGATGTTCACAACAAGGTCCACGGTGGATTCATCCTTGATGGCGGCCATGCCGAACAGCTTTGCCACGTTGATGACGCCGATGCCGCGGATCTCGATATAGTTGCGGATCAGCTCCGGCGACGTGCCGCGCAGCGTGTTCCCGGCGACCTTGCGAATTTCCACGGCGTCATCTGCGATCAGGCGGTGGCCGCGCTTGAGCAGCTCGGCTGCGGCCTCGCTTTTGCCGATGCCGCTTTCGCCCATGAGCAGCAGGCCCTCGCCGTAGACCTCAACGAACACGCCGTGGCGCGTGATGCGCGGGGCCAGCGCGTTCTTGAGGTAGGTGATGAGACTGGAGACGACATAGGACGTGGACTCGAGGCAGCGCAGGATGGTGATATCGTGCTTTTCCGCCATCTGCATGCACTCGGGCATCGGCTCGATGTTGCGCGCGAAGACGAGGGCGGGGATGTGATAGGAGAAGAGCTGGTCGAAGGTCTCGGCGCGGCGCTCCGGTGTGAGGGAGTGAAGATAGGTCGCCTCGGCATTGCCGATGACCTGCAGGCGCAGCGGCTCAAAATGCGTAAAAAAGCCTGCCAGGGGCAGACCGGGACGCATGACTTCTTCCACCATGAGATCGATGCGATCGTAATCGCTGGATTCACGGGCGACGATGAGGTTAAATTCCTCCACGACCTGCTTCAGCCGAACGCTGTAGGAATTCATGGGCATGACTGCGATCCTCCTGCACCGGGCGTACAGGCCCGAAGATAATAATGTTATTATAACGGCTTCCGGTAGGTTTGGCAACCGTTTTTGCGCTTTTTTTCGAGCAAATTCGGGAAAATCGCCAAAAGGAAAATTTTTTTGCATTTTTTCGATTTTCCCCTTGCATTCTTGCGATTTCTTTGCTATTATATATAGGCGTCTTTTAGCGCGATCTAGAGCGTGATTTTGCGATGATTGGAGGTGCAGCAATTGGCAAAGTGCGATTTTTGCGGCAAGGGTGTCACGTTTGGCATCAAGGTTTCTCACTCCCACAGACGTTCCAACCGTGCGTGGAAGCCGAACGTGAAGCGCGTCAAGGCTATCGTTGACGGCGCTCCCAAGGCTGTCAAGGAGAAGGCTTCCAAGGCTGAGGCTGAGGACATCAAGAAGAAGCTGGAGGAAGCCGGCGCTAAGGTTGAGGTTAAGTAATTTAACCCCCTTAAAGTCAGCTTCTTGAATCTCGATTCTTGAACAAAGAGGCGCTCTCGCTGCAATGCGGGAGCGCCTTTTTTGTGCTTGACAAACCCGGCATAGGTGTGTTATCTTTTAGATGTTAGAAGCTGCTTTCATAGCCAGGGTGCGCCGAATGGATGAGAATTTTTGCTGGCAGACAAGGCGCTTTTCCGCAGCAATCCTGACGGATTGCAAGGGAAAGCAACGAAGTATGCGGGCAAAAATGCCATTCGGGCGGTGTGCAATGGCTGTGAAAGCAGCTTCCAAGCTGACCCTTCTGCTGACGGATCTTGTGGAGCACCACAGTGCAGAAGGGGAGAGAAGCTTTCATGCCGACCGTCTGGGCAGCCTTGCGTCGTGGTGCGCAAAGCTGCCCTTTTTGTTTAAGGAGGATGCTGAATATGAAGTCTGACATCGAGATCGCACAGGAAGCCAAAATGAAGCCCATCGCCGACATCGCCGCCGGTCTGGGCCTTGCCGACGAGGATGTGATCCCCTATGGCCGCTATAAGGCCAAGGTAAACCACCGCCTCATCCATAAGGCATCGAAGCAGGGCAAGCTCATCCTCGTCACGGCCATCAGCCCCACCCCCGCCGGTGAGGGTAAGACGACCACCAGCGTGGGTCTGGCCGATGCCATGAACGCCATAGGCAAAAAGACCATGCTCTGCCTCCGTGAACCCTCTCTCGGCCCTGTCTTCGGCATGAAGGGCGGCGCAGCCGGCGGCGGCTACGCACAGGTGGTGCCGATGGAGGACATCAACCTCCACTTCACCGGCGACATCCACGCCATCGGTACCGCCAACAACCTGCTGGCGGCCATGATCGACAACAGCATCCAGCAGGGCAACCCCCTGAACATCGACCCCCGCCGCATCACCTGGAAGCGCTGCATGGACATGAACGACCGTCAGCTCCGCTTCATCGTGGACGGCCTGGGCGGCAAGGTCAACGGCACTCCCCGCGAGGACGGCTTCGACATCACCGTCGCCAGCGAGATCATGGCCATCTTCTGCCTTGCCACCAGCATCTCCGATTTGAAAGAGCGCCTCTCTAAGATCGTCTGCGCCTACACCTACGACGGCAAGCCCGTCACGGCTGGGGAGATCGGCGCAGCGGGTGCCATGACCGCCCTGCTGAAGGACGCCCTCGACCCGAACCTGGTCCAGACCCTCGAGAACAACCCCGCCATCATCCACGGCGGCCCCTTTGCCAACATCGCCCACGGCTGCAACAGCGTCATGGCCACCAAGCTCAGCCTCTCGCTGGCCGACTACGTCATCACCGAGGCCGGCTTCGGCGCGGATCTGGGCGCAGAGAAGTTCCTGGACATCAAGTGCCGCTATGCGGGCATCGCACCCAGCGCCTGCGTGCTGGTGGCGACCCTCCGGGCTCTCAAGAGCCACGGCGGCGTAGCCAAGGCCGACCTGAACACTCCCAACCTCGAGGCCGTCAAGAAGGGCGCAGCCAACCTCGTCCGCCACATCGACAACATGAAGAACGGCTTCGGCCTGCCCGTCGTGGTGGCCATCAACACCTTCCCCACCGATACCGCCGAGGAGCAGGCTTACGTCGAGGAGGTCTGTGCCGAGCAGGGCGTCCCCTGCGTCCTGAGCGAGGTCTTCGCCAAGGGCGGCGAGGGCGGCAAGGCTCTGGCCGAGAAGGTGCTGGACATCATGGAGGACCGTTCCATCCAGTACACCTACCCGCTGGAAATGCCCCTCAAGGACAAGATCAACGCCATCGCCACCAAGATCTACCGCGCCGACGGCGTGAACTACAGCGCCGCCGCCAGCAAGACTCTGGCCGAGCTCACGGAGCTGGGTTACGGCGACCTGCCCGTCTGCATCGCCAAGACCCAGTATAGCTTCAGCGACAACGCCAAGCTGACCGGTGCGCCCACCGGCTTCACGATGGAGGTGCGCGAGGTGCGTCTGGCCGCCGGCGCCGGCTTCGTGGTGGTCATCTGCGGCAGCATCATGACCATGCCCGGCCTGCCCAAGAAGCCCGCCGCCGTGGGCATTGATGTGGACGCCGACGGCAAGATCACCGGCCTGTTCTAAACGAAAATTCGTTCCAGTTTTGCCCCTGCTGTCCCTCGGGACGGCGGGGCTTTTTTGTTATATGTTCCAAAAAGTTAGACGTTATTTGTGCATTCTGCCCCGAAATTGTGTACGAAGCGTGTGAAATCTGAGAAAAAAGTCTCCCTGCGGTTTACAAAAGTGTAACAAAATGGTATACTTTACAGCAGTGAATGAAAGCTGAAAGGATGAGTCAAACGTGGAATGTGCGCCGCACCGGATCTGGAAAAAACTGATGGCCCTTGTGCTGTCGCTCGTGCTGATGGCAGTGATGCTGCCGGGAGCGCTGGCGGTGGACCTCAACGTGGACGCAGGATTTTACTTCAAGCAGAGCCGGGGTGGCACCTGTACGCTGGCCTCCGCCGCCATGATGCTCCGCCGCCGCGCTTTTCTGGACGGCCTGACCGACTGGACGGACGTGACCGAGAACAGCGTCCGCGGCAGTGCGTGGGCAGGGGGCCTCTCCCACAGCTTCAACTATAACGCGATGCAGGTGGGTTACTCCACTCTGCCGTCCAACAACGAGGCGAAGAAGGCCGTGCTCATCCAGCTGCTGGCAGAGCACCCCGAGGGCATCGTCCTCTACGACCGCCGCCAGCCCCACGCCGTTCTCCTGACGGACTACACCGACGGCGTGTTCTACTGCTCCGACCCCGCCGGCAGCGTCTCCTCGGGCCGTGTGCCGATCTCGGCAGCCAGCATCTCCATCGCGGGTGCCTCCTGCTACTGGTACATATCTTCTGACCATAACAGCGCCGTCGCGACGCTGGACAGCCTCCGTCTGGAAGGAATGCGCTACCCGGTCAACATCCGCACCGGCAAGGGCATGAGCGTGAGCGGCACTGCCGCCAGCGCATCGGGTGCTGTGCTGAGCAGCGTGGAAGCGGCGATCCTCGATGCCAACGACCAGCCTGTTCAGAGCGCTGAGGCCTCGCCCAATGTGTCCAGCTGGTCTCTGAAGAACTTCGACAGCCAGCTCCGTTTCGGTGAGCTGCCCGAAGGCAGCTACACTTACATGGTCGTGCTGACCGACTCCAACGGCCAGACGCTCTGCTTCATGAGCGACTTCACCGTTTCCGGCAGCGCCAGCAGCACCGCGACCTACTGGACGGTGCAGGACCCCTCCGGCACGAAGCTGGGTCAGCTCGTTCAGGAGACCGAAGAGGCGGTGGCTGAGGCAGTCGAGAGTAAAGCTGAGGCTGTGACCGAGACCGAGACGAAGAAGGGGATGTGGAGCTGGCTTCTGGGCTGAGCTTCCCCAAAAGAAAAAGACACAGGGTGGTCGGCAATGCTGACCACCCTGTTTTTGTGTCATCGGCAGAGCTGCGTCCCCGGGAAATAGTGGGTGAGGATGGCTTCGTAGGTCCAGCCCTGCTCGGCCAGCGCTTTGGCACCCCACTGGCTCAGGCCTACACCGTGGCCGTAGCCTTTCGTCGTGATGCGGAAGCTGCCGTCCTGATACCGGATGGTGAAGCAGGCGCTCCGCAGCCCCAGAGCCCGCCGGAGGGCCGTGCCGGAGACGGTCTGGCCGCAGACGGGCAGAGAGGCCGCATAGCCCGAGGCTGTCAGGGTCGTCTCACCGAACCAGCGTTCCGGCGCGGCAGAGTCGGCGGAGATGCCCAGTCCTGAGGAAAGAAGCTGCTGCACCTGCGGGGCAGAAAGGGTGAGGGTGACTTCGTAGTTGTCGGCGGAGAGGTCGGTGCTGCTGTCCACCGGGACGAGGTAGGGGAGGGCGCTGCCCCAGACGTTCTCGCTGGCCTCGGTACGGCCATTGGAGATGGCAAAATAGCTCGTCCCTGCCGCCGCACCGCCATAGCAGAGGACGTCGCTGAGGACGGCGTCCGCGAGGGCCGAGAGACGGGCATAGTTGGCCTCGTAGTCGGTCCCCCAGTAGCTGTGGAGGACGGCGTCGGTCAGGTAGCCCTGCCTCCGCGCCGGGTCGGCAGAGAGCCAGCTGCCGTTGGCTGCAGAGGCGTGGTCGCGGCAGTAGAGCGCGTAGCTGTGGGCCGCAACGATCTGCGCCTTGAGGGCCTCGTCCGGCCATGTGAGGGGCATTTCAGCCGCTGCGGCCCCGATGAGATAATCCCGCTTCGGCACCTGCTGCACCTCGCCGGTGCTCAGGTCTTCGATGAGAAAGACGTCTGCGTCGCCCTCGAAAGCGGCGGGCGCGGCTTCCGATACGGTGGAGGTGCTGGACGCCGGGGCAGGGGGAACGTCCGCCCTGCGGCCCAGCACGGCCCGGGCCAGCCGGTAGCCTGCCAGCGGCAGGGCGCTGCCCAGCGCGAGGAGCAGGGCGCAGAGGAGCAGAAAGGCTTTTTTCATGGGGCATATCTCCCTCCCGGACAGACTTTTGGACTCAGTATACCGGCCGCTGTCGGCAAAAAAGCGCACAAGAAGGGAATGCCTTGCATTTCTGCCCAAAACGCGCTATCATACACTTATGATAATTTCCCCGAAAAAAGGGGATAGAGATTTGAGGATTACAGATGAACTTTTTTATCATGGTTTCGCTTTTCCTGAGCGCAGCGCTGGGCGTTTTCCGGGGCATCGACCTGGCCCTTCTCACCGACGCGGAAACGGGCCTGTGCATCGTCGGCCCGGTCTGGCTGCGGTACGGTGCGCTGGCCGTGGCCGTCGGTGCCGCTGTGGCGGCGGGCCGCTGCTGTAAGCCGCAGACCGGCGCGCTGCGGAGCCGCTGCACGCCTTCCGGCGTCGTGGCACTGGCGGCGGCTGTCTGCTATGGTGAGGCCGCTGTGCTGCGCATCCTCTGGATGCACAGCAGCGTAGTGATGCTTATCCGGGCTGCGCTGGAGGCGCTGTGCGCGTTCTGGATGATCGGCCTCGGCCTGAGCTGGCTGCGGAGGGACTGGAAGACCCCCACCCGCAGCCTGACGCCCGCCGTGCTGGGCAGCGCCGTGTTCTACTGGTGCGTGCTGGCCCGCTTTATGGAGAACAGCTCTAGCTGGCACCGGGTGGCCCCCACGGCGATGGTCTGGCAGCTGCTGGCGGGGCTGATGTTCCTCTCGGCACTGGCCCGGGCGCTCTACCTGCCCGGCACGTCGGACGGGCGCACCCTCTGTGCCGGCGGGCTGGCGGCGTTTGCCCTCTGCCTGTGCTGGGAGCTGCCCACCGTGCTGCAGACCCTCGTGCAGGAGGGCAGCGGGGCTCTGCTGACGCCGACGCTGCTGTTCCGGCTGGGGCTGTGCTGTGTGGGCGCTTTGGGAGCCTTGAGCGCTGTGCGCTGCACAAGGACTGAGCAGGGTGCATAAATGCGTCAGCAGTCGCTTGGTTGAATTGCTCAAAACAGCACCCCATTCCCCGAGAAAATAGTACAAAAGCAAAAAAGTATGAAAACGACTTGTTAATTTTTTGGCAGGCACTTGAAAGTTTGGCCGTTTTGGTCTAAAATAAGAGTACCGTGAATTATCCGAATCAGGGTAAGAACATTTAGGAGGTACTATTAACATGGCTGTTAGAGTTGCTATCAATGGTTTTGGTCGTATTGGCCGTCTGGCTTTCCGTCAGATGTTTGATGCTGAGGGTTACGAGGTCGTCGCTATCAACGACCTGACCAGCCCCAAGATGCTGGCTCACCTGCTGAAGTACGATACCGCTCAGGGCTCCTTCTGCGGCAAGATCGGTGAGGGCAAGCACACCGTCGAGGCTACCGAGGACTCCATCATCGTGGACGGCAAGGAGATCAAGATCTACGCTGTTAAGGACGCAAAGGACGCTCCCTGGGGCGAGCTGAACGTCGATGTCGTTCTGGAGTGCACCGGCTTCTACACCAGCAAGGAGAAGAGCATGGCTCACATCCAGGCTGGCGCCAAGAAGGTCGTCATCTCTGCTCCCGCAGGCAACGACCTGAAGACCATTGTCTACTCCGTCAACGAGAAGACCCTGACCGCTGAGGATCAGGTCATCTCCGCTGCTTCCTGCACCACCAACTGCCTGGCTCCCATGGCCGACACCCTGAACAAGACCTACCCCATCGTCTCCGGCATCATGACCACCGTTCATGCTTACACCGGCGACCAGATGATCCTGGATGGTCCTCAGCGCAAGGGCGACCTGCGCCGTGCTCGTGCTGGCGCACAGAACATCGTCCCCAACAGCACCGGTGCTGCTAAGGCCATCGGCCTGGTCATTCCCGAGCTGAACGGCAAGCTGATCGGCTCTGCTCAGCGTGTGCCTGTTCCCACCGGCTCCACCACCCTGCTGGTCGCAGTCGTCAAGGGCAAGGACGTCACCAAGGAGTCCATCAACGCTGCTATGAAGGCTGCTGCTTCTGAGTCCTTCGGCTACAACGAGGACCAGATCGTCTCCTCCGACGTCATCGGCATGCGTTACGGCTCTCTGTTCGACGCTACCCAGACCATGGTCGCTAAGATCGACGACGACACCTATCAGGTTCAGGTCGTGTCCTGGTACGACAACGAGAACTCCTACACCTCTCAGATGGTCCGTACCATCAAGTACTTCGCTGAGAACTGCTAATTGCGTTCTTGCGCTCAAAAGTGCCTGAGGTGCCCTGCTGAATAAGCGGGAAGCCTGATCCGTGAGTTTGACACCCTTCCTTCTGCGGTACGCCGCAGGGGAAGGGTGTTTTTGTTTGTCGATACTTGCCACCTCATCCCCTTCATGATACAATACAGTCAATAACGCAGTTTATTGCATTTGTGTCGTAGGAGCGAAAGCCATGAAAGCATTCGAAAAACTGAACATCGCTGTCGCGGGTACGGGCTACGTCGGCCTGTCCATTGCTGTCCTGCTGAGCCAGCACCACCATGTCACGGCGGTGGACATCGTGCCGGAAAAGGTGGAGCTCATCAACCGGAAAAAATCGCCCATTCAGGACGACTGCATCGAAAAATACCTCGCAGAGAAAGAGCTCGATCTGACGGCTACGCTGGACGGGGAGACGGCCTATCGGGACGCCGACTTTGTGGTCATCGCGGCCCCCACCAACTACGACAGCCGGAAGAATTTCTTCGATACCTCGGCGGTGGAGGCGGTCATCCGGCTGGTGATGAAGGTGAACCCCGAGGCTGTCATGGTCATCAAGTCCACCATCCCGGTGGGCTTCACGGCCAGTGTCCGTGAGAAGTATCGGTGCAGGAATATCATCTTCAGCCCGGAGTTCCTGCGGGAGTCCAAAGCACTGTACGATAATCTCTACCCGAGCCGCATCATCGTGGGTACGGATATGAAGGATGAGCGCCTCGTGGAGGCGGCGCACACCTTTGCCCATCTGTTGCAGGAAGGTGCCGTCAAAGAGAAGATCGACACCCTCTTCATGGGCTTCACCGAGGCCGAGGCGGTCAAGCTGTTCGCCAACACCTATCTGGCCCTCCGCGTTTCCTTCTTCAACGAACTGGACAGCTACGCCGAGATGAAGGGGCTCGATACCCGGCATATCATCGAGGGCGTCTGCCTCGACCCCCGCATTGGCACGCATTATAACAATCCCAGCTTTGGTTACGGCGGCTACTGTCTGCCGAAAGACACCAAGCAGCTCCTCGCCAACTACGAGGATGTGCCGGAAAATCTCATTGAGGCCATCGTGGAGTCCAACCGCACCCGCAAGGATTTCATTGCAGACCGGGTGCTCCAGATGGCGGGCTACTACGGCTACGGGGAAGAGAACGAGTACAACGCGGCGGACGAGAAGCCCTGTGTCATCGGGGTCTACCGCCTGACCATGAAGGCTCACTCTGACAACTTCCGCCAGTCCTCCATTCAGGGCGTCATGAAGCGTATCAAGGCCAAGGGCGCGACAGTCATCATCTATGAGCCGACTTTGGAGAACGGCACTACCTTCTTCGGCAGCGAAGTGGTGAACGATCTGGACGTTTTCAAAAAGCGCAGCCAGGCCATCATCGCCAACCGCTACGACAGCTGTCTGGATGATGTACAGGACAAGGTCTACACCCGCGACCTGTTCCGTCGGGATTAAAGTGGAGCGTTTCAAGCGCCGCAGGAGGGGAGACCGCCTGCGGCGTTTTGGTAGCCGGGCCGGACTACTGTCAAAATAGACACAATTCCCGAATATCACGGGAAAAGTTTGTTAATAAATTATCCATCCCCCGTCCTTGCAATACACACATATTTTGTTTATAATAGTGTCATAGGGGCTAAGACCCCGAGAGTGAGCGAAATTCGATTCCGAAGAACGAATTGAGAGGAGAATAATCACTATGGGTTTAGGTAAAAAGACGATCGACGATCAGAACTACTGCGGCAAGAAGGTCCTTGTCCGCTGTGATTTCAACGTCCCCATGAAGGACGGCGTCATCACCAACGAGAACCGCATCAATGCGGCTCTGCCCACCATCCAGAAGCTGGTCAATGACGGCGCGAAGGTCATTCTGTGCAGCCATCTGGGCAAGCCGAAGAACGGCCCCGAGGCAAAGTTCAGCCTCGCTCCCGTTGCTGTGGCTCTGAGCGCAAAGCTGGGCAAGACCGTTGTCTTTGCTGACGACGACAACGTCGTGGGCGAGAACGCAAAGGCTGCTGTCGCTGCCATGAACAACGGCGACGTCGTCCTGCTGCAGAACACCCGCTTCCGCAAGGAAGAGACCAAGAACCTGCCCGAGTTCTCTCAGGAGCTGGCTTCTCTGGCAGACGCATACGTTGACGATGCCTTCGGCAGCTGCCACCGCGCACACTGCTCCACCGCAGGCGTCACCGACTATATCAAGGACACCGCTGTCGGCTACCTGATGGAGAAGGAGATCAAGTACCTCGGCAATGCCGTGAACGATCCCGTCCGTCCCTTCACCGCCATTCTGGGCGGCGCAAAGGTCGCTGACAAGCTGAATGTTATCTCCAACCTGCTGGAGAAGGTCGATACCCTCATCATCGGCGGCGGCATGGCCTACACCTTCATCAAGGCTCAGGGCTATGAGGTCGGCAAGAGCCTGTGCGATGACTCCAAGCTGGACTACTGCAAGGAGATGATGGCAAAGGCTCAGGAGAAGGGCGTCAAGCTGCTCCTGCCCGTCGATACCGCCTGCGTCGAGAACTTCCCCGACCCCATCGACGCTCCTGTCGAGACCACCGTCGTCCCTGTCACCGCTATCCCGGCTGACAAGGAAGGCTGCGACATCGGCCCCGAGACCATGAAGCTCTTCGCCGACGCTGTCAAGGCTTCCAAGACCGTCGTCTGGAACGGCCCCATGGGCGTCTTTGAGAACCCGACTCTGGCTGCCGGCACTCTGGCCGTGGCTAAGGCTATGGCTGAGAGCGACGCTACCACCGTCATCGGCGGCGGCGACAGCGCAGCAGCTGTCCAGCAGATGGGCCTGGGCGACAAGATGACCCACATCTCTACCGGCGGCGGCGCTTCTCTGGAGTATCTGGAGGGCAAGGAGCTGCCCGGCATCGCAGTCATCCAGAACGCATAATCACAGCATCATGAACGGTGCGGCGGCTGTTTCGCCGCCGCATCTTTTATTTATAAGGTAAATAAGGTAAGGAGAACGTATCATGGATAAGGCAAAGCGCAAGGCCATTATTGCTGGCAACTGGAAGATGAACAAGACCGCCTCCGAGGCTGCTGTTCTGGTGGATGAGCTCATCCCCGCCGTCAAGGACGCATCCTGCGAGGTCGTCATCTGCACTCCCTATACCGACCTGGTCACTGCTGTGGCAAAGACCAAGGGTACCAACATCCATGTCGGTGCCGAGAACGTCCATTTCGAGAAGTCCGGCGCATTCACCGGCGAGATCAGCGCGGATATGCTGGTGGATCTGGGCGTCGAGTACGTCATCGTCGGCCACTCCGAGCGCCGTCAGTATTTCGCAGAGACCGACCAGACCGTCAACAAGCGCGCTCTGGCCGCTCTGAACGCCGGTCTGAAGGTCATCATCTGCGTGGGCGAGAGCCTGCAGCAGCGTGAGGAGGGCGTCACCGAGGAGCTGGTCCGGATGCAGACCAAGATCGCCCTGCGCGATGTCACCGCCGAGCAGATGGCAAACGTCGTCATCGCCTACGAGCCCATCTGGGCCATCGGCACCGGCAAGACCGCTACTGCCGACCAGGCTGAGGAAGTCTGCGCTCAGATCCGCAAGGTCATCGGCGAGGTCTACGGCGAAACCGTGGCTGAGGCTACCACCGTCCAGTACGGCGGCAGCATGAACGCCAAGAACTGCGAGGAGCTGCTGAGCAAGAAGGACGTGGACGGCGGCCTCATCGGCGGTGCTTCCCTGAAGGCTCCTGACTTTGCTGTCATCGTCAACGCTGCCACCAAGGGCTAAGCCCTGAGCGGTAAAAATCGTTCTCTCTGCGCCCGGCTGCGCCGCATTTCCGGCAGGGAGCCGGGCGCTGTTTGCTGAATTTTCAAAGGAGATCCTATTTTATGTCCAAGAAACCTGTTTTGCTCTGCATCATGGACGGCTTTGGCTGGACCCCCAACGAGACCTACGGCAACGCCGTGGCCGCAGCCAAGAAGCCTTTCCTTGACTCTCTGATGGCAAAATATCCCATGACCACCATCGAAGCTTCCGGCATGGCTGTGGGCCTGCCCGACGGCCAGATGGGCAACTCTGAGGTGGGTCACACCAATATGGGCGCCGGCCGCATCGTCTACCAGCAGCTGACCCTCATCACCAAGTCCATCCGCGACGGCGAGATGCTCAAGAACCCCGTCCTCGTCAAGAACATGAAGGCTGCCATCGATACCGGCAAGGCGATCCACCTGATGGGTCTGGTGGGTACCGGCGGCGTCCACAGCCACGCTGACCACTGGTTCGGTGTGCTGGAAATGGCAAAGCAGATGGGGGCCAAGGAAGTCTACCTCCACTGCATCACCGATGGCCGCGACACCGACCCCCACTCCGGCAAGGGCTTCCTTGCCGACCTGCAGGCCAAGCTGGATGAGCTGGGCATCGGCAAGATCGCCAGCGTCTCCGGCCGTTACTACGCCATGGACCGTGACAACAACTGGGACCGCGAGGAGAAGGCTTACGCTGCCTTCGTCTACGGCGAGGGCAACCACGCCGCCAACGCGCAGGAGGCCATCGAGGCATCCTACGCCGACGACAAGACCGACGAGTTCGTTCTGCCCTGCGTCACCTGCGAGGGTGGCCGTGTGCAGGACGGTGACACCGTCATCTTCATGAACTTCCGCCCCGACCGCGCCCGTCAGATGACCCGCATCTTCTGCGACGACGCCTTCACCGGCTTCGAGCGCCGCGGCGGCCGCAAGCAGGTCCACTACGTCTGCATGGCCGAGTATGACGCCACCATGCCCAACTGCGAGGTCGCTTATCCTCCTGTGGAGCCGAAGAACGTCCTGGGTCAGTATCTGGCCGAGAACGGCAAGACCCAGCTGCGCATCGCCGAGACCGAGAAGTACGCTCATGTCACCTTCTTCTTCAACGGCGGTGTTGAGGCTCCCTACGAGGGCGAGGACCGCTGTGTCATCCCCAGCCCGAAGGTGGCCACCTACGACCTCAAGCCCGAGATGAGCGCCCCCGAGGTCGCCGACGAGTGCGTCAAGCGCATCGAGAGCGGCAAGTACGACGTGGTCATCCTGAACTTCGCAAACTGCGATATGGTCGGCCACACCGGCGTCTTTGAGGCCGCTGTCAAGGCCGTTGAGGCTGTGGACGCTGCTGTCGAGAAGGTCGTCACCGCTGTGCTGAACGCCGGCGGCTGCGCTTTCCTGACCGCTGACCACGGCAACGCCGAGAAGATGAAGAACCCCGACGGCACTCCGTTCACCGCCCACACCACCAACCCGGTCCCCTTCTGCATTGTGGGCGCCGCGGTCCGCCTGCGGGACGGCCGGCTGGCAGACATCGCCCCCACCATGCTGGACCTGATGGGGCTGAACCAGCCGGAAGAGATGGACGGCAAAACCATCGCGGAAAAGCAGGCCCTGCTGAACGCGTTCGACAGCCGGTACAACACCTTTATGGAGGGACCGCGTCCGCTCTTCTCCTTCGCGGCGGGCAGTGATCCGCATCTGCGCGAAACCGGGGCGAATCTCGACCGGTTCAACCAGTTCCTCGGG